>OBEQ010666503.1_pt1 | contig 20027 bp, 27 predicted proteins | sample 1670901 | NCBI WGS metagenome assembly OBEQ01 (sample SAMEA104232315, study PRJEB22302) | groundwater metagenome | biome: forest; feature: aquifer; material: groundwater | place: USA | collected 2011-08-07 | depth 5.4 m
GAACTTTGCAAGACCGGACGGCTCGCACTTTTCGGACCTAGTTCTACCGGAAAATCGTTGGAGTTTTCCGCATTCGCGTTGTCAATGTTTTATGCACGACCGATAGCGACCACAGTGATTATATCATCCACAACTCTCGATGCTCTCCGGCGTAGAATTTGGGATTACGTTGTGCAACTTCATAAGAGTGCCAAAAAAGTTTTCCCGTGGCTTGCCGGTCATCTGATCGAATCCAAAAACATGCTTCTCGCTCAGCCTGCAACCGAAGATTTTCGTTCCTTAAAGTCTGGTATCCTGGGCGTAGCCTGTAAACGCGGTGGCCAATGGCAGGGATTGGAAGAGTACATTGGCACGAAAGCTGGTGATCTTTCCGAAGAACAATCCGGTGTATTTATCCTTGGAGCCGATGAAGTTATGGCAGTTCCGATGGGCATAATTGATTCTCTCGCCAATCTCGAATCCAACCCGATTTGTTTCGCGGCGTTCATGGGCAACCTGCCAGATATCCACAACCCGCTCGCAAAAGCCGCAGAGCCTAAACTAGGTTGGGAATCTCTGCCTGATACAAAGGTCAGCCGTGTTTACGAAACACGTTGGTACAATGGGCGGGCAGTCCAACTCATCGGCTACGATTCTCCGAATCTGGATTTCCCGGAAGGGCACGAACCTTACAAGAATCTAATTGGACGACGTTATATTGATCAATGCCGCCACAATTACGGAGAACAATCAGACAGATTCAACATGTTCGCCGTGGGCCAGATTCCGAAATCCACGGCGGATCGCCGTGTGTTTTCCAAGTCCGACTGCTACAAATTCAACGCATTTGACCCAGTGACATGGAGCCATGAGAAATTGGTTAAAGGTTACATGCTCGACGTGGCATATAGCGGCACGGGTGGTGACCGCACGGCGGGTGCGCCCTTCATTTTAGGAAAGGACGCAACTCACAATTGGAGATTCTGGTGCGGACCCATTCGGGTTTATCAAGGGAGCGAAATAGCAAATGTAAGCCATGCTGAGGCCATTGTGAGACAATGCAAGGCCGACTGTGAACAGGCTGGAATTCCACCGGCACATGTATTTTTTGATGGAACTGGCCGCTCGGAATTTATGAAGGCATTCGCTGACATTGGATGGACTCAGGTTGTTCCAATTCAATTCGGAGGACCAGCAAGTGATCGGGAATGCTTTACCGGTCAGAAACATCTTGTCGGAGACAATCAAGGTGAACGCATGACCTGCCGGGAGGCATACGATAGATTTGTGACTGAGCTTTGGTTCGCGTTAGCGCATTGTATTCGTTCCGATCAAATGCGGGGCATGTCTGAGGAAGCGGCGGATGAAGCTTGCCAGCGTCGATGGGATGAAGCGCGTGGCGGACGGCAATCAGTTGAGACCAAGGATGAAATGCGTAAGCGGACAAGCCGAAGCCCAGACCTTGGCGACATGCTCGTCGCTGGCATTGAAGGTGCGCGTCGTTTGGGTTTTCCACTTGGACAAACGCCACAGGTGAAACGTAAACGTGATATGTGGATAAGACATCTTCAGGACAAGGAACAGGAACAAAGAAAAGAGGAATTGCTCACAGCATGATACTCTGCTTTGATAAGATATTGTCGGATGATGATGTTCGCAAATCAATGACTGAGCTTTTATCATTTATGAATTCCGACTTTGAATTATCAGAGGGCCTTAAAGCAAAAAACTACAACCATGTTAACTGTCCTACCTGTGGCGGGCAAGGCACCATGAAGTTTGTTAAGAACATCGCTGGTTTAAATGTTGAAAACACAACGTCATTTACGAGGGTGGTTGTTTGCTATCACTGCGGAGGTAAAGGCCATCTGAAAGAATTATCCGCCAGCAAATGACTCTGACCAATCTTAGAGACATGCCACCCGGTGGTTATCGGTACCGTGAGCCGTCAATCAATTGGGTCGTGCCGAACCCATTCTTGCCTATTGACATGGTTGCGCAGGAATTACAGAAGGCACGGGCAAACAATCCATTTGCGGGACTGAATCCATCATTTAATGCCTGCCTTGATGCAATCAAAGCCTATACGTGCGCCAGACTCAATTTTGATCCAAAATATTGCGGGCCTAAATCGGGAACTTCTCCAGTGTCAGCAGTGCAGGGTAGCTTTGGAATACCAATAGCAGGTTGTGGAACATGTGGCGGACAATGAAAATGACTGCCGATGAAATACGGAGAGTGTTTAAGAAAGGCCAAAAGCACTTTGTCATCGTGGATTCATGGGGCAATTACAAGGATCTGACTATCTTTCGAGCCGTGAGACTAGACGGGGAATTTGTGGTCAAGAACAATGAATATGAAATGATCATCTCTGATAATGGAAGACGAAGGAATACTGAGTGAACTTAAATGAAGCTAAACGCATGAAAACACTTGGTCAAATAGCTTATGAAGCGTACTGTAATCACACAGGATGGAAATCACTTGTCAGTGGTGCGCCGCTCCCAGTTTGGAAAGACCTCGACAAAACCATTAAAATTGCTTGGGAAGTCGCTGGAAAAGCAGCGAATGAAGTTCAAATTATCGAATAACTGTGACGTTCAATGACCTGACTCAATGAGCACGAAAATAAACCAATGCAACCAATGTAATACAGTAATTAAAGACAAACATGAAGTGCGTCTTGAAATGGATACGCCTGGGAGTGGCACCATTCAAACATGCGATTTTAGAAGATTTTGCAGCATTGAATGTTGTGCCGCCTGGGTTGTAAAAATTCGCCGCATATTATCAGTTGAATTGTGACTATAAAGGAAGCCACGCAATTCTTTGAGCTTTATTCTCAATGGATCGGAGAAGGACTTCGTCCGGTCCCAAAAGAACAAGCCCAGGAAAGAGCAAATGTATGTCTGAAATGCCCTCTCAATCAACCCAAGAGAACAGGTGAATTCCTAAAAACCGAAGTTGCGCTCCTGGTCAGGAGACAGATCGAACTGAAAAACCAAATGAACCTGCGCATCGATGGCGAAAAATCGTTGCATATCTGCACCGGATGCGGATGCAGTCTAAAACTAAAGCCGTGGGTTCCAATCGAGATGATACGCAACACGACCGACATCACCAAACTAAACCAGAGTGAACCGCGATGTTGGATTTTGAACGAATCGGATAGAGGAAATTGCCATGACAATTGAAATGCTACCATTGGGAACGACTCGTGAAATAGTCAAAAACAATCTTCGTAAGCTGGAAGAAATGTTGGCCGCTGGAAACAAGGTCAGAGAGGATGAAAAAACATGGTTCGAATCTCTCACGCCAGAGGAGAAAAGGCGGGAGGTGGAAGGACCATCCCTGGAAGATGGATTTGAAAGATGCCCAATTTGCGAAGTCATTCCAAGACCACGCTGGTCCCTTTCTGAGGGTTATGAAATACACTGCGTGTTCGTTTACAATTACGATAAATCTCGAAATGCGGAGTTTAAGGCCAAGCTAGATTCATGCCCGGAGCATGGCCCATCTAGTAAAACACAGAGCACGCAAAGATTTTGGAACGTTCGATTTAAGACCTTTGAGGAAATGGTAAACGCCTGGAATGCTTCTTTACCTAAATCAAAGTGAGCCGCGATGCTGGATTTTAACCGAAACAGAGAAATGAATAAATGTAAAGAATGCCGATGGTGGGACCAAATGGTCGCCACACTAGGAAGCCCCATGCAAATACCCAAGTTCTGCTATGGAGACGATATGTCCACCGTAAACGGCGGACGATGCCGCAGATATGCACCCAAGGGAGAATTCCCGTTCACACGTGAAGACGATTGGTGCGGAGAGTTTGAATTAAGGAATTAAGCCCGCAGACGATACGCTTATGAAGCTTCTGGTGGTTCTGCCGTTCTGTAAATCCGATTGCACGACAGCATTGAAGCTTGTCTCATGGATCATTGAATTGGGAGGTTGCCTGGAGAATGATTGCTTGCTCGTTGCATCAAACTCAGTTTCAGAATCCGAAATGAAATTGGTCAAGGCAAAGGCCGACGCCGCCTTTCGATCTTCGACGTTGATCCAACCACCTTTCGCACTGGCCAAAGAAGACCATCCACGTGGCGCTAACTGGCTTTTCGAGACGGCGTGCAAACTAATCAGCGGTCTTGATGAACCTTCACCATTTCTTTGGCTTGAAGCCGACGCCGTCCCAACCCGCGCTGGTTGGCTTGATGATATCGAAAAGGAATATGACAAAGCGCTGAAAAATAAATGTTCGATCCTAAGCCATGTCACAACTCTCAATCTCCCTCAGTTTCCAAGGCGAATCCCATCTGGAATCTCTGTTTATCCAGCCGACGCATGGAGTATTTACAAGGGAATTTCGATTAACCGAAGTGTCGCTTGGGATGTCCAATTTGCCGATCTGGTGATGCCTTATGTCCAGACGACCGATTTGATCTTTAACTTTCTGAATCACGAGACAAAACCGACTTGGGTATCGCGTCGAACTGAGATCATGCCTAAGAATGCAATTCTGGTTTCGAGCCTGCCAAAGAATTGCGTCTTAGCTCATCCCTCGCATGACGGCTCGCTCATTTCAGTGTTGCGCGGTGACGGTGAACCCACCGCTATGCAGTTGCTCACGGCCTGGAAACTAGCGAAGGAAACACAAGGATGTATCACTGAGGGAACATTTCAAGTCAGAACGATACCACCGATAAAATACATCCACGCGGTCGAGAGACACGTTCAAGCCACAGTGGAGGATGAGCAGCGGGTTTTGCGAGCGGTCAATAGCTGGATAAAGCTCTATCGCACCGGTCGTCTTATCCCTTGCCATGTTTGGGATTATCCCCGTGACTCGCGTGAGGTGAGCGATACTCGCGCACTCCCGTTCCTCAAGGACATCCTCATCGAAGGAATGACAACTGCCGGTCCCAATGACGTGATTGTCTTCACCAATGACGATACAATCCTCCATCCGCGCTTGTTGGAACCTCTGGATGAAGCCATGAAACGCGCCCCCGCAGTTGGATCATTCCGGCTTAATTTCACTCCTGGTAATGTCCCCAATGGTGAGATGAACCTCGCGGATATTCTTGCAAATGGAAAATCCGATCTTGGCCGCGACTTGATGGCCTTCAAGAAGCTATGGCTCATCGACAACTGGTTCAATATTCCCGACTTCTTCGTGGGCGAATTGGAATTTGACCTCGTGCTTACCGCGATGATCCGGCGAAGTGTTGGAGTGTTCACGGATAGGAGGAACATCATCGAGCCGCAAATTGAGTGTGAAATTCCACGCGGCTATGTCCTTCACGAAAACCACCTTCGCCCGTGGGTCAGTCCTGTGAACAAGAACGCACCGGCGAAGATGCACAACCGCAGATTGGCCGTTCAATGGTACTCGAGCAACGGGTATCCTGGATTGATTTCTAATTTCTCGTGAATGCAATCAGCTTTTCCCTCTTCGGAAACGATCCGATGTTCTGCATCGGGGCGGTGAAGAACGCGGCACTGACAACGAAAGTATATCCCGGCTGGAAGTGTGTTTTCTACGTTGACTATACGGTTCCGAAAGAGATCATGCAGGAACTCAAATCGTTGAAGGTGGAAGTACGTCAGAGCGATGAGCGAATCAAGAACGGAATGTTTTGGCGATTCTTGATCAATGACGATCCTTCGGTTGAACGGTTCATCGTGCGCGATTGCGATAGCCGGTTGAGCCAACGCGAGGCTAAGGCAGTCAAGGAATGGATCGACTCAGGACTGGATTGGCACGTCATGGGAGATCACCCAGCTCACTCGTTGCCCATTGGCGGAGGACTATTTGGTGGCAAAACCGACGTGGTTAAAGATATGACGGGGCAGATCATTCGAAGCGGTTGTGGGGCGCGGTCGTACGATCGAGCAACCAGTTATTGCTTGGATCAAATATTCCTTGCCCGCTACATTTATCCACTGGTCAAGAAGTCTTTGCTTCGCCATGACAGTTGCACTCGACAGCTTTACCCGGACGCAAGGCCATTTCCTGACGGCTGCAAGTTTGGTGAAGACAGATTTGTTGGCGAGATCGTGAATCCTGACGATACGCCGCATCCTGTGCATTTCCAGCAAAGGACAAACTTTCAACACGCATGAAAGAAGCTTTATTGTACGGCCACCTCGGCTTAGGCGATCACCTGATTTGCAATGCACTCGTGCGTGAATTGGCCAAGACACGAAGAGTCATCGTACTCTGCAAGCATCACAATGCCGCCTCTGTTGCCTTCATGTTTCGGGACTCAACAGCCATAGAAGTGTTTGGGATTAAAGATGATGCTGAGGCAAAAGAAGCCACGGAAATGATTTCCAAGCACGGCATTGAAGTTGTCCGACTTGGGATGCACACAAAGGAAAAGTGGGACATTTCGAAGTGGGATGAATCGTTTTTCGGGCAGGCTGGAGTGCCTTTTCAGCAGCGCTGGAATGGGTTCAAGGTGGACCGCCAGCCCAGCCGAGAGCTTGCGCTGACCAAGAACGGCGATGGAAATCTTCACGCCACATTCGATCCAGTCCCAACGCCACCAAAAGGCAATTACGCCTTCGTCCATGACGATGTAACTCGCGGCTTTCAAATCGACCGGTCGCTCGTTCGAAAGGGAAGGCCAATGATCTCGCCTGTGTTGATAAAACCGACCAATGGCGGAGAGCCGAACATTTTCGATTGGTGGGGCATCATCGAAGGCGCGGGAGAAATCCATTGCATCGACTCATCGTTTCTCTGCTTAATCGACTCACTACCATGCCTAAAGGCAAAGAAGTACGTTCTGCACCTTTACGCAACGTTCCAGCAAAAACCCACTGGACCGCCGAAATTGGCTAAGCCTTGGGAGATTCTGAAATGATCCACTTTCTGACCATCGTTCTCGACGGCTTACCTTGGCTCGCCCATATCTATCCTCAACTGGAAAAGTTGGATTTCGATTGGTCTTGGCGCGTGGTCGAGGGCGTCGCGGCGAACGTCAAAGATACATCATGGTGTAAACCTCTAACACCGCGTCTGAGCGAAGACGGCACGACGCAATATTTGGATGCGCTCGCCGGTTACGATCCTCGCGTGATATTGTATCGCAAGGAACTTTGGAACGGAAAGGTTGCGATGGTCAATGAACCATTGCGGACTATGTACGAGCCTGGACTTCTATTCGAGATGGATTCGGATGAACTTTGGTCCGCAGAACAGATCGGTAAAGTCCATCAGATGTTCTTGAATGATCCCAAAAAGAATTGCGCTTACTTTCGCTGCGACTATCGCGTTGGCCCACGGGTACGGATCACAAATGCAGACGGCGAACATTACGGCAATCATCACGCCTACGAGTGGAAGCGAGTCTGGCGTTTCTCTCCGGGGATGCGGTTCAAAACACACGAACCACCAGTGATAGAGAACTTCCAAGAGAATGCTATCAAGCACGAAGAAACGGCGAGGCTCGGACTCGTATTTGTCCATCAAGCCTACTCTACTGAGAAACAAATTGCATTTAAAGAAGCGTACTATCCTTCGTGTAAAGGCGCTTTAGAAGGCTGGCGGAAACTTCAACGAAACATGCGATGGCCCGTCGATCTTAAATCTTTCCTGCCTTGGGTCGGGGAAGGGGTCGTGGTGGATCGTATATGAATCTCAAACAAATTCGCGCGTCCAATCCAGACGTGTTCAATACCGATAAAGATAACCCGGATCACACTTTCCACGGCAAAAGCTATCTGGACATTTTTGATCTTTACCTTTATCGACTCATCAAGGCTCAGGGAAACGTATTGGAAGTTGGAGTTCGCTGGGGAGGATTCCTGAGAATGCTTCGCCGTTACTTCCCACAAGGAGAAATCCACGGTTTGGACATAGACCCATATTGCAAGGTCCACGAGTCGATAGGCGAAAAACAGTTCATTCATGTTTGTGACCAGTCCGATCCCAAAATGTTGACTTCAATCGCCGAGAAACACGGACCGTTCAAATTCATCAACGACGATGGCAGTCATGTTGTGGACCATATCATCTCGACCTTCGAGACCCTTTGGCCTGCCCTTACCCCTCGCGGAATTTACATTATCGAGGATACGCGCATAGCTTATGATGGTGTGGATGGAGGCTGGCCGGGAATGCAATTCAACCGGCCCGGCACCCTCACGCAGAACGTCAGGAAAAAATTTGATGATCTGTTCTTGGGGAAGATAAAGGAAATGGATTATTTCCGAGGGGACATTTCCGCCGTCCATTTTCATCCAATGGTGGTTGTGATTGAAAAAGTTTGAACGCGCACCGTTACATAATTGGAAGCGGCTACGTTAATCATGGCGTGCCATTTAAAGAACACATCATGGAGACTTGGGTGGCTAATAACTGGAAATTTGCCGCTCCAAGGGCGGTTTTCGTGCTTTCAATGGCAGGTTCCCATTTTAGTCACCCTGCTATTAAGGAAGTAAATGTCGTGGGTGATTTGGGACATCATGACGATCTGCTTTACGGAAAGAAAACGCACAAGTTCTCTGGCGCAGCGGCGGCTATTTTAACGTTGGCTATGATCGCTTACTGCGATGAATCGGACTTCATCTACAAAGAACAGGATGCGCTCGCGTTCGGTTCATGGGGCGATAAGATGTACGAAGAAATAGGGGATGCCGGATGTTTGCTTGGACCCAATGTACCTTGCCCGTCAGGAACCGCTCTCATCCTTATGCGCCATTGGGCCATTCCAGAAATCGTAGGGAAATATCTACTCTCGCGGCCTGAACACGATTCATCCAGTCTTGTTGAACATCACTTTCACGATCTGGCAAAAGAAAATCCAAGTCTTTTTAAATACCACACTTTCGGTTATGACAAACGCCGCCCTTACAACCTCGATGATAAAGTCTTTTGGTTGCAGCAACCTAATGAGAGTGATCTGGAGAAGTTAGAACAAAAAGGTCTTCTATGAGCGAACGTGGACAGATCGAACCGGCGTCGGAATTTGGATTGGAATTAACACGTCTAGCTCAAGATGCTGAGCGCATCGTAGAAATTGGGTCCTGGCTTGGCGAAGGCTCGACTGCGGCTTTATCTAAAGGACTGGTTCATCCTTTTCAGCGCATGTGGTCGGTAGATCAAGATGCACAAGCATGGCTGGCCGCATCCAGATTCCATGAAGATGAGAGAATCAGATTTATCAAGGACAGAACCGTAAATGTCCTGGAGGAATTGCCTGAGAAGATCGATCTGATTTTATTCGATGGCGGAGATGAAAGCACGGATGGGGAATTCGACTTGCTCTATTCTCGATGTCAAAAGTATATCGCTCTTGATGACATCAATGAACGCAAAAATCGAAGACAGTTCGCGGCTCTGAAAGTACTCCGACCTATGATTCGGGAATGCCATCACGACCGAAACGGATGGGCTATTTTTGGGCCGTTCCAGGACAGCTTTACTAACAGCCCGTGACCGCTTATTCTTGAATGGAATGAACTTCGATTCTCCAAATTCCTGTCTGACTGAGATTTACCAGATGCTCATTGCGCAACAGCGCACGATGCAGAACCGGACCAAAATCAACCGCCTCTTCAATGGCGACACGCCCAACACCGAAGAGGAAGCGCGAGCTGAGAATATGAAGACCAATGCGAATTGGCTTGAAGGCCCGCGCATCGCGTCGAATGCAACCAATCAAATCAACAACTCCTTCTTCAAAGGAGACAAATTCTTCTCCGTGAGGATCGACAATGGACCCATCCAATTCCGTCAACTTTGGTCGAATACGATAACGAATTACATCAACCGGGAACTCAAACGGTCCAAGCAGTACTATTCGGCCCGTGAATCAGCGAATGCCCAGGTAGTCCTGCATGGCCCTGGCCCCAGTGTTTGGCAGAACCGGCGTTGCCCAGTTCCAAGCGTCGTTGGTGTTGAGGATGTACTGGTGCCATCCGCGACACTCACGTCATTCAGTAATCTGGATCGGTTCGCCATTTATCGTGAAATCAGTTGGCCGGAACTTTACTCGTCAGTCCACGGTCCCAATTTCGATTCAGGATGGAATCGAGACTACGCCGCAGCTTTCCTGGCTCGGATGTATAAAACTGGCGTCGTGCCGGTGTACCAAGGCAACCGATGGCTGTTTCCAGAAAAGCTTTGGGAGGATATCAAGGAAGGATCGGCAACGGTCGCCTCCAGTTCGTTGCCGAAACTTTTGACATGGGATTTCTTCTACCAGGACGACAAGACCGGCAAAGTGAACCGGCGCATGATCGTCGATTACCAGAACATCACAAGTATCGGATTGAAAGATACGCCGGTCGATAAAAACCGGGGATTCCTCTACAGCCGGGACAATTATGCTGCTGATTGGTCTGAAGTGATTCATTGGTTCATCGGCAACTGCTCAAACGTCGCTCCTTACCGTTACTACTCAATCCGATCCATAGGTTATCTTCTCTTTGCTGTTTGCACGATCCAAAACAAACTCAGGAACCGGCTGTATGACCACATGTTCCAGGCGTTGCTTACTCTATTCCGAAACATTTCCGATGATGACCGGGAAAAGCTGGGTTTGATCGACCTGCAAAACTTCGGCATCATGCCGGATGGAGTTTCTATGGTTCCAGCCCAGGAACGTCATGTTGTTGACCAGAATTTGATCCTCATGGGCTTGAACCAGGGACGGCAACTCATGCAGGAATCTTCCACTGGTTTTCTACCAGACATGCCAAGTGCCGGAGAAGGCCCAGCGATGACCGCGTACGAGACGATGGTGCGTCAGATGATGAGCACGACATTCACCAGCGCTGTCATGGGCCAGCTTGTGAGGCAATCAGTTGAACAACACCGTGAGATTTGCCGCCGCTTCTGCATCAAAGATAATCCCGATCCGATGACAAAGAGATTTCGGGAAAACATCCAGAAGGAAGGCGTTCCATTGGAAATGCTCGACGTTGATACCTGGGAGATCATCCCCGAGCAAACCGTCGGCGGCGGCAGCAAGGCAGTCGAATTGACAGTCACGCAGCAGCTTTTACAAGAGATCGCCCCAGCCGTAGGACCGGAAGCACAGAGAGCGATCTATCGCCGGCGCGCTCTGGCACTCACCGATAACGTGATGGACGCCGCTGCGATGGTGCCGGAACCCCCTGCTCCACCAACCGATGACGTGCAATATGCGCAAACGGCTTTCACGTTCTTGATGATAAACCCACAGTTTGAGGTCAAAGAAGGGATCAATCGCACGGTTTACGTCACAACATTACTCAAGTTGGCCGATTTCACGTTCCAGCAACTCCAAGGCTTGCTTCAGCACCCGGAAGGACTGGCTATTGCCGCGGAACGGATTATGGGATTGGCAAACATTGCCGAGCATTGCGAGCCAATAATCGTGCAAATTGCACAGGATCAAACTCAGAAAGCTGCGGCCAAACAACTCGTCAAGGTCCTGATGAAGTTGCAGCAAGAACTTCAACAAGCAGCAAAACAGATCGAGGCTGCCGAGCAAGAAAAGTCGCAACAAGGTGGAATTGATCCACAAACCGAGGCAAAGATTCAGGAACGGCTGCTTATGGCGCATACCGACGCGCAGATCAAACATGACGCGGCGGCTGAGAAACAGAAACAAAAGGACATCGCATTTTACAACGAGAATCTTCGAAGGAATGCCTCGACCTTTGCTGAAGTTCAACGCGGACACGCCAAGACACAGGCGGAGATTGCGGGAACGGATTTGACGACACAAGCTGAGATTTTGAGAGGGCAACGGAATCCACAACCCAGCGAATGAACCGACGTAACTTCCTATCTGGCATTCTCACATCCTGTGTAGCGCCTGGGTTTCTTCCGGGAATTGGCCGTACATGGAAACAGACTTGCAAATTGTGGCTGCCAGCACAAAATTGGAGATATTGGAGATTCTACGATACCAACCTTAAAGCCTGGTCACAAGAATCTTCGGCAGAATGGCTCATACGTGTTACAGGATTACCAGCCAAAGAATTATTCTACTTCGAATGAGCCGATTTAAATTCACGCCCAAAGCTGATTTTCTAGCTGACAAAGCAAGAGCCAGTGCGCATCAAGATGTGGTTCTCTCTCCGCAGTTCAGAGAGGCGGCAAAAACGGCACTTCTCCATTATTCAAGTGTCTTGGATAAAACCGATGGCAAATCCATTCTCTTACTCAAAGGCGCGGAAGATTTTCTAAATGTCCTGTTGAATCTTGGAGAAGCGTTGCCACCAACCGAAATACCCCAGGAAGAGTACCTCAATCCGATTAACTAAAGGCTTAACCTGTACAGATAGAAGATTTCGTATGATGATCCGATTTAAACCCACTCAAAATCGTGTGCTTATTGAACCTCTTGATGGCCAGCTTAAATTCGGGAATATCCACATTCCAGATTCCGCAAAGGAAAAACCCACTGAAGGAATCATCGTATCCATCGGGAGAGGCAAGATTGATAAAAATGGCGAAATCACACCAATGGAAGTCTTGATCGGCGACCGGGTGCTTTACAACATGTGGGGAGGAACAGACATCAAAATTAACGGCAAGAAGTACAAAATGCTAAACCACAACGAACTATTAGCTAAACTAGAGTAACCCTATGCCAGCAGCAACGCCAAATACCGTATCCGATATTGACCCTCCTTCCAATCCTCCCGTTCGGCTTAGCGAGATGCCGAGGTTACACAATAACTCCGAACCTGTGTTGACCACAGAATCGCTCGCGGAATTGGCTAAACTCACGGGCGACGAACCACCCACGCCGTCGCCAAGAGTGCAAGAACCTCAAAAACCGGCTGTCCCGCCCCCAAGGCTGCCCCAAGACACGTCGAAACCACAAAGTCCTCCCGAAGTGCCGGACAAGGGCATAAAGGCCGTCCGGGAAGCTCTGGAACGCGCCACAGCCCGTGTCCATGAACTTGAAGCAAGTGATTCAACATCAAAAAAGACGCTCGCTGAGGCACAGGGTCTTTTGACACAGCTTAACGGCAAAGTCTCCACCTACGAGAAAGAGATCGAATCCAGTTACAAACCGCAGATCCAAAAACTGGCCGAAGTCGAAAAACGTCTCCAAGAACGCGAGGAACTGCTTCGAACAAAGGATTTTACAACCAGCCCGGAGTGGCACGAAAAATACGTCAAACCAGTGGCAGAAGCCCGGCGTGATGCCGAATCTTTGATGTCGGAACTTCTTGTGAATGATGTTGACGGACAAAGGGCGGCCAGCAAAGAAGACTTTCAAGCTGTGCTGGCAGCGCCAAATCTCAATGAAGCGGCAAGGCGGGCCAAGGAAATGTTCGGTGAAGAGGTCTATCAGAGCGTGGTTCAACACAGAAACAAGATTCTGTCACTGGAACGATCAAGAAAATCTGCGTTCGACAATGCAGCAGCCGAAAGTGTTGAACATCAAAAACGGCAGATGGCAGATGGGGCTGCTTACCGGGAACGAATGCGTAGCGTGATGGTATCTGAGATGCAAAAGATTATGGACGCCGATCCAACCGTATTCAAGCCCTCGGATGAAGATAAGGAAACCAAGGACGCACTAACCGAAGGTCTGAGACTGGCTGACCTGGCCACCACAGGCGATCCTAATTTCACACCCGAACAATTCATGGGCGTCGTGGCCAGGGCGAGAGCGGGCATAGCTGCGGAAGGCGTGCTCAGGAAACGGCTGACTAAACTCACGAACGAGCGGGACATGCTTCAGAATCAACTCAAGGAATACCAATCTTCAGAACCCCAGGTCAAGGGACGGCTTGCGCCGGCAGGTAGCGGTCCGACAACCAAAGATCAAGCTACAGAAGACCGCGCCACGATGTTAGCTGAAGCGCAAAAGCTGGCTTCACTGCATGGAATGTAATCAACCACGAATGTAGCTTGACTAACAGCTTTATTTGGTAGAAACTCTCACTGTTCGACCTCGGTTCTCCACCGATGACGAGCAGACTTTAAGCCCGCTTAGTCATCCACTTCCCCAGTGGATGTGGAGAACTGAGCGGGTTTTTTTTTAAACCTACCGAACCGTGTTCGCAAACGAGCACACGCCAAAAGCAAGTTAGAAAGTCCTGGGTAGGTTAATGGCAGTGCCAGATGGACGGCGGGACTCTAAAAAATGCTCTCCAGGGGTTCTCCCTAACCAGAAGCGTGGTTAACCTCAAAATCGGAAACGGGTTTTGGGGGGAAGGGGGGTTTGCTCCTATCTCCTTTTCTAATCCGAGTCTGTCTCCTAAACTGGCGACCCGCTCCACCATGTCAGCGAACACGCAGCAAACGTTTATTACTTCGTTTAGCCTTAGCGCTAGCGTGTCGTGTTCTGCTGGCTAAAATGGCTCCAGCTCGTTTGAGAGAGTAGCCACCCTTTTCAGAAATGGATTTGGCTACAGCTTTGAATCCGGGGTGAGCTTTCATAATGTTTTGTTTCTTCGGCTCAGTCTGTCGATCGCCAGACGAAGGCGGGTCAGATCAAGGGGTGACACCGGAGAGATTGTTGCCTTCAGAGTCGGCGCTTCCCATTCGGATGGTCGGGGCCAGATTTCAGGCGGACCAAAACAACGACACGTTCTGTAAGGAGAGTAAAAGTAGCCATCCTTGAATTGCAGGACTGGTCTTCCGCCTATGCTTGGAATCATTGCTGGCATCAGCGATTACGCCAATCGCGGGGTGGAAGGTGAAACTCTTCGGTCCGAAATTCATGGATAATCAACACCCCGGAGATGAACCCAATCAGGAAACCAACGACAACTCCGATAAAAAAGAGGATCATGGTTTATCTGCGGCGTACCAATTATTGCTTTTTGTCATCATTGCCGTTAATCCCATGCTCCTTGGAATACCATTTCCAGATCATATCCATCTTCCACTGCATTTTTTGGAGTAACAGCGAAACTTTCCAGACCGCACCAAGCACCGAGACAATTACAATGACAATACTCAGGACATTTCCAAAAGAGACAGTTGGTTCGAAGTGCATAGTTCATTTTCTAAATTTGTCCAAAACTTCCTTTTGATGATTCAGAATCAAGTCTTCTTTGGCTTCAATTTGACACAATACTTTTATCAATCTACGATAACAGATTAAAACGATAAGGACCATGACGATCGCGTGAAGCGTTGTGCCAATCGAAATAGTGTTGTCGAAGTGGATCATATTCCTTTCTCCACGAGACTGATTGTCCACAAGTCACTGGCGTAATTAAGCATGAAGTTGAATGGCATCCATCCGTAGCCACCCATGCCCCAATTATCTCCCCAGCTATTTCGCACCAGAAAGTTCTGCGTGTGATCATCATACCCAAGCGTGAGCATTGAGTGCCCGCCGATGATCTCATCGTCTGGTAGTGGCATCGGAATGATTCCCGTGTCCCAAACCGATTGAAAGTTGAATGATTTGTAAACCGGAAAACCGAAAATGAATGGGTAAGTAGAAGCCAGACAAAACTTCATCTGCATCAGATCATTGTCCAGACTACGATAAACGATCGTTTGGCTTGCCAGAGCATCTGTGTAGTCCTTCTCCGGTGGCTTAGTTGCGAACTGTGACACGTCGTAAGCCCACTCATTCTCAGGACAGACTCCCAATGAGTTGAGTGACTTGATTGCGTCCCGGATGTAGCATCCGGTATCCCATTCCGCCCAGCCTTGAACGTCTCGCGCATTGTAATAAATGAACAAGCGACTGGGCGACATAAACGAAAGCTTCTGTTTGAATCGAGCCACATCAAACAAAGCTGCCGCGGCATTACCCACACAACTTCCAAGATGACCTTGGTAATAAACTGGAGGCATGAATGAACGTAAATCGACGGTAAGAGGGAACGGTCGTGGCTTGATGATTATTCCACGAAAAGCTTCGCTCTTCGCAAATTTCAAGTCTCGACGATCACGGTGCTCCTTTAACCAGCCGAATTGTTTGATTTGTCGCTTCATTTTTTCTCTTGCTCGCTTAATTTATCTTCCCACTTTGCGTCCGTGAACAACGCGCCGGCCATCCAACCGGCTGAAAATCCGATCATCGTCCCGATCAATAAGCCCAGCCAAATCATTTGCGCGGTCTTCGTTCGAGTTCTTCAGCCCAGGATTCATTGACTAGAATAATTGTGATGATCATGCCAATCACAAACCCTAGGATGAAACCAACCAAGAACAGGATCATGGCTTGACCGCTGGAATGATTGCTTGGCTAACTACGTTCGTTCCATCGCCGAGATAGACATCCCCGGTCCCGGTTGTCTCATCAATCCCAGTAGCAAACGGATTGATCCCCTGTTTGAGTTCAAAACTGTCAGCGTACTTCGGCGCATATACAATTCCGTTGGTGGACGTGGGAATCATTTGATACACGACTGAGCTGAAGCCGAGCTTGATTTCCGGGGTTTGGTTGATTGGGTTTTGACCTACGGTCAATCCGAAGGTTCTCACTTTGACCGAGACGATCTTATCACTATTAAGCGCAGTCTGACAACCGGTGAGACTAAGAAGTGCGAGGAGGATTAGGTTTGTTTTCATTTTGTTGTTTGACGAAGATTGCCGTGTCCCCAGTCTGTTTGTCAACGCAACGCTGGCTGACAGCCAGGACGCCCAGAAGTGCCGTGCCGATCACGGCCATGATCTTGCCCGTGGCATTAACCCAGGGCGGCACCCCGGAAACATCATGCAGAGCTTGACCAGTGGCGGCGATGCAAGCGGCTAAAGTAGTTTCCCAACTGCGCATAGAAGTTATTTAGTTGAATACGATAAAGTTGATTCTTGTCTCAGCCGTCGCCGCCGCTGTGATCGTAATTGTTATGGTTCCTGCTCCGGCCACTGCGTTTTTCAATGTGGCTGTGGCATCGTTGGTAGCTACTGTGGCAAAAACAACGCTATTTACCGTGACCAATGTGTTGTTTACGACGATGCTCGTTCCTCCGGCGATAATGTTCACCGATCCCATAGTTTTATTGATCGTCTGGTTTCCAGTAGTTCCAGCAGCAGTTATAGTTTTTGTGGCTTGAATGTCGCCTCCAAATGTCGTCGCACCACCATTGCCTTGAACCGTTAATGTTCCTGAGGAAGTTTGGATGGTTTGCGCTCCGTTGAAAGTGAGTCCACCATATACCTGAAGAATTCCTGATCCTAAATCAGTCGCACTGTTGCCAATAATCATTCGACCGTTCCCAGATAGCGCAGTCCAATAATTTAGTCCCGTAGAAGGACTTCGCAAATTGAAAGCATCCGCAACTATTCCCAAGGAACCCAAACGCCAAGTAATCGCCCCATTTGCCGTTTCTTCAAAACGCACTTCCGGGATAAAATTCACACTCGATCCATGCAGCGTAAGACCGCTGGACGGGGTTTGAGTGCCAACGCCAAGCGTGTTGGCGATAAGGGTAGCTTCCAGTGAAAAACCTCCACCAGTAATGGAAGAATCAAATACTTGCTGGAAGTTTCGACCAGTGAGACCGGACGCACCAAGACAATTAAAAAACACACATTCATTGGCATTGACTCCCATCGTCTGCGTGTTCTGAGTTGAACTAAAAAAACAATGCTCGAACCGGCTTTGGAGGAGTGATATAGCATTTAGACAGCCTCTATTTACGGAAGCACTGAACAAACAATTATCCATTGTAAGACGAGTAGGACGAGTGATCGCTGAATCCTGCGCATCTATTAAGATCTGGTAACTGTTCGTGGCGTTGAGTGTGTTGGCTCCGTTTTCCTCGAACCAGCATGTTTGAAATCTAAAGGAATCACAACCAGTTAACTCGATGGACGGCTTCCATATATAAACTCCGTTATCTCCATTTGATTGAAAAATAGTGTCTCTAATGGTGACGTTGCGACCACTCCTGAACACAGCGCCTTTGCCGGTGTTGGAACTGAAAGTGCATGAATTCATGCTAAACTTTGTCGAGACGGGTGAAGCCCCGTTTGTGACCACTATTCCAATCGCGTTGCGCGTCGAAGAGACTCGTTCAAAAATCGCGCTATTAAGAGACTTGGAAAGAATTCCTTGACCAGTGCAATTCGCAACGGCCACATCCGACAGCACAAAAGTTCCATTGGCCGATATGCCGGTAGTCGCGAGATTATTTCCGTCCACAACGAGGTCGTAAACTTTAGCGCCTACCAGGTTCCCGGAGGAAGGGATTGTTAACAGCACCCCCGCCGATCTGGCTACAAGGACAGACCTGTTGGAACTAATTAAAGAGTCCTGATGGTACTGGCTGGTTACTCCATGCAAAACAACGTTGGTCTCCGGCATCGTAATGGGATTGATAGAGAATCGACCCGGAGGAACAAAAACAGTTCCATTGGTAGCAAAAGCCATGGCGATGGCGTTGGTAAATGCTGGCGTATCGTCATTTATACCGTCTCCTATTGCTCCAAACCACATCACATTCAGTTCACCGCTGTACTGCCTAACCCAGAATCCAGAGATTCCTGTGGAAGAAAAAACAGTTCCTAGATTTGTGCCAACTGTCGTGGAAGGAGTAAAAAAGAATACTCCTCCTCCTCCATCATTAGTATTGGATCGACCTGTAACAATTGCAGTTAGCCTGTTATTGACATTTGGAATTGGAGTTGAGATCAAATCATTGATCGTCTTGACTTGAAATGTAGGAGTTGTTCCTTGACCAAAGCAAGTGATTGAAAGAAGTAAAAGACAGAGAAACGCTCGGATCATACCCATTTGTTGTTGGTGCCAGAGACGGTGGAAGTGTACTTCGCTCCCGTAGCTGTATCGGTGTAGAGTTGGCCGCAAACTACACTGGCCACAACTCCATTGGGGTTGCCTACACCGCAGAGAAATCCGGCCACACCACCGCCACCGGCAATCAAAACTGAGATGTCACAGAGAAGCTGAATTTTTGCGACTTTGAGGAGACCGCTGTCAATGGCATTGGCGCAAGCGGCATCATTTAGAAGGGATTGAATATTGCAAGTCACAGGCGTTCCTAGGGTTAGGAAGTTTTTAATTCCGCATAGGATTTGAAATTCAACGAGTTCAACAATCCAATCCGGCGCCCCACCCAAGCAGGGGTTTTTGCTAAGAAGTGTCTGAATGTCGCAACTGGCCATTCACTTTAACTTTAATATTGAAATACTGTGGCGCGAACGGACCTGACCGCGGGAGTGATACCTCCCACAGTAACGTTGGCACAGCGTACAGTGACGACGTTGGTAGCTGTGACGAAGCCGGAAAGAACTAAACCGGATGGAAAAGCCACTCCCGCGCCATCGGTGCCAACCATGACAACGCTATTAGTGCCAGCGCCAGTAACAGCAATTGTCTGATCTGCCGTTGTGTTGGCTGCGATAAGACCGAATGTGAGCGAAGCTGCTGCGCTGTAGCTAGCGAGCACCTTAGTCCCGGTCGCTCCAACGATAGCGCCGCCATCGGCTGCAACTACGCCAGCGCCAGGGTCGCTGGTCCCGCCCATGTGAAGCCCGCCCAGGATTGTCACGCGCCCACGCTCACCGAAAGCTGTGCCGTTGTGAGTCCAAAGAGCAATGGTTGACAATGTGCTTGTTGGAATGATCAGACCAATGGTGCCAGAACTATCATATCCAAACCCTATACCGTTACTACCAGCTACATTATTAAAACGACCAACCAGATTCCCAGTTCCGCCAAGGGATGTGCCGGTGGCCCAAACATCAAATGGATCTGGGGCGATTGCAGTGCCAACGCCCACATTACCCACGTTATCAATTCTCATTCTTTCAACAAGGGCATCAGCCCCCCTCGTCCTCAAAGTAATGTATCCGTCTGTTGTTCCAGTTGTGGTCCAGGCCGCACCAATAACTCCTAAACGTTTTTGTGATATGGCGTCGGCGAAATTTATTGAACTTCCACTGTTTGCGTTCGTTGAATTATTTGACACATATAGGTTGTCTGATAATCCAACTGAATCTTTTCTGACATCTTCGGTGCTGATCGGACTCGTCGTCCCGATGCCGACGTTGCCGGCGCTCGTAATTCGGACCTTCTCGGAAATGGTCCCCGCTTGACCGGTATAGAACTTGAGGGCGACGCTATTACTGCCATCCTCCTGCAGTGCGCTGATGC
>OBEQ011310579.1_pt1 | contig 20019 bp, 23 predicted proteins | sample 1670901 | NCBI WGS metagenome assembly OBEQ01 (sample SAMEA104232315, study PRJEB22302) | groundwater metagenome | biome: forest; feature: aquifer; material: groundwater | place: USA | collected 2011-08-07 | depth 5.4 m
CCGGGGGCTCGATCCTTCGACTCGCACCCCGGCCTGTGGCCGTGGGCTCGCTCCCCGGCCCGCCTCCGACGCGGTCCGGGGCGGGCAGGATTCCGCCCCACGGGCGCACAAGGAGGTACCACGGGCTCCCCGGCCCGACCCGTGCGGAGGCCGGGGCAGGCTGCCCGTGGGGCTCCATGGCAAAACGACGAACACGCCGCATCCAGGCCGCCATCGCGCTCATTGAGCGAGACGGCCGCTACCTCATTGCGCAGCGGCGCGCCCGGGACTTCCTCGGCGGCTATTGGGAGTTCCCCGGCGGCAAGCGCAAATCCGGCGAGTCGTGGGAAGCGTGCCTGCGGCGCGAGCTGCGGGAGGAACTCGGGGTGTCGGTAAGAGCGATCCGTCTATTTGATGGATTCCGCTACCGCTACACCGGCCGTGCGGTTGTGTTCAAAATCTTCCGCTGCACGATCGCAGGCGGACGGCCGAGGCCGCTGGATGCCCAAACCCTCCGCTGGGTTCCGGCCAGCCGGCTCGCCCGCTACCGCTTTCCCCCAGCGAACCGATTCCTGATTGCCCGCTTGACGGGGTAGCGCCATCGCCGCCGTCGTGGTATAATTAAGATGCTCATGAAGAAAGGAGGGAAGCCATGATTACGCTCAGCCCGACAGCAGCCCAGGAAGTCAAGCGGCTCGTCGAGAAAGAGCAGAAGCCGAACCTCGGCCTCCGGGTGGGGGTCAAGGGGGGCGGCTGCTCCGGAATGACCTACGTCCTCTCCGTCGACGACGCGACGCCGAAGCAGTACGACACCGTCTTCGAGCACGAGGGGATCAAGATCCTCATCGACGCGAAGAGCCATCTCTACCTCGACGGGACGACGATCGACTTCAAGACCAGCCTCATGGGGGGCGGGTTTGAGTTCCAGAACCCGCTTGCCAAGAAGTCGTGCGGTTGTGGGACGTCGTTTACCGTCTGACCCTATAAATTTCGTTGCGCAAAATTTATCAATGCCCCGCTAGTGAGCGGGGTATTTTTTACCATCGGTGTTGTCCGGTTGATAAATTTTGCAGAGCAAAATTTATATGGACGAGCCATCCCCCACGCCGCCCAAGACCTTCACCGTAGCGGAAGCGAACGCCCTGCTTCCCAAAGTGAAGCCGCTGATTGAGCAGCTCCAGGGCTTGCAGCGTTCCATCCTGCAGACCAACCATCGGTTGGATGAGCTGATGCGGAAGCTCTCCGGTGGCAACGGGTATCCGATTCAGTCGCTCAAGCAAGAGATCGAGACCCTCACCACGCATCAGCTGCAGCTCGTTGAGGGATTTCAGTCTGCCCTCAGCCAGCTCGAAGAGTTGGAGTGCATCCTCAAGGATCTGAACACGGGGTTGATCGACTTCTACGGCCTGCGCGGCGGCGAGCCCGTCTTCCTGTGCTGGAAACTGGGGGAGGAGCGCATCCGCTTCTGGCACACCCTGGAAGAGGGCTACGCCGGCCGCCAACCGCTGGAAGCCAATGACGCCTGAAACCCTTGGCCGTCTTCCCACCTGGGCCCTTCAAGTAGCCTGGTCGGTGGTCGCCGTCCTCGTGGCCTACCCCTGATGCGCTACTCGCTCGTGATCTTTGATCTGGGCGGTGTGGTCGTGCGCTCCGACGCCGACCGGCTCGTCCACCAGGTGTCCCAGCTCGTGGGGCGTTCCTTCGAAGAGGTACAGCAGGTCGTCTACCACGACGAGCTGCTCCTGCCGTTTGAGCTGGGTCGCATCAAACCCCAGGCGTACTACGAAGGGTTGAAGGCCAGGCTCAAACTCCGATGGACCTACGAGCAGTTTGTGAAGGCCTGGAACGACATCTTCACAGAGAACCAGGACGTCACCTGGCTCATGCGGCGGCTCCGCGAACGCCACAAGCTCATCGCGCTCAGCAATACGAACGAGCTCCACATCAATTACATCCGAAGGACCATAGCATCACTCTCCGTGTTCGACGACTGGATCGCCTCCTGCGAGGTGGGGCTGCGCAAGCCGGACCCCCGGATCTATCGACTCGCGCTGGAACGGGCGGGGGCGGGAGCGCGGCCGGAGACCGCGGTGTACATCGATGACCGGCCGGAGCTGGTCGATGCCGGCCGACGGATGGGGTTGATCGGGATCCGATTTGAGAGCAGCCAGCAGCTTGAGCAAGATCTGCGGGCGATCGGGTTCAACGTCTAGAGGTGAGTGAGGAGCACGAAGTATGAAGTAGGAAGTAGGAAAAAGACACCGATCCTACTTCCTACTTCATACCTCCTACTTCAAGGAATAAACGAAATGGAGCAGGGGCGCGTTCCGTATCAGAAAATCCTGTTTGTCTGCATCAACAAGCGCGAGCCGAACGAGGTCTGCTGTTCGCATCGGGCCAGCGAGGCGATCGCGGCGGCGCTGAAGGCCCGTGTGAAGGAACTGGGGCTCTCGCGCGTGGTGCGGGTGAGCAAGTCCGGCTGTCAGGACCTGTGCGCCAAAGGGCCAAACGTGATGGTGTTCCCGGATTACATCTGGTATCATGGCGTCACACAGGACGATGCCGAGCGAATCATCCAGCAGACCATCCGCGGGCTCACGCTCCCCGCTCCTGTGTGAACGACCTACAGAGCCCGCTCCGGTTCCCATCTGTCCTTCCTGCGGTACCCATTTAACTGGCCGCAAGTGCAAGCTCCTGTGTGTGCGCTGCGGCTACTTCGAATCCTGCACCGACCTCATCTAATGTCACCGTGATGCGCGTGCTCCCCTTCCTGCTCGGCGCGCTGTGCGTCCTCGCGATCGCCTACCGCTACTACAGCGCCTTCCTGGCCTTCAAGGTGGTGGGCCTCAACCCGGCTCGCAAGACGCCCGCCCACACGCTCTACGACGGCACCAATTATCATCCCACCAACCGCTGGGTCCTCTTCGGCCACCACTTCGCCGCCATCACCGGGGCGGGGCCGCTGATCGGGCCGGTCCTCGCCGCCCAGTTCGGATTCCTCCCGGGGTTCCTGTGGCTGTTGATCGGGGTCGTGCTCGCCGGAGCGGTCCAAGACTTCATCATTCTGTTCGCCTCGACTCGTCGGGGAGGGAAGTCGCTGGCGGAAATCGCGCGGCAGGAAATCGGCCCGGTGGCGGGCGTGACGACGGCGATCGCAATCCTCTTTATTATTACCGTCGCGCTGGCGGGCCTCGGCCTGGCCGTTGTGAACGCGCTGCGGGAGAGTTCGTGGGGCGTCTTTACGATCGGCTGCAGCATCCCGCTCGCCGTGTTTGTGGGCTTCTACGTCTACCGGTTTCGCAAAGGGAAGATCGCAGAGGCCTCGGCGATCGGCGTCGTGGGCATGATGCTCGCCGTCATTGCCGGCCGGTACATTCCGCAGACCCCGCTCGGACCGTACCTCACCCTGTCGCCTCACGGCGTGACCTATGCGATTGCCGCGTATGGGTTCATCGCCTCGGTCCTGCCGGTTTGGATGCTGCTCTGCCCGCGGGACTACCTCAGCTCCTACATGAAGGTGGGGACGATCGCGTTCCTGATCCTCGGCCTCTTGTTCGTCAACCCGCCGATTCACCAGCCGATGGTGAGCGCGTACGTGCATGGCGGCGGGCCGATCGTTCCTGGCAAGGTGTTCCCCTTCGTGTTCATTACGATCGCCTGCGGAGCGATCTCTGGCTTTCACGCGCTGGTGGGGTCAGGGACGAGCCCGAAGATGATCGATAACGAGCAGGATATCCGGCCGATCGGCTACGGGGCGATGCTGATGGAGGGGCTGGTGGGGATCACGGCACTCTCAGCCTGTGCGGCGCTCTACCCCGGAGACTACTTCGCGATCAACGTGCCGCCGGAGAAGTTTGCCGCGTTGGGCATGCAACCCGTCAACCTCGCCACCCTTTCACATCAGGTCGGGGAACAGGTGGCCGGCCGGATCGGGGGTGCGGTGTCGCTCGCCATCGGGATGGCGCAGGTCTTCTCATCACTGCCGGGCATGCGCGGACTCATGTCCTACTGGTACCACTTCGCGATCATGTTCGAGGCGCTCTTCATCCTGACGACGATCGATACGGGAACACGGGTGGCGCGGTTCATCGCCCAAGAGTTCCTCGGCAAGGTCTACAAACCGTTTGAGCGGACGGGTTGGCTGCCGGGGACGATTCTCTCGAGCGGCTTGGTGGTCGCGGCCTGGTCGTACTTCATCCTGACGGGCAGCATCTCGACGATCTGGCCGATGTTTGGCATCGCGAACCAGTTGCTCGCCGTCATCGCCCTCTGCGTGGGGACGACGGTGCTCATCAACATGGGAAGAGCCCGATACGCCTGGGTGACCCTGGCGCCGATGGTGTTCGTCGCGGTCACGACCCTCATCGCAGGCTGGCAGAGCATCTGGCAGAATTTCCTGCCCCTTGCCGCCCAACCCGGAAAAATGTTCGTGGGCTCGCTGAACGCCGTGCTGACTGCGTTCATGATGGGCTGTACCCTCCTGATAATCGGCCATTCCGCCCTCCGGTGGAAGACGGCCTTCTTCGCCGCTCCACATGTGCTTGAAGTAGAGCGCGTGTAAGTCCCCACCTTACCCTTAGCCCTTCATCCCCAGGCTCAGCCCAGGAACGTCTGTTCAGGGGACTACTGTCGGGGGGTGTCGAGCAACCGAGGGGGATCCGGTCAGGAGATGGGGAGTTAAAACTTCGACTGGCAGGCCACATTGATCTTAGAAAACCCGCGGAAGGTTAAACGCCAGCAATCCTGGGTGATGGTCACTTCATGCCTGCGGTAGCGGTAAGAAACCTTCGGCCCCGTCCCTAACTGCCAGACGAACGGATGAAACCTCTGCAGGGGCGCTGGTTCCTCCTGTTCTATGCGCCAGCGGTTCCTATCCATGTGGTGGGGAGGGAGAAAGTAATCCGGCTGGTCCCAGGGAGCAAACGCCATCTCAATTTCGTCCACCCCAGAACAGGGGACAAGCACGGAGGGAGCGGGGTCGCAACTGGCAGCAGAAACCGAAGGGAGCAACACACTACACAAGCAACCGACAATCCATCGCCTCATCGGACGCCTCTCTCGGCACTATGAACCGTTGAGAATACGATGTCAAGTTCTCTTAGAATCCATCCCAAAACCGTACGTGACACCACAGAGGCCACAGAAGTTCCACAGAGGCACAGAATGGCCTCGACGGGAATGCCTCTGTGTCTCTGTGGCCGTTCTGTGGTTCTGTGGTGTCATCTGGAGTTTTGGGACAGGTTCTAGAAACTTTCAGCGCGGTGGGAAGGGGTGCGAGCAACCGCAAACAGCTTCGGCGTGGTGGTGGCCCAGACGAATCGCCCGTGCCGGTCGAGGCCGATGGCGCCGACAGAACGGCCGCGTGCGCGGAGTTCTCGAAAGGTCGTCATGAAAGCACGCCAGAGCGGTACGCCGTCGAGGACTCGTTGCGCGATGCGAATCGCCACGCCCTCATCGATGATGTCCTCGCCGATCCCTGTACAGGAAACCGCCGCCCCTTCGTTGGCGTAGTTGCCGACCGGTAAGCCGCTGTCGCTGACCCGCCCAGGGTACTCAAACCCCTTGCCGCCGGTTGAGGTCGCGGAGGCCAGACGGCCTTCAGCATCGAGCGCGATGGCTCCGACGGTCCCGTACTGTTGCTGCTTTCGCTTTCGCCACTGCTGTACGCGTGCCGGCGTGATGGGGTTCCACGTCGGCATCCCAAGGGCGCGCGCAAATCGGATGGCTCCTGAACCGCAGAGCACTCGGTCGCGCTCTTCAAGCAGCGCGCGAGCCACCAGGGTCGGATTCCTCACCCGTTCAATGTTCAGTACTGCCGCAAACCGAAGGCAGGACCCATCCATGACCGAGGCGCTCATCCTCGCAGCTTTGTCCTGTTGGAGGGCAGATCCGGTTCCCGCATTGAACAAGGGATCATCCTCAAGCCGTCGAACGGCAAGCACGACGCTCTCCAGCGCGTCGTGGCCTTGGAGGTGGTCGTAGGTGTCCGCGCAGACAGTCCGGAGGCTGCGGCGGATCTGCGCCGTCCGCTGGCGATCCAGCCGAGCACCGGCGCCCCCCTGGATGACCACGACCGGGCGAATGGTCATGACGACTTGAAGAGGCCGGACCACCAGTAGAGCGGAAGGCCCACGAGCAGCAACGCGAAACCAAACGCCGCCTCCGCGGGCTCCTTCAAGCAGGCGTTGAGGATAAACCCGGCCATGGTGAGGCAGAAGAGGAGGGGGGTCAGCGGGTAGCCCCAGGCGCGATACGGTCGAGCACGCTTCGGTTCCCTTCGCCGGAGGATGATCACCCCCACCGCCGCCATGACGTAGAAGACCGAGATGACGACGGTGGAGTAGGTCATGATCTGATCGAAGGTCTTCGTGCACACAAGGAGAATGGCGATGACCGCGTTCAAGCCGAGCGCGCGGGCGGGCGTGTGGAAGGAGGGGTGGACCGTCCCGAGGCGTGCAAAGAGCGCGTGGTCTTTCCCCATGGCGTAGAGGATTCGCGCGCTCGTGAGGATGTAGCCGTTGAGCGCGCCGAAGGCGGAACACGCGATCATCCAGGAGATGAAGACGGATCCGGCTCCCCCGAAGACCTCCTGCATGACGTTTGAGGCAACGAGCGGCGTCTTAGCAAGCCGCTCGATCGGGATGAACAGGAGGTAGCTCCAATTCACGAGCACGTACACCGCGGTGGTGAGTATGAGCCCCCGGAGGATCGCACGCGGCACGTTGCGGGTCGGGTCGCGGACCTCCTCGGCGATGTAGGCGGCCTCGGTCCACCCGCCGTAGGTCCACAGGACGAAAACCAGCGCGACGCCCATGGATTGGATCAGGTCCATCGTCATCGGCGGGATGGTCCAGTCGGGGAGGACAGTGTTGCGGGTCAGGCAGGCGCGCACCCCGACGGCAATGAGCGAGAAGAGCGCGAGCGTCTTCAGAACCGTGAAGATGTTCTGCGTGTATTTTCCCCACCGGATGCCAGCGACGTTGATGGCGGTGAGCGCGATGATCGCCCCCGAAGCGATCCAGCGCAACGCGGAGGGATCATACGCGACTACGCGCCGGAGATACTCGGCGAACACATAGCCGAGGACGGCGATGGTGCCGGTGCGCTCGATGAAGAGCTTCGTCCACCCGAACAGGAACCCCCAAGGTCCCCCGTACACCTCACGGATGTAGACGTAGTCGCCCCCGCTTGCCGGGAACATGGCGGCCAGCTCCGCGTAACAGAGCGCGCCGCACAGCGAGAGGAGGCCTCCGAAGACCCAGAGGACCAAGATGAGCGCCGGCGAGTGGAGGTGGCCCGCGATGGAGCTGGCGGTCCGGAAGATGCCCACGCCGACGATGCAGCCCACCACCAGCATCGTCGCGTCGAGTAATCCGAGCGAGCGGAGGAGCGTCGGTGTGTTCTTAGACATCACGGTTTAGTCCATAGACCACAGTCTCCGCCAACATTTCGCCACATTGCTTGGCGAACTCGCTCCGCCAAAGAACGTTGGCGGATGGCGAGGCTTGGCGTCCTCCCCACCGCTTCGGCGGACGCACGCCAGGGCCGTGTGGCGGGCGGATCTGCCACGATTGGTGGCGGACATCGTCCACAGAGGGTTTTTTGTTGGCTTCACTGTGGACGATGGACTATCGACTGTGGACCGCCTCAAAATGCCAATGCCACGGTTCAAAGGACGTGTGGGAGGGGTTGTCGCGGGGATAGGAGAGGGCAAACCCAAACTCCTTGGCGTGCTGCTGGAGCCACCGGTACTCCGGGAGTGATTCGAACTCCTCGGGATGGTCCTCGCCGTTCACCCCGCCTTCGTTGATAAAGTCAATCGCCTGGCGCGGCGGATAGCCGTGCTCGCTGTAGCCCGGCAGCGCCACGAACCGGTTGGTCTCCGTGATGGAGTTGCCGTGCTTCGGGAGGTAGTAGAGGAAGAGGTAGAGCTGGTAGGCGGGTGAGCGGTAGCCGGACTCGACCAGCAGCCGTTTCCCGAGGTCCTTCTGCATCGCCTCCATCATCCGCTGGTAGGCCGCAAAGACGTTACGCGGCAGATACTGCGGATCCAGAGGGGTGGCGTGGCCCTCTTTGCTCGTGGATTGCGGTCCGACCGGGACGAGATCCGCCTTATTGGGGCTCTCGCCGAAGTAGTGGCTGGTGGCGCCGAGCGTCTCGGCTTTCAGCGCCCGGAACTCATCGAGGAACGTCCGTTGCTCTGCCGCCAGCGGTTCGTAGAGCGCCTCCCAAGTCAGCAGGTTGGCCGTCCCGTCCTGCTTCTTGGCGCTGATCAGCGGGTCGAGTGTCTGAAGGACGCTCGTGAGCCGCTCGATCTCGGCGGGCTCGAGCCGCTGGACGTTGAGGGTTGACGCCGAGGAGGAGAGAGACAACCAGGCGGTTGCCGCCAGGAGAGGCAGCAACCGCCAGTTGTTGGTTGACACCGTTCGTACGGCTACCGCTTGCGTGTTTGAATCTGCTCAACGATTTCTGAGACCCACCGGCTGGCGAGATCCTTGCAGCCCAGGCCAAACGCGATCGCACACCCCAGGCTGATGCCGCCAAGGATGATGAGGAACACCTCGCCAAAGAATTGGATCTTCAGCTGCTGCAGGGCGGCCACGGCTACAAAGATCACCACGACCGTCTGGACGAACTGGCCCATGAGGGCACCCTGCGCGAAGCCAGCATTGCTGGCGGCGGTCCGGACGGTGGTAGCCAGAAACGCGGCTGCGAAGACCCCGACGATCAAGATGAACACCGCGGCGATGACATTCGGCAGGAAGGTCACGACCGATTGGAAGAGCTCTGCCGCGACCGTCAACTGCAGGGCGTTGAAGACGATCATCACCACGGCCAGCATCAGCAGCCAGTATACGATCACGCCGATCAGCTCAGAGAGCTTGTACTTGATCCCTCCTTTGGTCAAGACGGTTGAGAGCTGCGTTTGGTCAGCCAGCTTATCGAGCGCGATGGTCTTCATGACATTGACGAGCACACCCTGAACCGCCTTCGCGATGAGCCATCCGATGAGGAGAATCAGCAGGGCGCCCAGGAGCGTTGGGAGGAAAGCCATCAGCTGGTTGACCAAGGACTGAACCGGTTGAACGAGCATGGCGTTAATCCACGATCCTGTTCCGGTTTGCATCCCGTCTCACCCCCTTTCTATGGTTTCTGGTTCAAGACTGAGATATAGTATAGAGGACTTTGTAAGGCGTTGCAACTACTTTTTTAAGCGTCTTTAAGCTTTCAGCATGAATGGGGAGCGGTCGGGATGGCTGAGGAATTGCGACGGGAAGGCGCTCCGCCGATTCCGCGAGGGGCGGCAGGCAACGCACCTAGCACTCTGCGGAGCGCTTACTTCTACTTTTTTGACGAGCTGGCCGATTCCGCGGTGAACACGTACTCGGGCTGGATGACCGGTTCGTAGCCGGGCGGGGCGGGAAACGGAAAGGTGAGCAGTTCGTAGCCGCCGGCGGCGGTCCGGATGAATCCATGTCCAAGACCACGCAGCAGCCCCCATGTGAAGCCGGCGAGCGCGCCGGACTCCTGGGTGGTCTCCTGGACGCGCTTGGGGATCTCCACCCAACCGGTGACGATGTTCGTGACCCCTCGGGTGAGCTTCGTGAGGGCTTTCCCGGCTTCCATCGCCTCGGCGGATGCTGCGCGGGCATCGAGTAACACGCCAAGGGCGGTCAGTGCCGCAACGATCCCATACCTCGCGCCACGTCTTCTCATGGGCTGTGCGCCTCCTCTCGTTGGTGGCATTACCCACGCACCAGCCCCGCCGTCGGCGGGACGGTGCGGGGTTCCGCTCCATGGAATCCCAGGCATAGTAGAGATCTCACAGCTGTCAAGCCATGGAGCTTCACTCTAGCAAGCCTTGGGGGAAAACTCAAGCGTAAACGTTCGGAAGGATTTTTGTTGACAGCCTGCCGTGTTCCCAGGTATACTAATCTTTGTTTGGGGTGTAGCTGGAGGCCTCTTGGAAGCCTGATCACCAAGCGGCTTCAGGCTGAAGCGCTGCAAGCACTTGAAAACCTTGTGGTTATGAAGATGCAGCGCGTAAGAGGAACGACGCATTAAGCAGGTTCGTGCAAGACAAGATCTCACCGTTCAGAGGAACGTGCAAGGGAAGCAGAGGTCTTCGTTGGGAAACCGCAAGGTGGCCGATGAGGCTGCTGAGCGGTTTTTGTGTTTTGTGTAGCTCTGAAGGGGGGTGTTAGTTGTGTCAAGAGGAACCGTGAAGTGGTTTAGTGATCAGAAGGGGTACGGGTTTGTGACCCCGGATGATGGATCCAAGGACGTGTTCATCCACTACTCCGCTATCCAAGGTGACGGCTTCAAGTCGTTGAAGGAAGGCGACAAGGTGGAGTTCGAGATCACCCAAGGTCCCAAGGGACCGCAGGCTTCCAGCGTCACGAAGGTGTAACAGCCTTCACGACGTAAGGGATAGCAAGGCAGACAGCCCACGGCATGACGCCGTGGGCTGTCTGTTTTCAACCCCGCCATCGGGCCACGGCCTTTGGCCATGGGCCCGCGCTGGCTCATCGAGCGCGTGGGCGGGATGTCGCCCCACATGGGGCGTGGTACCAGGGTGCCACGGGCTCTGCCCGTGGGGCTCCACCGGTTAGCGAGCGGCGGGGCGGAGACCCAACACGCGCAGGGGGTTGGTCAAGGAGAGACGGATCTCCAGCTCATCCGCAAAGCGCAGCGGGATCTTCACGTGCGGGCCATCGATGAAGGCGCTCCCACGCCGCATCAGCCAGGTGACGCGTACGGAGGACCGTGGGGACAGGATGCTTCCAGTGAGGCGGGCACGGGAGAGCCGGCCTCGGTAGAGCTCCCGCGGACGGTACTGGAACTTCTTAGCGCTCCAGGCAAGGCGCACCCCGCCGGTCGCCAGGACCGCGCTGCTGGAACCGGCCGCCGTGGACACCCAGAGGCCGGAGCTCTTCTGCAGTTCCTCGATCGCCCCAATGCGCAGCCGGTAGCGGCTCATGGTTGCGGGATCGTCATGGACGACGAGCACATCGTTGAGCGCCCGTTGCGGCAGCCGCTTGCCATTCAGGACGAGCTGGAGCCGGTAGAGCCACAGCTGGGGCAGGCGTCCCTCCAGCGCCGCTCGGCAGAGCCTGGCGAATGTCCTCCGCGTCGCCGCGCAGAAGACCGCTTCGCTGCGAGACGGGTCTGAGTTGACCCCCAAGAGGGGCGTATGCTGGACGCTGCGCGCCGCCTGGAGGAACGTGCCGTCCCCACCCACCGAGACCACGAGATCGTACCGTTTGGTGACGTGCAGGTCCGCCCGGTAGGCCAGGTCGAAGTCGAGCGAGAGCCTGCGTAGCGCGTGCACAATGCCCTCGATGGCTTCCTCGTGGACCGCGTGCGCGCGCTGCATGTCCAGCACGTCCGGGTGAGCGCGGCGGAGCAGGCGCAGGAGCCGGGGGTCTTGTTGCTCCTGGAGGTACTGCTGGTAGGCGTCCTTCTTATAGACGACCAGGACGCGCGGTTTTCGGTTCATCCCAACACCGAAAGTTTAGTCCATAGTCCATGGTCCGTAGTCCATAGTGAAACCGTATTCTATGGACTATCGACCGGTGCCACGGGCACCGCCTACCATCGAATGATCCAGTTGATAAATCGGGACTGGGGCGCCTTGTGCATCCGGCGGAACTGCCAGCTGGCGGCCATCATGCCAACGCCGAAGAGGATGAGGAAGCCAGCAAACAGGATGACCAAAATCCGGGGATACCACAGCACGAGAAGCCCCGCGAGGACGAACACCAATCCGGTGAGCATGACGCGCCTCTCTCAAGTGGTCAACGCAGCGGGTACGAATTTCAGAAGTCAGAGGACAGAATACAAGTTTCAGATGTCGGAGGTCAGAAGTCAGACAGGCCGTATGTAAATTTCTGACTTCTGATTTCTGCCTTCTGACTTCTGATTCTATAGCAGAGGTACTCTGGAAGTCAAAGGAGGCCGCCTTCCGGTACTGTCCTAATTTGATACTTCACACCACAGAACCACAGAACGGCCACAGAGACACAGAGGCATTCCCGTCGAGGCCATTCTGTGCCTCTGTGGAACTTCTGTGGCCTCTGTGGTGTCAAGGTGAAATTAGGACACTACCCGTCTTCCCGCTGGGCGCGGAGGCGCAGCTTGGCGTCCGCGATGCGCTTGCGGATCCGCAGCGACTTCGGCGTCACCTCGAGGAGCTCATCCGGGCCGATGTACTCCAGCGCGAGCTCCAGCGTCAGCTCGCGCGGGGGGATCAGGACCACCGTCGTCTCGGCGGTGGAGGAGCGCACGTTCGTGAGCTTCTTCTGCTTGCAGATGTTCAGCTCCACGTCCCGGTCGCGGCTCGCCTGGCCGACCACCATCCCCTCATACACCGGTGCGCCGGGGCCGATGAAGAGTTCGCCGCGGTTCTGGGCGTTGGTGATCGCGTAGGAGTTGCTCACTCCATCCTCGGTGGCGACGAGCGAGCCGTGCGGCTCCTGCGGCGGGAGGTCCACCACCACGGGCTCGTAGGCATCAAAGACGTGGTGGACGATAGCGGTCCCTCGGGTTTTTGTGAGGAGCGCGCTCTTCAGGCCCAGGAGCCCTCGCGTGGTGATGAGGTATTCAACGTGCAGCTCGCCGGACGGGGCCTGGACCATCTCCTGCAGCTCGGCGCGCCGCCGCCCCAGCTCCTCAATGATCGTGCCCTGGTACTCGCCGGGGACTTCAATCGAAAGGAACTCGTACGGCTCGTACTTCTCCCCATCGATCTCCTTGTAGACGACCTCGGGTTGCGAGACCTCCAGCTCATGGCCTTCCCGGCGCATCGTCTCGATGAGAATGGCAAGGTGCAGCTCGCCCCGGCCCGACACGAGGAACGTATCCGGGCTGTCGGTGTCGGTCACCCGCAGCGCGACGTTCGTCTCCAGCTCCGTCTGGAGCCGCTCGCGGAGCATCCGGGAAGTGACGTACTTCCCCTCGCGGCCGGAGAACGGGCTCTTGTTCACCGCAAACGTCATCCGGAGCGTCGGCTCTTCGATCACCATGGCGGGGAGCGCCTTGGGCCGCTCCGGATCGGTGATGGTATCGCCGATCCCGACGTCCCCGAATCCCGCGACCGCGACGATCTCCCCGGACTCGGCCGACTCAATCTCCACCCGCTCCAGCCCCTGGTAGGCGAGGATCGCGGTCGCGGTGCCGACCTCCCGGCTTCCATCCACCGCCAGGCGCATGAGCGGCTGGCTCCGCCGGATGGAGCCCGCGTGGATCTTCCCGATCCCCATCTTCCCCTTGAACGAGTCGTACGCCAGCGCGAGCACCAGGATCTGGAGCGGCTCGTCGGGGAGGACCGTCGGCGACGGGATCTTCGAGACGATCATCTCGAAGAGGGGCGCTATGTCGGCGCCCGGTTGTGCGAGGGTGAGCGTGGCGGTCCCCTGCGTCGCCGAGGTGTAGATGATGGGGAAGTCAAGCTGCACGGAGGAGGCGTTGAGCTCGGCGAAGAGGTCGAAGGTCCGGTTGACCACGTCATCCGCCTGCGCGTCCGGCCGGTCGATCTTGTTGACCACCACGATCACCGGCAGCCCCAGCCCGATCGCCTTGCGGAGGACGAATTTGGTCTGCGGCATCGGCCCCTCCTTGGCGTCCACCAGGAGGAGGGCGCCGTCCACCATCCGCAGCGTGCGCTCGACCTCGCCGCCGAAATCGGCATGGCCCGGGGTGTCCACGAGGTTGATCTTGTACTCGCCGTAGCGGAGGCTCGCGTTCTTCGCGCGGATCGTGATCCCTTTCTCGCGCTCGAGGTCCATCGAGTCCATGACCAGGGCCCCCTCGGGCGCCATGTGGCGCACCGCCTTGGTGTAGCGGAGCATGGCGTCCACGAGGGTGGTCTTGCCGTGGTCCACGTGGGCGATGATGGCAATGTTCCGGAGGTGTTGCTGGTCCATGGGAGAATTTCAGTGGATGGACGGCCCGCTCAGGTCAATGCGGGAAGAGCACAGGTATGGGGAAGATGCCGTTACTCTTGGATGGTGACCCGCGTCATCGCAATATCCTGCAGCGGCCGGTCGTTGCTGTTGCGCTGGACCGCGACGATCTGCTCGACCACGCTCTGCCCATCCACGACGTGGCCGAAGATCGTGTGCTTGCCGTCAAGCCATGGGGTGGCGGCGAGGGTGATGAAGAACTGACTGCCGTTCGTGTTGGGCCCGGCGTTGGCCATGGAGACGACACCCGGCCCGTCGTGGTGCAGATTGGGAGAAAACTCATCCTCGAACGTGTAGCCGGGTCCGCCGGTCCCCGTGCCGGTCGGATCGCCGGTCTGCACCATGAAGCCGGGGATGACCCGATGGAAGATGACCCCGTCGTAGAAGCCCCGTTTGGCGAGCTTGATAAAGTTTTCCACCGTCTTCGGCGCCTCATCCTTATACACCTCGATGACGATGGTGCCCTTGCCCGTTTCGATGGTCGCGCGCGGCCGTTTGCCTTCGCTGTGGGCGACCGGCACCATCACGCTCGTCCCGACCACAATCGCCGTAACCAAGGTCGCTCGACGCATCGTCCTCTCCCCCTCTCCATGGTTGAATGATTCCTCATCGCCGTCAGGATGGTATGCCAGCGAATGGATAGTCTAGCACACTACCCCACATCGCTCAATCCCACCCGCCCGCGCAGCGACTTCTTCTGTGCGCGGAGATGCTTGTCGCGCAGGAGCTTTTCCTTCGCCCGTTTCGAGCGCTTCCGCTTCTGCGCGCGGATCTTGGCGATGCGCTGCGCTTCGGCGCTGAGCGCGCCCAACCGCTGCGCCTCAATCCGGTTGAGCAGGATGCGGCGCGCGAGGAAGCGGTTGAGTGTCTGCGAGCGCTCCCGCTCGCAGCGCACCTCAAGGCCGCTCGGCCGGTGCCGCAGGACGACACACGTGGACACCTTGTTCGCGCGCTGGCCTCCGGGCCCGCTCGAGCGGAGGAAGCGCTCCTCGAAATCGCCCTCCGAAATGCCGAGCCGCCGCATCATCGCATCCAGCTCGAGCTGCTTCTTGGGCGAAACCAGAAAGCTCGCCATTGACGAAAAACGCCTAACGCCCCCCCGATCGAGGTTCAAGGTTCGAGGTTCAAGGAGGTTGTCTTTCAAATGGCTTCCTTGGACCTTCAACCCTGAACCTTGAACCTAGAACTTCACTTGGACCCCGCCGATCACGGAGCGCTCCTCCGTGTCTTTGCGCAGTTCAATAAAGAGGTTGGCATCTGGCACCAGGTTCCTGGTGAACGTGACGGTCAGGCCCAGCCCTTCGCGCTGGCTGTTGCGTAGGGCGACCGCGATCCGATCGCGGGGACTGAGGCGCGCGTCTCCCTCGAACCGGATGGCCTGCACGCGTCCGTCTCCGTACGGGATCTCAAAGGAAACGGAGAGGTCGCGGTTGAGTTTCCAGGCGCCAAACAGCGTGACGCGCTCCTGCCGGACCTTGCCTCGGGAGAGCCCAATCCCCACCTGATAGGCGATCCGGCCCTCGCGCGCGAGGAGCGACGGACTCCGCAGGCTCGCCCGAAACTCGAAGGCTGAATCGGAGGAGCCGATCAGGCGATAGACGAGGCGATCGGCCTTCGTGATGTCCCAGGCGCCCTCAAAGATCAGCGCGTGCTCGTCCTGGCCGCGTCGCCCCGCGACAAGCTGGCGGTACCGGTAGGACAGCGCGTGGCGCTCGCCGAGTTCCCAGCCGCCTTGGAACGTCAGCCGATCCTCAACGCCATCCCCTTTCTCCACGAAGAAGTTCAACCGGTTCGCCTCGTCCGCGCGCCACCGGCCGGACAGGGTGAGGCGCTGTGCGGTGCGCAGGTCCTCGTCAACATTTCGGCGCAGCGCGAAAACGAGCGCGTTGGCCTCCGCGGACACGACGGCCCCTTTTACGTAGAGCGTCTGCCGTTCTTGCCGGTCGGACTCATGGAGGGTGAGGGCGAGCTCGTGGTTGGCGGTGAGGTGCCACGTTCCGTCCAGATTGATCGTATGTGGGGCCGACCCGTCCTCAGCGCTCGCAGGGGCATCCACGTGGTAGACGAGATGGTTGTGGCGGTCGGTTGTCAGGGTTCCATCGAGGATCTGCACGGAGCGCAGGCGGCGGCCGGGCCCGCCCCGCTCATCAATGATGAGGTGGTTGGACTCGTCAAACGCGTACCGGACCTTGGATCGAGAATGGCGCTGGCTCATGATGTGTGAGGGAGGCTACGCGGAGCGAAATTTCTGTGGGATGATGACCCGCGGTCATCCGCGATTACTCGGTCAAGATCTCAATCGCGGAGTCGAGGTTCACCACGGCGATCTCGATCGCCTCCGCGTCGGGACCCCGCGCGGTGCGCTCCTGTTTCGCTAAGACCTTCAGGCGCTCGAGGAGCGTTTTCAGTTCTTCTCCGATCTGGCGAGCGACGGCGTTTCTCATCTCACTGCGGTCATTATAGCAAAACGGCAGCCAACACTGGCTGCCGTTTTGTGGTTCGAGCGAACAACGCTCAATGCGCTGCAGCGTGGCGGATCGCTCGGCGGCGAATCGGATGCCGACCATTGCCGTGAGGCACATGCTCAGCGATCCAGCTGGTCGCTGCTTCACGGACACGTTCGGCCTTGGTCGCGAGCTCTCGCTGGGTCTTCCCCAACCGACGAGCCGCATCCCGCTGCAAGTTCTTGGCCTGCATGGCCAGCCGCCTTCTCAGGACCTTGCCAGAGGCTGGCGCGTAGAGCAACGTCAGGAGACTCCCTGCCGTGGCTCCAAACACGAAGGCCCCGAGCGCCTGGAACACCCCACCCCCACGATGGTTCTCCTTCATCCCACGCCCTCCTGTTATCCCTACCGACGACGATGGTGCCGGCGAGGATCCGCCCCCGCCCCGTTCCCTACGTGCGTTTTCAAAAAGGTCTGGGCCGTTCTCCTCCAGCGTGCGACCTGGCCGATGGTGCCGGAGACAACCTCGCATGCGTCGTGAACCACCGCTTCCACCTTGCGGCTCGCCGTATTGACCCGCGCGAGCAGCTGGTGCATCTCTCGGAGCGACTGGCGGGCTTCCTGCAGGGCGTGGTCCGCGCCGGGGAGGATCGCGTTGAATTTCCGCAGCGTCTCGCGGAACTCGCGGGCGGTCAACACCATGGTGACCGTCATGGCGAGGAAGCAGAGGCTCGCAAGCAAGAGGAGGATGACCGGCAGTGAGCTAAGCATCGGCGAATGGGTGGTAAGACACGGTGACGAATGCAGAGACGCGAACGCGGTACCTCCGCACGCTGCGGTGATACCGCATCCTGGAAAGTTGATGGACGACCATTGCACACTCTTTCGGTAACCCAACCACCCTTCGGGTGGCGTTTACCGGTTAACCGTGTACCGGTGAACCGGTACACCTGTTAACCTGTACACCGCCCGAGAGGGCTTGTGGTTTTGCGCCCTATCCTTTCGGATAGTTTGCCTCCGCCACACTACTTGGCGGACCCCGCCTGCGGCGGGGCTTATCGAGAATGTCAAAGGTTCACCCCCACTCTGCATAGGTGTGGGGGTTCGTGGTGTCCCACAACGCTGCTCAGCGTTGCTTAACGAAAGTGTACCCGACGCTCGATGGGAGCGTCAAGGCAACGAGGAGAAAAACTTGCCGGGAAAAACGCCGGATCAACGCTCTTCCGGAGGCTTGAGCCGGCGGAAGGCCCGGTAGAGGAGGAGATCGTAGGCGATTTTGAGGCCGGGCCCCACGACCAGTGGCGCAGAGAGCGAGAGTGAGCGCATGAGCGAGCCCGCGATCACGGGTGCGACGGCCCAGGCCCCGTTGCGCGTCAGGTTGGTGAGGCCGGACGCGCGCGTGCGTTCCGCTTCGTTGACGATGGCGACAAGGTACGACTGGCGGGGGGGCACGTCCATCTCGACGAGCGATTCGCGCACGAGGAACAGGATGATCGCGATGGGTAGGTTCGGAGCGAAGGGCACCGTCATGAGCAGCAGGCTCGAGGGGAGATGCGTGAAGACCATCGTCTTGACGAGCCCAATGCGCCGCGCGAGCCACGCCGCCCCCAAGTGCGAGAGCCCATTGGCGATGCGCACGATACAGAAGAGCGGTCCGAGGAGCGACTCGTCGACGCCGAAGCGCCGGAAGAACCAGTAGCTCAAGAGCGCGGTCGTGAGGAATCCGCCCGCGAAGCTGTCGAGCCCGGAGAGCGCTGCGAATTTCGCGACGAGGGGACGCGAGGCGGGCGAGAGCGTCGTGATGGGTGCCGCACCGGCGAACTCCACGGACTTCGTGAGCCGCAGCGCGAACCCGGCGGCGGCCACGCAGAGGACGCAGTAGAGCCCCCAGGTCCATTGATACGAGGTGAGCGGGCTGACGCCGGGATGCGCGCGCAGCCAGCTCGGGAGGCCGCCCAGGAGCGAGCCGACGGCATGGCCGGCGTCAACAACGAGGTTGTACCACGCAAAGACCGCGGTGCGGTTGGACGCCGTCGTCGTCTGCGGGAGCATCGCCTGCTCGACGGTGACTCCCGCGCCGCGGTCACGGCCCATCCCGTTCACCATGCCAAGGAGCGCGCTCGCCATGACGAGGGCGTGCCGCGTGGTCATGATGAACGCCAGCCCTCCGAGGGCCATCAGCGACGAGAGGAGGCACAGGCTGGTCCGTCGTCCGAGACGATCCGCGGCAGACGTGACGACCCAGGTCCCGAGCGCGCAGCCGAGGAGTCCGAGCGAAATGGCCAGCCCGATGGTCCCCGGATTGAAGCCGATCGCGGCGAGGTGGAGGGCGAGGATAATGCCGGAGAGCCCCACCGCGCAGGCCCGAAGGCCTGCGCAGGTGTAGATCACGAATCGGTCAGCAACTGCAGAGCGGTCAGGGACCAGGGGACTGGGTGGGCTCGCGGGACCGGAGGTTCTTCTCTAACGCTTTCTCGAGAAAGGTGCCGAGCAAATTCCGCGCCTTCGTCACGATGAGCTTGGTGGCCAGGTAGTTCAGGTCCGGCAGGACGGCGACCTGTGGCGCTTGGCCTTGAATGGCCAGCGGGATCTCCATCTCGCCATCGGCGTTCGTGAGCGCTTGGAGTTCCTTGACGCCCTCGATGAGCGCCGCGGAGAGCGCCGGATCGATGACGAGGGTCGCGCGGATGTTCACCCCCACAGTTAGAAAGGTGTGGGGGCCCACCGTTCCATCGAGGTCAACGCGCCCCGTCCCATTCAGCCCAAACGTCTCCGTGCGCACACGCAGGTCATCGAACCGCAACGTCCCATCCTCGACCTGCACGCTGAGGGCGATGGGTTTGAGGATCGTGTCGGTGGCGGTCAGCTTGGCCTGATACGCCGGCGGCAGGCGCGCTTCAAGCGTCTGGACGAGGCCGGGAAGCATCGAGATGCGCTCGAACACCACGCGCAGCACGTTGAGGTTCACGACCTTCGGCTCATCCAGTTTCAGGGTGCCGGTGCCGGAGATCGAACGGGCTACCTCTGACGGCTCAAGCGTCTTCGCGCCCCCTTGGACAGTCAGCGTGAGCTTTCCCTGCAGTTGCGGTTCGCCCGGGGGCGCCGAGGGGAGGAGCCGCTCAAGCGGAAGGCTCTCAATCGTGAGCGTGCCGTGCTCGACCGATCCTGGCTGCGTGCCGCTCGGGGGCGTGAAGCGTCCGCGCACGCGAAGGTTGGGGACCTCAGCGGCGAGTGAGCCCTTGACGTCGAGATCCATCGGGCGTCCGGGCGCGATGTTGCGTACCGCCACATCCAGCTTCTTGATCCACAGGTCGGCCGGCGGTTTCGTGAACGCATCGGTCCAGTGGAGGACGCCGTCCTCGATCCGCAACGACGCGATGTTGAAGGAGACGGCGGCCTCGCCGACACGCGCTGTGCGCCCTGAGGCCGCCGGGGCGCCAACCGCAGCAAGTCCCAAGAGGTTGATGCGGCCATTTGCATCGCGGGCGACGTGGATGCGGGGACGCTCCAGCACGATCGAGGCGACCTGCACGTCCTTCCGGAGAAGCGGCAGCAGCCGCACGATTGCGCTGGCCGAGTCGACGTGAATCAACGGCTCGCGGCCCGCCTGGGCGTCTTCGGCGATCGCCAAC
>OBEQ011650259.1_pt1 | contig 20018 bp, 14 predicted proteins | sample 1670901 | NCBI WGS metagenome assembly OBEQ01 (sample SAMEA104232315, study PRJEB22302) | groundwater metagenome | biome: forest; feature: aquifer; material: groundwater | place: USA | collected 2011-08-07 | depth 5.4 m
CGCGGTAATCACCACCGGCTTCTTAAAAATCTTTCCCAGCAGCGTCGCGGCTACGCCATCTGGATAAAAGTAATGCGCATCGATAATATCAAAATCATACCCACCCCGAATGATCCGCCGCACTACCGGGATCATCGCTGCGGCGAGGAAAAAAGGCGCGAATGTCATCCCGACCTTTGGGAGCAGAATATAACGTGGATGCAGAATGCCAATGCCGTGTCGCTCTTCGTGCCGCGGCACGGTCGCGAACGCGGCATAGCCTCCGAACCAGGCATGGGTGAAGGGAAACCAGGGAACCGGCGCGACCACCTGCGCCTGCACCTGACCGCTTTCCACCAGTCGGCGCAAGCGTTGCTCGACGAAGACGCCATGCCGTGGCTGCGCCGCGTTGGGATAAAGAGTCGTAAAGGTCAGAATTTTCACAGCGCTCATACTGTATCCGAAGACGGAATAACATCCCGTCTCACGCCGGCGTCATCCGACGCAGGAAGGCCTCGAACATTAATAATGACCACAGCGCGGCGCTGTGGTCGCGCGCACCGGACTGGTGCTGATCGACCAGCTTACGCAAGAACGCCTGATCGAAAATCCGACTGTCGGCCAAAACACTGCCCAACACGGCGTCGCGCACGCGCTGGCGCAACGGGCCGCGAAACCAGTTCGCCAACGGCACGCCAAATCCCATTTTCGGACGATAGAGAATGTCCTCGGACAAATACGGCTGCAACGCCTTCTTGAAAATGTATTTGCCTTCGCGTCCATTGAGCTTGAAGCGGGGCGGCAAGCCCGAGATCCACTCGACCAGTTGATGATCCAAAAGCGGCACGCGCACCTCGAGGGAATGCGCCATGCTGGCGCGATCGACCTTGGTCAGGATATCGCCGGGTAGATAGGTTTTCATGTCCAGGTACTGGGCGCGTGACAGCGGATTGTCGGTCGGCGCATGGCGTGCATGCCGGCGCAGCACCTCCACGGCATGGTAACCCTGCAGCTCGCGACGAAAGGCAGGGCTGAACAGCTGCGCCCGCTGCGGATCGGCCAACACCGACACGCTGGCGAAATATCCTTCGAGCGTGTTGCGGGCCAGCGCCTGAAAAGTGGATTTGGCGCGGAAGACCTTCGGCGCCCAGTCAGCCTTGGGATAGGCAAAACCCAAAAATCCGAACAAGGGTCCGCGGATGTACTGCGGCAACCAGGCCCGCACCCGCTCCTCGTAGAGATGCCAGCGGTACCGTCGATACCCGGCAAAATTTTCATCGCCGCCGTCACCGGACAGCGCCACCGTCACCTGACGCCGGGCAAGTTCACAGACGCGGTAAGTGGGCATGGCGGAACTGTCGGCAAAAGGTTCATCGTACATGTGGGCCAGTCGGTCGATGAGGTCAAAGTCGTCGGGCTCGACCTGCTGCACCCGATGGCGGGTGTGGTAACGCGCCGCCACTTGGGCGGCGTAGACGGACTCGTTGTACTTTGGATCGCCGAAAGAAATCGAACAGGTATTCACGGGTGCTGGCGACAGCCCCGCCATCATCGCCACCACGGCGCTCGAATCGACCCCACCCGACAGAAACGCCCCCAGAGGCACTTCGGAAATCAGACGCATCTTGACCGCCTCACGCAAGCGATCGACAAGCTCCACGGCCGCATCGGCCTCGCTGATCGGCCCTACCGGCCTAAACGGCACATCCCAATATTCGGTCGGTTTAGCAAGCGGTTGGCCGCGACGCAGCGTCAAAATATGCGCCGGGGGAAGTTTGAACGCGTGACGCAGGATGGTGTGAGGCTCGGGCACATATCCATAAGCGAAATAATCTTCGACCGCACGCGGTTCGATGTCTCGGGATAATCCGGTATGACACAGCAGCGACTTCAGCTCGGAGGAAAAAATAAACTGGCCATTCGGCAGCAACGCATAGTAGAGCGGCTTCTTGCCCAAACGATCGCGCGCCAGAAACAACGTCTCTGTGTTGCGATCCCACAGGGCAAACGCGAACATGCCGCGGAAACGATTGACACAGCGCTCGCCCCACTGCTCCCAGGCGTGCACGATCACCTCCGTGTCGCTGTGGGTGCGGAAGCGGTGGCCGAGGCTGATCAGTTCCTTGGCCAGGTCCTGAAAGTTGTAGATTTCGCCGTTGAATACCACGACCACCGAGTGGTCCTCGTTGAACAACGGTTGCTGGCCGCTGGACAGATCGATGATCGACAAGCGACGGTGGCCCAGCCCCAGGCCTGGTTCGCGATGCAGACCGCCTTCATCCGGACCACGGTGTAATTGCGCATTATTCATCCGCCACAGCAGCACCTCCTCCACCTCACGGGGGGTACGCGTCTCAAAAATGCCTACAATACCGCACATAACGTCATCTCGGTGTTTATTATGTTGTATGGCGTTTGCCGGCCAGGATGTCGTCGTAGACCGCGAGATAACGCTGCACCATGGCATGCAGGCTGAACTCGCGTTCCACCCGCTCGCGGCCGGCGCGACCGTGACGCCGCGCCAGCGACGGATCACGCAGATAATTATCCAAAGCGCCGGCGAGCGCCACCGGGTCTGCGGCCGGAACCAGCATGCCCGTCTCACCCTCGATCACCAGCTCCGGGTTTCCGCCCACGCGTGTGGCCACCACCGGCAGACCGCAGGCCATAGCCTCGAGAATGGTATTAGAGATCCCTTCTGCCAGGGAAGGCAGCACAAATACATCCAGTCCGCGCAACAGCCGCGGCACATCGTCGCGGGAACCGGCGAGCCAGGCGAGTGCACTGGCGTCTTCAGCCGCGAGCATGGCGGCGGCCTGGACGCGCAGCGGACCGTCGCCGACCAGCGCCAGGCGCAACTTTTCGCGGGCGCCAGGCACTGTTTTCAGCAGGTGCAAAAATGCACGCACCAGCGTCAATTGATCCTTCACAGTCTGCATGCGCCCGACGGTGCCGATCACCATTATGCCCGGTGGCGCGAAGTTCGTATCGGGTAACGGTTCGCGCGCGGACGCCGGTTGGAACAAACGCGTGTCGACGCCATTGTAAATGCGGGAGATTTTTTCTGGCGGCACGCCGATCCGACAGCGCAGCCAGTCTTCCAGATCGCGCGACAAGGGGATGTAGCGCTGCACCAAGGGCCGAATGGCGCGGCGCAGCGCATTATATTTCCAGCTGCTGCCGTCGAGATCGATCATGTCCCGACCGTGTTCACCGTGGATGCGGCAGCGCACGCCCGCGAGCGCCGCCGGCAACAGGCAATCCAGGGCGGAAAGATTGCGGGTGTGAACGATCTGCGGACGCAATCGCCGCAGCAGTCGCCACAACTGGAGATAAGCGCTAAAGTCCTTGCCCGGGCGCTTGTGCAGCGCGTAATACTCCACGTTCTGGCGGCGAATGCGAAACCGGAAATCGGTGCACTCGGTGAGACTGATAATGGCATGCCGATAACGGTCCGCCGGAATCGTGTTGATCAGGTTGACCAGCCCATTTTCCAGGCCCCCGATGTCGAGACGGTAGAGAATATGCGCCACCAGCGGTGCGCGCGTTCGTGCGACGCTGCTGGCAGAACCGTACGCCGTGGTATCCCCGGCAGCATATGTCGTCAATCGCGGCTTACCGTTCGCCATCATGCCTGGCCTCGGCGTAAAGGCGGCTCACCTCGTCCACCGTCAGCCGGCCACGCGGCACCGGCATCGCCCTCCAGCAGGAACTTAATACGCCGGAGATTGCCGCTCCAGTTATAGCGGCGCAAGACGCATTCGCGTCCGCGCTGACCGAGCGTGGCGGTGTCGCTCCCGGCCAGCAACGCCAGCGCTTGCCGTACCATCGCCGCGGGCGTCTTCGTTACCAGTGATTCGAGACCGGGGCATAGTCGGATGCCATCCATCGCCGGGGGGGTGGCGATCACCGGCCGCGCCATGGCCATCGCCTCCAGGACCTTGTTCTGCACGCCGCGCGCGATGCGTAGCGGCGCAACCGCCGCCCGCGCATGGGCGAGATAAGGACGGATATCGGCCACCGCGCCCGTCACGCGTACACCCGGCAACTCGGCAAGTTTGTGCACGGCCTTCGCCGGTCGTGCACCGACGATGTAAAAACGCGCGGCGGCATGGCGCGCGTGGATGTCAGGGAAAACTTCGCGCGCGAACCAGTCGACGGCGTCGACGTTAGCGGTGTAATCCATGGCGCCGGTAAAAACCAGAATCTGTTCCTCCGGCGGATAGGGGTTGGGATACTCCCTGTCGGGCGAAAAATACTCGGAATCGACACCGTTCTCGATGCAGGTCACATGTTTGGCGGATTCCGGGGCATGGCGCTTGAACAATTCCGCCTCTGCCTCGGTAACAAAAATGCTCATGTCGAATTTTTCGGCTTGCGCACGTTCAAAACGAAGCAAGGTATCGCCCTCACGCCGATAAAGCCAACTGACCGGCCAAGGACGGTTGCGGCTGTACTGACGCCATTTGTCCGAGTCCATGTCCACAAAGTCGAGCACCCGGTGCATGTCACGATCGCCGCTTGTGACATACTGTGCCATGGCCGATGAGAATACGAGGATCCGCCGCACGGATCCGCTGTTGAGAATTCGATCCACCCACGCCTTAAGTTTGGCATTACGATAATACGGCAGCGTCATGGGTTCTCCGTGGATGAGAGCGCTCAGGCTGCGCAGCTTCGCCCACGCAGGATGCAGGCCGACAAAACAGGTCTCGCCGCACATCGCCTTTACCGCCGGTACATGCCGCCAGTCCTGCGGGTCGTCGACAAAGGTCCCAAGATGAACGCGGTAATCGCGCGCCAGATGCTTGAGCAGATGGAATGAACGGATCTTGTCGCCTTTATTGGGCGGGTACGGGATGCGATGGGCGAGGAACAGCAACTCATTCATTGGCTACCCCAGATTCCGTGAGATCATGGGTCCAAGGACTTTGGTCAGCGGCAGCGGCAGGCGTTTCCAGGTCTCAATGAAGAAACGGTACTTGGGGTTGAGCGGGTTGACGTCCGGCACCGCTTTAGCCTTGACCAGAAAATACTCATAGTGCAGCGGCTCAGGTACGAAGCCCCAATTCTTTTTGAAGCTATAAGGGCCGGTTCCCTTTTTGCTGCGGCCGTAATCAAATACCCGCAAGCCGCGTTCGCAAGCACGGCGCATGAGTTCCCAGTACATGAAGTCATTGCCGGCTACCTCGCGCGCTTCGCGCGTGCCGCCGCCGTAATAGGGCAACACCTCGTCCCTGAAATAGAAACTCATGACGCTGCTGACAGTTTGGCCGTTACGCGTGATCGTCAGCACCTCACAGTCCTGGCCGAAAACGTCCCTGAGCGCCTGAAAATATTTCCTGGAGAACACCGGCGTTCCCAGACGCCGGACGCTGTCGGCGTAGGCATCGTAAAAACGACCGATGTCGTCATCCAACGCGCCTTGGAGCCCGGCGTCGATGCCCTTGCGCACCATGGCGCGCTGCTTGCGCGGGATCGCGAGGTAATTCTTCTCCGGATCGGGGTCCAGCGTTTTGCGAAACGTAACGTATAAATCCTTCGTCATCCAGTCGGGATGCTGCGGCGTGCGGTTGCGCATTTCGAGATAATCGACATTGAGCCGCTCAGCCAGGTCACGTGCCGCCTGGTCGAGTGCGTGGCGGGCGCCATCGCTCATGGCGGCTACCCCACCGTATACACAGAATGGCAGGGAAACCAGGGCGTTTCCGAACAGCCGACTGCGGAGGTGGCCAAGAGGCAAAATTCCCTCAATCCGTCCGTCGAACTCGGCATACATATAATAAGTATCGTGTCCGAAAGCGCGTTCGAGAACCTGCTGCCATCCGGCACGGTGGAAAAACGTCGCCTCCGGACAACCCGCGACAAAAGCGTCCCAGCGGGGCGCATCTAGCGGCTGTAGCCAGCGGATCTGTACCGCCGACGGTGAACCGAGCGGTGCCGTTTCGGGTAACGGCGGGCTCATGCTTGGCGCTGGCGTGAGGTAAGGAACACCTGATCCATCCGTCCCCAGCGAAAATCCTCGAGCAAACAGGCAAGGCGTCGCTCCATCCGGCCCAGATTGAGATAGTGGCGGAAGCGGGTCTTGAGGCTCAGGTTCGTCTGACGTGGCTGGTCGGCGTCGATTTCCCACGGGTGAAAATAAAACACGCAAGGCTCGCGGTCATGCCGGTTCACCCGGCGCAGCGCCCAGCGCGACATCGCATAGGGAAACAAGCGGAAATATCCGCCCCCGCCGCACGGAAGCTTCTGATTGAAAAATGCCACGGTCGTCACCGGTATCTCCAGCAAACCCGTCTCCCGGTAATGAAAGGCGAACCGCGGCGCCGCCGGCCAACCGTAGAGATCGTGACGGATGGGATAAATGCTCGAACTGTAGTCGTAACCGACCTCGCGCAGGACATCGAGCGCCCACAGGTTACCGGCCCCGATCGAATAACTGGCGGCGCGGAACCCCCGCACCGGGCTGCCGCTGATGTCTTCCAGCAGTCTCTTGGTGCGCAAAACATCGCCGCGGAATTCGTCAGGTTGTTGCTGGGTGACGCGCACATGGGCGTAACCATGGCTGGCGAGTTCGTGACCGCCTTCCACGATGCGGCGCACCAGTTGAGGATAGCGCTCGGCCAACCAGCCCAGCATAAAAAATGTAGCGCGTACGCCATGGGCGTCGAACAGCGCGAGAATACGCTCCGTATTGCGCTCGACGCGACATTCGAGGCGGTCCCAATCCTCGCGCCGAATATGACGCTCAAACGCCGAGACCTGGAAATAATCCTCGACATCCACCGTCATGGCGTTCACCAGGCGACCGGGGTCGCCGATTTCGGAACCGGCAAAATTATTCATCTTCTGCAAACCGCCGAAAGGGAGCGAGCCACGATCGTTCAACATTCATTTAGGGAACCTCTGATTTATTAGTTTCTGACGCAAAGTCGCAAAGACGCAAAGATTTTTTCAGTTGTTTTTCGAGTCTTTCTTTGCGCCTTCGCGTCTTTGCGTCAAATAATCATAATTAATCAGACCTTCCTTAGACAATCAAGCCTGACCGGCGGCGTGCCGGTGCGCTTGACCGCGGGCCAACCACTCGAACAACACCGATTTGATGCGTTGCGACGCCTTGCCGTCCCACAGCTCCGGTATTCTTCCCGCCTTGCCGCCTCTTGAGAGCACATCCGCGACTGCCGCAAGGATACGCACAGAATCCGAGCCGACAACGGTGTTCGTCCCCTGCTCGACCGTGATAGGCCGCTCGGTGTTTTCGCGCAATGTAATGCAGGGCACCCCCAAAGCGGTTGTCTCTTCCTGGATACCGCCGGAATCGGTCAGGACCAGACGCGCTTTCGCCATCAGCCCCAACATTTCCAAATACGAAAGTGGCGGCAGACGACAGATGCGTGGCGTATCTAAAAGTGCGCCCTGACGGGACGCCTCAATCCGCGCCGCGGTGCGCGGATGAATGGGAAACACAATCGGCAGATCTTCGCTGATGCGCCGCAACGTTTCCAGCAACCGCTTTAGCGCTTGTGGCTCATCGACGTTGGACGGGCGATGCAGTGTCAGCAGTGCATAACCGGACGCGCCACCCAGGAAGATCCTCGGATCGGGCACAAGGGCCAGCGTTTGTTCGGGAGGTACGGCATGCGGCAGATGGCCCATGAGGGTGTCAATCATCACGTTGCCGACGAAATGGATACGCCGCTCATCGACGCCTTCACGCAGGAGGTTGTCGCGCGCGCTACGCTCGGTGATAAAAAGGAGATCGGAGATCTGGTCTGTCAGGACGCGGTTGATCTCTTCCGGCATGCGGCGATCGTAGCTGCGCAGACCGGCCTCGACATGGATAACCGGCACGTCTTTCTTCGCCGCCACCAGGGCGCAGGCGATGGTTGAGTTGACGTCACCCACCACCAACACGGCCGCCGGCTTTTCTCGATCGAGCGCCGGCTCGAAGCGCCGCATGATCTCCGCCGTCTGCACGGCATGGCTGGCGGAACCGACTCCCAGATCCACGTCCGGTTCAGGAATTCCCAGCTGCGTAAAGAACGCATCTTTCATGCGGGCGTCATAATGTTGACCGGTGTGCAGCAGGCGGGCGGGAATCGGATTCGGCGCGGCGCGAAGCGCCGCCATCAGCGGTGCGATTTTCATGAAGTTGGGGCGCGCCCCGACTACGCAAAGAATGGGCAAATTGCCGGACGTGATCGCCAAATTTTTCTCCCCCTTTATTGAGGTCGCCAGGAATAAATGCGGTGCCTGGTCGATTATGGTTAAGTGGTCAGACCCGTTAGAGGCAAGACCCGGCAATCCGATTGCGGCGTACTGTAAAGACAGGCCTGTTCCCCAGGCAACAATGTGAGTTTATTATTATATACGCTAATTAAACAGGTAATCGATGAATGGTCGAAAACACCGTTATCAGCTTAACACATCAATGTGACGCTTTGCGGCGATCCGCTTTCCCTCCGGTGAATTCATATGCCCCAATATCAATAGGTCCGTCGACCTGGCGGGCCTTACGGCGCCGCGGATGCAGATATTGCGAAACGGGAGTGAGATTAACGCCGTTCGCCGTTCCTGGGTCGCTACCGGCATCGATAGCCGGCGAGTTGGCGAGCAAGCGGTAATCAAAGCCGCCACGGTCGATCAGACCCGCATTCGGCACCGTGAGATTCGTCCACATCTCCACCGGCCGGTTCACCGGTACGCCGGGGCCGAGAAATATATTATTCACGATCCGGACTCGCCCGGCACCATTTGCCACCGTGACAAACCTGCCCTCCCCATGATCATTCACAAAGGTGTTGTTGATTACATACAGCTCGTTTCGGGGGTGACGCAACCCCTCGGGACCATAAGCGAGGATAGTCGCGTTCTCCGTCTTGGGGCCCTGCTGGATCAGATTGCCGATGACATAGGAGACGCCTCCGTTGGAAAAGTCGATGGCATAACTTGCGTCGCCGTCCTTCTCATCCATGATCCGATTGTAAAGTATCCGGTTTTCCCGGGCGCGGCTTTTTACGTTGTGACCGACGCTGGCGTGGTGTGAATAACTGTAACGCAGGGTAAAGCGCTTGGTATTTTCCGATATGTACATGTTATGACTTTGTCCGTCACCAAAGCCGTTATGAGAAAATTCGGAGAACTCAATCAGCACCTTTCCGCCACCGCCGAGGATTCCGTTCTCATTATCGTGGAAATAACATTTTCGGATGGTAATGCCCGATCCTTCCAGGCGTATTCCCGCGCCGTTGCGGTCGGGCACCGTGGCACCGGAGAATTCGATCCGCTCGACGGTGGCGTTATTCCCCTTGATAACCCAAATCGCCTTTTCCTCGGCGGCTTGTTGATCGGCGCGAAGATGCGCATACCCGCCAATTCCCCGAAGAGTCAGATTATCCTGTTTCCATACCGCCACATCGCCGGCATAGGTGCCGGCATCAATCTCGACGACGTCACCCGCTTGGGCGACGGTCGCCACCTCACTCGGACGCTTATACGGTTTATCCGGACCGACTTGATAAACGTCGGCATGAACGAGGTGAGCGAAAAGAAAAAAGCCAAGGCCTGAGATGGCACGGCGTGTGATACGGGGCATAGCAAATCATTTGTTGCGCGTCATTGAAGATGACGCACCGGACTTTAAGCTGAATGGCCTAAATTATCACAAACGCCGCCTTGCCCCTAGCGTCCTGTCTTAACGGACTGGCCCGGTCCGGTTTAGGGCATATACTCGTAGGCCCCGATATCGATGTTGCCTATGGTAGGGCGCGCTTCCGTACTCGCCTTATGCTGATATTGATTAACCGGCATTAGGCTGAATCCGTTGACGGAACCCGGATCACTGCCCGCATCTCTGGCGGCCGAAGCCGCGGTAAGCCGATAGTCAAAGCCGACAATGTCTACCAGCCCCGGCGTATTGGTTATCAAATTGGTGGTTAGCGTGCCTGGACCGCTCAATATCTTTCCATTTCCGGAAAAGATATTGTTGATGATCTGCGCCGTGGTCCCGCTGCGTACATAGATAGCCGTGCCGGAACCCAGATCATTCACGATGGTGTTGTTTACGACATACAGCTCTTTCTTCGGGTTGAGTCCCTGCTCCGCGCCATAAGAAATAATCGTCGAATTATCCGTCCCGGATCCTTGCTGAATCAGATTTCCGATAATGTACGACAGGCCGGCGTCGGGAAGATCGATGGCATAACTGGAAGTGCCATCCACTTCATCCATGATTCGGTTATGGAGGATATAGTTCTCGACCGCGCGGCTTTTCACGTTGTGACCGATCTTGGCGTGATGCGAATAGCTATAGCGCAGCGTAAAACGGTTCGTATCGGAGATATACATATTATGTGTCTGGCCATCGCCGAAACCGTTATAGGCGAACTCGGAATATTCAATTAGCACATCACCGCTACCGCCAAGGATGCCGTTTTCGTTGTCGTGGAAATAGCCGTGGCACACGGTCAGGTTATTCCCCTCCTGGCGTATCCCCGCGCCGTTCTGATCCGGCACGGTCGCACCTGAGAATTCGATGTTCTCGACCGTGGTGTTGTTACCCTTGATCACCCATATGCCTTTTCCGCCCGCATTGGCGCCATTGGCCTTAAGATGCGCGTATCCGCCGACACCGCGCAGGGTGAGATTGTTCTGGTACAAGGATGCCACGTCACCCGCATAAGTTCCGGTATCAATTTCTATCACGTCGCCATCGCTCGCTGCCGAGATGGCGGCGCTGGGTTTGGCATATTGTTTCCCGGCACCGACTCGCAGAATTCTGGATGCCGGAAAATCCTGCGTGGCTGGGTTCGCGCCTTGCACCGTTACGGCGGTCGTGCCGATGAAATTAATCGCGTCGTTAGCCGCCGGGTTGTCGTTACCGGCCTGACTGGTAAAGGCGACGGTATATTGACCGGGCGGCAATGAGCCAAACTGGTAACCCCAGTTGCAACTTCCGGTTTCCTGATTCACTGGCGTAACCGCGTAAGGAGCGGCTCCCGCGCCGCCAAGATCGTCCGGCGTAACCGCGCCCGTGTAAACATAAACGGCATTGATCCCGTTTCTATCGACCAGCGAACTGTCCACTTGACCGGCGAGGCTGGCCTGTCCCGTTAACGCTGCGTATGACACCGCCAGCACGGCATTGCGCACATTGCCTGAGGTGTCGCGGGCGGTCACGGTGAGGATGTTGGTGCCAGACCGGAGGGTGACGTTGAAGCTCCAGTTGGCCGAGATGCCGCTGAAGGTTTGAATACCGCTGCCACCGAGGCTATTTGACCAGGACAGCTTGTCGAGCCCGACATTGTCGCCGGCGGTACCTGAAAGAATAAGATTGGCGCTCGGCGCGGTATAGGTGGCTCCGGTCGTGGGCTGGATGATACTTATCGTAGGGACAGTGCTATCCGATACATCCGTCGGAGGTGGGGTGGGTGTTATGCTGGCACTGCCTGTCGGGCCGCCTCCACCGCCACACGCCGCCAACAACAAAAATAACATCGCGGTAAATCCGCGTGCGCACGGTGTCAACCGGCATAACCGCATCCGCGACGGGGTCTGACCTGCCTGTCGTATGTCCATGCCTTTACCTCATCCGCTTCCCTACCCCGACGAAACCCCAGTTAATGATCTATCAGGCTTGATGTAATGGTTATCTCAGGCGGTAATGCGGGCCCGCGCGCTTGCTAGGCGCGGGCGCCGTCCGCCTTAGGGAGGAGCCTACACCACTACGAAAAAAGTCCAATGGTTTAGCTGACTTACGGAGGTTGAACGCTGATGAGTGGCGAATCTGACACGTCCGCGCAGGATTGCTAACGAGCGCCGTGTGATAAACGATCGGCCGCTTCTTTCAAGCCAAAAATCTTGAGGATGACGTACACCGAGAATATCGGACCAAGAACATGGTCTTGGGGAGGCAAAACGCGTTACCGGGAAAGACGAGAAGCGCTGCTATAAGAAAGGGTGAGGCTGGCGCGATTCTCGGTGTAAGTCCGAAGTGGATCCACGCTGTCGCGCTGTTTCTGGCTTAACTCGAATCCGAGATTGAGGGTCTTTGTAAGACGATCCGAAAGACTCAGTCCGATAATTGTATCTTTGTATTCTGTCACGGGTGTGACGCCGGTGCTCACGACTTTCGCGCTGCTGGCGAAGAATACGCCTGTCACTGCCGCGGTAAAATCATAGCCGACGTTGATGTTGCCGCCGCGTCTTTCTTGATCGGAGGGCGATATCTGGAAATCCTGTTCATGTCTGAACAGGCTCACCACATCACTGCCGTATGTCCGCCGGTGCGTGAAAACGAGATCCGCTTTCTTTGAACGGAAAACGTCGCCATCGACGATGTTCCCGGGAATACCCGGCTCCGCAGTCGCCGCGGCAGCCAGGGTTTCACGGGTGACGTCCGACAATTCCGAAGACACCGACAGATTAAATGTCGATGCGGGAGTTAACTCACGCGTCCAGGAAAACCTTTCCCGGCTGCCGTCGACATCCGCCGCTCTGTCCCGATGGATAGAGGTAGATCCCCCCTCCAGCAGGAACAGGTTTCTCGACAGCCGATGTGAAATCTGCAAGAAGGCGTCCTGGCGGTCGAAATTCGGATTGAGAGTTTCGTTCTTGTAATCGACGGCCTCGGCTGAATAATTGAGCGTCAGGGTCGTGCGCGGGGTGGCCTGATAAATCCATCCGACATTCCCCGTGTTGCGGGTACTATCCAGATCGGATTTCTCAAAACTGCTTTCGGTATGCCGCGCCCCGAACTGCATCGAATGAACGGGGCTCAACCGCAGCGTGTAATTCGGCCCGGTTGAGAACACGTTGGCGTTCTGCCGGTTGGTGGGGGTATCCGGCTCCAGTGGCTGGATCGCCGTTTGCGTAAAAAAATCTTCCAGCGTCCACCAGAACCGTTCCGGCAATATCTTCCATTTAAGATTGGCGTTTAGACCAAAAACAGATCTATCTGAAAAAGTATTACGTCGATAGTCATGGTACGCCGCGCTGCCCTGGACCCCGCCTTCGAGTGACACGCTGTTTTCCTGAAAGGCATAGGACACGGTGGCGGTATTAATCCACTCGTTTTGCTTGTTAGCCGGTGCAAGCTGGATGTTATCACTGTGCTGCAGGGAATAACCAAGACTAAACAACGTATCGGCTGCATTCCCGCGTTGCAGTACGCCCCCAAAGAGCGCAAGGACAAGAAAGGGTCTGCCTAACCTCGTACAGGCATCTAGCACACTGGAATGCACATCTTTTCCTTCACGCGGAGTTCTTATTCGCGTTCTTTGTTGTAGACGGGCCAACCTGAGTTGCTGATTTTCTTTTCCAGGAAAAACAGGCGGTCGTGGGGCGCGGCCAGCTTGTGATCCATCTTGGCCACGGCGCGAAAGGCCTGGTCAGCGGTCTTCAGTTCGCCCTTGACGAGGGCCGCGATACCCATGCAGAATTCCGCATGGACTGGAGATTCCGGGGGAACCTTCATTTTCTGGAGCGGGAAAGGGATCATGTCTGCTCCCCCGCCAGACCGGGCAGACCGATCCACATCCCCCTACCTACAGCGAAGGGGATGAACAGATTGCGCATTTTCATCACTCAACATCCCCACAACGGCAGCGACTGTCTGGCTCTAAAATGAAAACCCCGGCGGCCGTAGTCACGGCGACCGGGGTCAAGATTACGACAAGCGGTTGGGCGTATCAACCGTGAAGACGGCGCCTCAGGGCCAAGCCCATGATGCCTAGGCCGAGCAGAACGACCGTGGCGGGCTCGGACACTTCCCCACCCGGTGGTTCGATCGGTTTTCCACCGATCGTGATGCCATCGAACGCGAGGCCCGAGTCGAATATTTGATCGGCCCAGTCCACGACCCCGAACTCTAGGATGTAGTTGCCAGCAGCCGCGATGTTGTAAGTGGACGAAACCCAACCCGTGTAGCCGCATCCGGTGCTAAAACAGCTTCCGGAAGACCCACCTAGCGGCGTCCAGCTTGGCCCCCCAGGGGTAATCGTCACCGTGGCGGGCGTCACTGTCGCTGCGATCGCAGGCATGCCAAACCCGGGAACGCTGTTGCCCGAGGGCGTCGTTCTTGCGGTGAACAGGGTCGCCACCGGGTTGAGCGCTGAGTCAAGCAGACGCGACCAACCGTAGTCGGCAAACCCAGCCCCGTCGGAAGTCACGTAGTTGAAATAGAAGTTGAGGGCATCTCCGGCACTCGCCGCGAACACCGACGAACGCAGCCTCGATCCATCGGTCTCCGAGCCTATACCGAGCCCCAAACCTGTGATCCCGGTGTTGCTCGAGACCCAGCCATAGTTCCCGCCCTCAGGCGAGTTGGTGACAACACCGTTGGCGCCTAATGTGCCGCAGTTACCGACACACGCCCAACCGGCTGGAATACCAGCATCAAAAGCCGTTGCCGATGCCTCGCCAATGAAGGAGAAAGCGGATACTGAAAGTAGAGTCGCCAGAACAATATTTTTTGCTGATTGTTTGCTGATAGACATTTTATGTCCCCCTAAGAATTTAGCTCTCATGTTAATTCTCCTCGTAAAAAAGCAATGATGGCTCGGACTAACTTTTAGTTCAGACACTATTACTGCCTGTCTCTAACCTCTACCGTACCCCTTTACGAAATCACTAAAAGCATAATTCATGCCAACAGAGAATAGAAAAATAAATTCGCTTGGAACAATAAATTCTATTATTTATTAGTGTGTTAGATATTTTTAGCGCGGCTGACAACTACTCATCGGAAAGATTTTCGGGCGAGAGTGTAAAGTATCATGACACTCAAACGTGGCACTTTTTGTAACCCTCTGAAAATAAAGACAGTCAGGTGTGGAGTTTTTTGACAGGGGAACTCTCGTTGTGTTGCAGCCCTCAGTATGTGCGACGGGACTTCCCAGTCTCCTCGCACCCTCGGGCACGGCGTGTATTCCGCCTGCGGCTTCGCCTCCGGCGGGGCCGCGACCGTCCTGCGGCTGAGGAGGCGCCACAGTGACTTAACGCCGCGGGGCGGGGGCGCGGCTATCAGCAGGCTCCTCGCCTCGATGCTTCGCACCTTCCATGGCTCGTCGTTTGAGGTGATGGCAGATGTTGCTTAACCACGTGTCCGTGAAATCAGGGGTGCCTCGTTATGACCCTAATTATATTTAGACAAGACGGTGCAGCGGATATTGCTTGAGCTGGAGCATGAGAAGAATCGCTAATCGGGTAGCTGGTGACGCCGGAAATAAAAAAAACGGCGGCCTTGGCCGCCGTTTTTCTGTTAATCCGACGGATTAAACAGACTGCTTGCGACGGCGCATTACACCCACACCGACAAGGCCGATACCCAGCAGCGCCAGCGACGCGGGTTCTGGAACGGTACCGCCACCGCCACTGGGAGTCCAATCGGCCCAGACATATGCACTACCAAACTGATCGTCGTTGGGCGTCGTGTCAAAAGTGGGGGATAGCGGGTATCCAAAATTCCCGTTCTGGACGCTACCGGATTCCGTGCCATTTCTCATCTCAATAACGTTGACGTTCCCCGTAATCGGGGGAATCGGGTCGAACTCGAAAGGCGTCAGTATTTTACATGCAAGAATGCCCACCTGTTGGCACCCAAACATTAGCGACGGGTCGGCATCTAAAGCAGGGAATGTCGCAGGTACTGGCGGCGAGAAAAGCGGCGCGCCTCCTAGGGCGATAAGAATGGCTGTTGCGGCAGTTGCGGCAGAAGTCGCCGTAGTGAAATCAAAAGTGCCGCCAAAGACACCATTGTACGTGCCTTCCTTGAAGACCACGTCGTAAAGCGTTCCCCCAACGTCGAGGCCCGTGATCCCCGTATACTGCCCGCTGGCGTTAAGCACGCCTATCGGCGCGGCCTGCAAGGCCTGACCAAACAGTAATAACGCTATTCCCAGGTATCCCGTAATGAACTTCTTCATAGATCCATATGAGAAGTTAGCACCGAGCAACGCACATGTTTTAGGAACACGCATAAAGCCTCCTTTTTGCCACAACAAAATAAATCGGGTCAGATTGAGCTATCAATACGTGAGCTATCAATACGTTCCCCCCAACAATCACTATCAATAAGCATAATTCATGCCAACAGAGCAAGACAATGATATTAAAAGAGATTATTAGAATCTCTTAGAAAAAAAGACTCCGATTGGCATCAAGTTGTAAAAATTTCTTACAGGCTTTCATGCGGGTTCAATGGCATTTGCCTCAGAACCGGGACCGAAATGGAAACTGGTACCTACGAAAATTATTACCTAATCGATTGATTTTATATTATTAATTTCTTATTCGTATAACTTGTTAAAACATTATTGCGATAAAGTCTTCGGGTATGTCAAAAAATCTGACAGGATGACTTCCAGTTTCTCAAACAGGCGCCCGGCTCGAAGAATGACAAGCAAACCTATCCGGGCGGGAAGCGGTGTCCAAATCCTGGTTGAAGGTCAGGAACTGCGGTTTCCCGCTGAATCCGGAAGACTCGGGGAGGTGCGGGTAATGAATGACTAGCCGCCGGCCGGTCGAACACAACAAACAGAGGCCACGCAGCCGGCTCGGTTACCGGCCACCGATAACGGCCACCCTCCCGGTGCACACGAGGCCATCGGATAGCATCACGACTCAAGATACCAGCGGCTCGAAGAAGGGGAACCAATCATTTCCGGAAAATCGAGGGGGTTATAACAGAATCGGAGGCTTTTATTTTGGCGATATTATACCTCCCGTACCCAAAACCGGCATAGGGGCGTAATATGAGCCTCTGTGATCGGTTGCTCCAAATTCTTTTGCCTGATGGGGGATACGCCTTGCAGCTAGTCGAGTGCTATTTCGACGAGAGCGAGTCCGTTGATCCGTCAGTCTTGTGTGTAGCGGGCTATCTGTATGAAAAAGCGGCGTGCGCTGCTTTGGATGCGGCATGGAAGATAGTTCTCGACGATCACCATATTGCGTATTTCCGCATGGTTGAATGCGCGCATAAAAATCGTGAGTTCAATGGGCGATCCGCAGATGAATGTGACGTTGTTGCAAGAAAAATGATCGCCCTAATAAAGAAATACGCTGTCCAAGGTTACGCAGTTTCTTTTAATCTAAATCTTGCCAACTTCTTGCCGAGCGCAAAAGATATAGGACTCTCAATTGTTAGCCCCTATTCACTTTGCTGTTATTTCTGCTTAAACGCAGTAAATCAATGGGCAAAAGATAATGGCTACCAAGGAAAATTGGCATATTTTTTTGAAAGCGGCCATGCAAATCATGCAGAATCGAATCGGATAATGAATGCAATATTTTCGAATGCGTGGTCTCGTGACTTTTATAGATATTCAGCGCATGCCTTTGTTGATAAGAAAGAGGTTCGTCCTGTGCAGTCAGCAGATATCTTGGCTTGGCAATGGCGTAAGAATTTAAAAGATCGTTTGAGCGGAATTATGAAACCAAGAAAAGATTTACTTAGCTTGCAAGAAATTCCGCACAACGTAATGCATTTTGATGAATCAACGCTGCGTGAATTCCTGGGAATAGTTGCCGCAAGAACTAAGGCGGAGACTTCTTAATTCCCCGCCGTGACTTTTTGGTATTGGAATTGACGACTTGGACTAATGCTCGCTTGAATGCTTTACCGCTCTCATCAGCCTCAAGCTTGCGCGCAGTCTCGACAAACCTCCGAGACTGCTCCTTATCCTCAAGCTTTGGTTTTCGCTTTCCGGCCATACCGTATCTTATTCCGCCACGGATCCTCTTGCATGAGTCGTTTGATAAGTGAGCCGCTTGCCGACTACACCAGACAGCAGTTTGTCGGCGCGCTCCTTGTCGTTTACGCCGAGCGCCACGCGGTTACTATACCTGAAATCGAACTCAGCCAAATACCTATTCAGGTGATGATGGCCGCAATGCTGGTAAACACCCTTCATGCCGCGCTTGAAGATCGAGAAGAAGCCTTCAATGGTGTTGGTATGCAGGGTCTTGTCGGCCTTAGAAACATACTCACCGACGCCATGCCGCACAAACCCGTGGTCGCGGAAGTGCATCCGCAAGCTCTGGTACTGGCCTGCTTCATCGGTGAGCACACGGGCTTCGCGGTCAATGTTGGCTTGCAGAATCGGGAGGATAGTGCTGGCCTTGAGATCGTCAACAACCATGCTACGCGATTGGCCAGTGCTGCGATCCACCAGAGACAACACCTTGTTCTTATGCTCGTAGCCGCGCCCTTTCTTCTCGCCTTTCGGCTTTTTAGTGAAGTCGCGGCCAATAAAGGTTTCGTCCACTTCCACCGCGCCGCCCTTGGAGCCAAAGGCATCAAGCCCGCCATCGCGCATAGCCTCACGAACGCGGTGCGCCATGAACCAAGCCGACTTGAGGGTAATCCCCAAAGTGCGATGAAGCTGGTTAGAGCTAATGCCCTTCTTGCTGGACGCGATCAAGAAGATCGCCTGCAACCAGAGGCGCAACGGAACATGGCTCGACTCGAAGATGGTCCCGACCTTAACAGTAAACGGCTTGCGGCAGTCATAGCACTTGTAAGCGCCTATGCGGGTGCTCTTGCCGCCCATCTTGCCGATGCGCTCAAAACAGCCGCAGTGCGGGCAGACAGGACCCTTGGGCCATACGCGGGCTTCTATGAACCGATATGCCGCTTCTTCGTTATGGAATTGAGGTTTGGAAAGTATGCTCATGACTGTTCTCCTATACGATGAAAACAGTATGCGCTTTTATTCTGGGTACGTCAAGTATAATATCGCCTTTATTTTGTTATTCAAGATCCTTAGCCATCTGATATTTTTTTATCAGGACGTGCAAAGTGGGGCGGCTGATGTCCAGTTCTGAGGCAGCCTTGCTGATGTTCCAGTTGTGCTTGATCAGTGCCTTCTGTATCTGTTCCTTTTCCGACTGGTCTCGAACCTCTCTGAGGGATTTCGAGACAGTTGCCTCATTGACAGGCAGTTCTAGGTCACTCGTCGTTATAATCCTTCCCTCGCTCATGATCACGGCCCGCTTCACCCTATTTTCAAGCTCCCTGACGTTTCCCGGCCATGGGTACGACTTGATGGCAACCAGGGCTTCACCACTAAATCCTGTGATCTCCTTTTGATACTGCAACGAGAACGTTTGCAAGAAGACCTTTGCTAAAAGGACAGCGTCCTCTATGCGTTCCCGCAAGGGTGGAACTACCAACGTGACAACCCCCAGGCGGTAATAAAGATCCTCTCTAAAGCGCTTCTCAATAATCTCTTGTTTAAGGTCTCGATTGGTAGCGGCAATAACCCGTACATCGACTTGGATGGTTTCGCGACCCCCAACACGCTCGATCCGATGTTCTTGCAGGAAACGCAGCAATTTTACTTGTAGCCCCGCACTCAGCTCACCGACCTCATCCAAAAAGAGTGTCCCTCCATCCGCGTACTCGATCTTTCCCTTTCTCTGGGCATCGGCGCTGGTAAACGATCCCTTTTCATGCCCGAATAACTCGCTTTCCAGCAGGGCCTCCGGAATCGCCCCGCAGTTAATGGTGATGAGCGGACCTTGACGCCTGTTGCTGGCGCGATGAATGGCCTTTGCCACCAGCTCTTTCCCCGTCCCACTTTCACCCATGACGAATACAGAGGCATCCGTGGTGGCCACCTTCCTGATGACGGAGAAGACCAACTGCATCGGGGGGCTTTCACCTACAATCTCTTCAAAACCCCGCTGGATAATCTGTTTTCTCAGTGCAATATTTTCTAGCTCCAGATTGGAAAGAAGCGCGGCCCTTCTGAAAACCATTTTCACCTCCTGCAGATCAACAGGCTTGGCAAAAAAATCAAACGCTCCCTGCTCGATAGCCTTCAAGGCATTCGTCTTTTCCTGGTTTCCGGTAATCACAATCACCTTAGCTTGAGGATCGACTGACAAAATCTCACTCAGGGTCCTGAGTCCCTCCTCGGCTTCCCTCGGGGCTGGAGGCAGCCCCAGGTCCAGGGCAATGAGTAAGGGCCTCTGCAGTCGCATCTGCTCTAATACACTCTTGCGATCTTCCGCCAGAATAACATCGTAGTCATTGCCCA
>OBEQ011040754.1_pt1 | contig 20016 bp, 15 predicted proteins | sample 1670901 | NCBI WGS metagenome assembly OBEQ01 (sample SAMEA104232315, study PRJEB22302) | groundwater metagenome | biome: forest; feature: aquifer; material: groundwater | place: USA | collected 2011-08-07 | depth 5.4 m
AAAAGAGAGGAGAGAAATGGAAACGATCGCAATTCTGCTGATGGTAACGGGCGCATTCATATACGCCGGCGGCATCACCGCGCAGAGAAAACTGCAACTGGAAGTCCTTACGCCGCGGGGAGCAATAGTAGTTGGTGGCTTAGTCCGCGTATCTCTATTTCTCGTACTTACACCATGGTGGGACAAATTCACTTTCAGTATAGGCCTTCCTACTCCGGCCGCGCCGAATCGCTTCATGTTTTGGATCGGCGTTTTCTGGGCTACCGGCTGGAATACTTTCATTGAATACGCCAACGCCAAGGCTAGGGACATGGCTCCGAATTCCCTTACCCAACCATATCAGGGAATGACGCCTCTTTTGATAACCGTAAGCATGCTCGCATTCTTAGAGTACCCGAGCGAAGTCGCCGTCATGGGCATCGTTTGCGTGGGAGTATTCACGTATCTGCACGGACGCGAGGGCGCCCGAACGCTTAAAGAATGGCTGCTTCCTTTGCAGGCCCTATTCATACTTTTGCCCAAGGAGGAAATTCACTTGATCCAAAACAGGCCTATCGGCTGGAAAATCTCCCTGTTTTCCCACAAACAGAATTTTTTGCCCCGGATTATTTTTCACCCAGTCAGCATACTTTGTCCCAACATCTCCTAAATCCGGGAACCAATATTTATCAAAATGATAAACCCAGATCCAGTGGTGGTCTTCATAACGAATCAAGTTTTTATCATTTAAGAATTTTACTGGATCATAGGCTGTAAAAAACAACACAAAAATATGCGGTTCGCCATAAGTCCGGGAGAAAACAATTTGATCATATTGATCTTGATTCAACTTCATATAATCTACGGCCTGTTTATAACCATATTGCCAATCCCGGGAATAATTTTTAGGATAGTTAAAATAATAATTATAAAGATACAAGCTAATACTGACCAACACCACAAAGATAGCTATAATCCTTAGCACTGGCAGCCAGTTGCGATCCTGTTTTTTCAACTTCAAATAACCATAATATCCCCCAATTGCACAGATAATTTCATAGGGAATCACTGCCAGCAGAGTCCTTAAAGCGTTAGGAATACTGTCATTGGTGACGGAAACTGGGATAAAAACGAGCAGAGTCCAGGCGATTAAAATACCTCTATATTTCAATTTTTTCTTCCACATTACCCATAACCCATATAAAACTAGCGGCAGTTGAAATAAATACATCTCCCCCACTCCTTGGACATGATGCTGCTTGTGAGGGGCGCCGGAAATGAATAAAAATCGCGGATCAAAATGGGCTAAATAATTTCCGGCAATATAATAGGAAGCATAGCTGTAGCGATTATTAACCAGTATATTAAATATATGCGGCAAAGTGGAATTATTTCTAGCTTGGTCAATCCGCGGGATTAAACCCGGATCATCTGTCACACTAACCAATTTATAACGGGAGTTACCGCCGGTTTGGAGGATAAATTGAACTACTGGAATTAGGGTGATGAGGAAAACTGCGGTTGCTATGGCCACATTTTTTTTATGAGACAAAAGCCATTGGCGGAAATACCAAGCCAAAAATAGTAAAAACATTGGTGCAAAAACCCTGGCGGAATTATATGTGTAAATCGAGACTGAGAACGCCAATCCTCCGAGGATCAAATACCAATTAGTTAGTTTATCTTTAACATGAGTGGCCTTGAGTATCAGCCACAAGCCCAAAACCACCCAAAAAACCGAGAAGGAGGATTCAAATGAGCCTCTGGTAAGTTGAATATGCCATGGGGAAATGGAGAGTAAAAAGGCTGAAATTAAGCCAACCCACTGGTTATCCAGTAATTCTTTGACCAAGAAAAAAAGCAACAAAACTGTGAGTGTGCCGTAAACCACCGGTGTAATCCGTACCCCCAGCTCATTTAACCCAAAAAGCCAAATTCCAGGGATAGAAAAATAGATTTGCGAAGGTAATTTATATTCCCCAAAAGCCTTGAAATGAATTGGTAAAAACTGCCCCCATTCATCATGACCAGTTTTTAGAATTGAATAGGAGTTATAAGCAATTGAAACCTCATCCCAGTTTAGTGATGGTGGATCTGTCGTGACCTTATTAAATCTGAGAAAAAAGGCTAATAAAATAATCAGTATTAAAAGAGTTGTTTTGTGTGTAAGTAGTTTACTCATGCGTTAGTTGTCATTTCTTGGGCAACGCCGAAGAATATAATAATTATACCCTTCGTTTCACTCAGGGTGACAAAGAGAATTCTAATGTTTCTCTGGTGGATCTAAAACAAATAATCGGTGGATGATGGGGAAATAAACTTCAGATAACTTTGTAGTCGGTCCCTGGGTACAAGCCAGGTTCTCACAAGAGAGCTCAAACTGATTATAAATATATTTGATATTCCAGAATACCCCAATAATAAAAACTAAGACCATAATTGCCCGGGTTAAATTAATCAGCCATCTTTTTTGATAGAGCTCTAAAAATACTGAGGGTAAAACCAGAGAGGTAAAAAAGATCCTAAAATTCATTGGTGGAATGCTCCAGCGGAAAGGATTAGTGGATAGTGTGAAATTACCCAAAAACATTGAGACTGTAAATAGCTGACTGAAAAAATTAATATTAGAAAACAGATACTTTATTCCCCAGGCACCAATGATTGCCAGTAGCGGAAAGGCCGGATAACGGTACCAAGGCAAAACATCGGTTTCTCCTCCCGAGATCATGATAATTATTAACCAAAAGACCAAGGCAAATAAAATTAATCTTTTTTGGCCTTGTTCTCCCTTAAAAATAAAGAAGATCGCTGACATCAGACAAAGGATATACCAAGTATCAGTTAACATAAAAATATCATAAGCCGGGGAGATAAAAAACCAACCTAAATCAGCAAATCCTACCGGTCTTAGGGATTGTCTGGATTGGATAAACCAAAAGATCTCTTTGTCAAAATATGTACCATACCAAATATAGGCCAAAATAAATGGGACAACGCCCAAAACAATATAGGCAAGATGTTTCCATTTCAAAAATCTTAAAGCATAAAAGGCCGCCAGCGGCATTAAAAAGTAGCCGGTTGGTTTAGAAAGCCCGGCCAGACCGGCTAAAATTGGCAGCCAAATTACAAACTGCCATTGTTGGGCCTGTTGATATTTTAAAAGCAGATAAACCATGATCATTAAAAAAAGAGCAATTAAATTTTCTGGTACCGAAAGCCTAGAGCCAAAAACAAATATCGGCACGCTGCCGTATAAAAACATCGCTAACAGTCCCGTCCAAAAGCCACTGACAAGTCTGGCGATTAGAAAAATCATCAGGGCTGTTAAAGTGGCAATAATTATGGTCGGGAATCTAATATAAGCGTTTGGCAAAACCATATGCCTGTTGGCTCCAAAAAGATGCGCTGATCCACCACTAATTAAAGAATAAAGCGGCGGCTGTTCAAGCCATGGTTTGTATAACCTCACATGAACTTCGGGTTGCCCACCGTTATAATCAATCTTGCCGCGAAATATTTCTGCCCGGTCAGGATAATTTAGAGATGACCAGGCAACTGGCGTACCCTCCTCAATCAGATAAATCCCCGCCCAGCCAAACATCTGTTCTTCTAGGTGTCCAATCCCAGGAGTTTTTTCATAGTTATGCGCCCTTAAAATAAAAGTAAATAAAAATACAAACAGAAACAATAGGATTTGGATAAGTTTGGTATGTGCCAAATAATATTTATGAATAGTTTGAGTTTTTATTTTCATCTCTTAAGTGGTCTAAATTTTAGTATTTTGTCTAAGACAAAAGCTTTACTTATCCCATGATATTTTTTTGCAGAATCCTTTAACCATTTCTTATTTTCCTCCGGATAAGTTACTGTCCCACCTACCTTATGATAAATTTTGATTTGAGGAAAAAAATAAATCTTAAATCCCGCCTTTAATACTTTACGGCAAAGATCTAAATCTTCAAAATACATAAAATATTTTTCATCAAAACCACCCAATTTAAAGAATAAATCTTTTTTAATTAGTATTGCAGCCCCTACTACACTTTCTACTACCCTGGGAACATTATCCTCAGGAACATAGGCTTCATATTGTTTAGAAATTCCGAAATAATACTCTTTTAAGGCTCCGATTGTTGTCGGTAGTTTTCGAACTGAAGGTTGCGCCTGACCACTTTCTTCAATTAATTTGGGTGCTATTATTCCGGCTTTAGGGTGAGATTTGGCAAACTTAATTAGCTTCGTAAATGGGTCTTCATCAAATCTAGTATCGGGATTGAGAATAAAAAGATAGTCTCCCTTCGCTTGTTTTGCGGCCAAATTATTTCCCTTACCAAAACCGATATTTTCTTTGGCTATAATTAATTTTACTCTGGAGCTTGGGTATATCTGCTGAACAGTTTTGTCTTCTGAACCGCTATCAACTATTATCAATTCAGCATCCCTGGGTAAAAACTTCAAAACACTTTCTAGATACTTTTCAATAAACCTTTCACTATTATAAGTAACTGTAATCACTGAAAGTTGCATATTAGTTTCCAAATACTAATTGATGAATCTGTTTTTCAAATTCTTCTTTGCTAAATTTTTGGGCTCTTTTAACAGCTTCTGCTCCTAAACCTTTTCTCAATTTTTCATTCTCTGCCACTTTAATTGTTAACTCTTCCCATTCATCTAAAGTATTCCATAAACATCCCGAAACTTCATCTTCCACTATCTCTTTTTGACCGCCTAAATTAATTACAATCGGTACGCAACCGGCAGCCATCGCTTCAACCGTAGAGATCCCAAAATGCTCAAAAGCCTTTGGGTCTTGCTCCCTAAACCCTTTAGCATGCCAATAAATGCTGGTATGTCCATAAAGAAGTTGTAAATCGGGAAAATTAATATTGGGATAAATATAAATCCGATAACCCCGCGACATATTTTCCAGCTCATGCAGGTAATTTATATCTCCCTCGCTTGCTCCGCCTGCCAAATAAAGCGCCCAATCTTTTAACTTATCCTGGTCAATTAATTTTTTAAATGTTTCTATCATCAATTGATGTTTTTTCGATCTATCGACACTAAAAAACCGGCCAACTGAGAGGATATATTTCTTCTTTGGCAGGGCTTGTAATTGATTTACATTGACCGGCGGATAGATCACCCGACCTTTTATGGGCCAGCTTTTTTCAATTATTTCCTTAGTAAAATTTGAGTTGTAAATCGCTTCTTTCCAGGTTTTCATTTTTAATTTTCCTGTTAACCCTTGGGCATTGGTATTGGTGAAAGGAACTTGGAAATGGATATAACTTCTTTTGGCGCTCGAAGGAAAAATGCTACCGTCAGTATTGCAAATTAAAACATCATACTTTCTTAAAAATTTTAATCTACTGGCCATAAAACTTCCCTGGCCAATTGGCGCTCTAACCAAATTCATTTTGGATAAATCCATTCCATGCATCTCCTGCATTTTTTTTAGCACCTGGTGGATATCTAGCGAAAAAAGGTGTTGGTCTAAAAGTAAATCAACATTTGACAATTTAGATAAATATTCGGCAATTGTTAACATATATTTTTCTCCTCCACCTAAAGTATCTAAATATGGAGAATAAACAGCGATTTTTAGTAGCGGGGATTTTGACATTAATATTTGAAGTTATTTTCGATCAATTTATTATCTATCTCTTCATAGGTTTGATCTATTGGTTTTGGCTGCTGCATCTGCCATAATCTAACATAAGTCATATAGAAAAAGAATACTTGGAGAATTGAATCTATTGTTCCAATAGTTCCATTGAAAAAGCCTTTTCTGATAATTCCCTGATGCCACAACTCAGTCAAAAATATTCTAAAAAATCTCCACTGGGTCATTGGTGGATGATTTGCATTAAGTCTTAACTTTGCATCTATTTTTGACCACTCAAGACTTTTCAAAATAAAATGATCAATATCCCTATGAGTTAGATGTAATAAAGAATTTTTGGTATATCCCAAATCCCCTTCAAATTCTCCATGTTCATGAACCTGTCCGACCCATTTTTTAAATCTATCCTTTTTAAAATATCGGATCATCCAGTCATTCTTATATGGACCATAATGCATTTCCTGGCCAAAAATAATATTTATTCTGGATAAAGCATATGCTGATTTCTCAGATTTTTCGGCTATCTCTTTAATCTCTTCTCTTAGCGGTTCTAAAACCCTTTCATCCGCATCAACGTATAACACCCAATCACCGCTGGCTTTTTCCATTGCGGCATTTCTGAGAGCCGAAAAATCATTACCCTGGTATTCAAAAATATCTTCAGTATATTTTTTGGCAATATCTAAAGTTTTATCTCTTGAACCGTTATCATAAACAATAATTTGGTCTGCCCATTTGACTGACTCTAAACAGGCCTTGATACGATCCTGCTCGTTTTTGGTAATAACAATTACACTAATCATGTATGAATGAACCCTTTCCAAATTTTCCCATTAAAAAGTCTTTTAAAGCAAGCTTTCTGGCTGGGATTTTTCTATTTCTCCAGGCTTCTCTAACTAATGCCACCTGAGTTCTAAAGGGCAAAAACTTTTTGGCAAATAACATTCTATTTCTGGTAATAAAATAATCTTGTAACGAAGTCCCCAAGCCAGTCGACTTGGCATTATCATGATAGACAATGGCAAGGGGAAGATATAGTAATTTAAACCCGGCTTTTCTTGCACGAAAGGAGAAATCACTATCCTCATAATATAAAAAATACCTTTCATCAAAAAAGCCGATCTTTTTAAATACTTCCGCTTTAACAAAAAAGGCTGCTCCAGTTAAAAAATCTGATTCTTTTACGTTGTCATATTGGCCCTGATCTTTTTCATTGACTCCAATATGGCTGCCCAAAACATTTGCTCTATCAAATTTTCCTCCGGCAAACCAGATCTGTTTGGGACTATTAAAATAAACTTTAGGACTGGCTAAATCACCATTATTTTCCTCAAGCCCGGTTACTAATTTTTCAATCGTATCACTTAAAACAGTAGTATCTGGATTTAAAACAAGCACAAAATCGGCATTTTGTGCTAAAGCTTTTTTAATACCGATATTATTCCCCCCTGCATAACCTAGATTATTACCCGTCTGGATAAATATTAAACCAGGAAAATTACTAATTTTTTCTTCCACCCCATCGCCTGAATTATTATCCACCACAATAATTTCCAAAGATTTATAGGTGGATTTCAAAACTGATTGGATACATTTAACAGTTAAGTCCGCAACTTTGTAATTAAGAATCACCACCGCCACTTTTTGCATATTTTGTGCCTAAGGAAAGTATAGCATGCCTGAGCCTAAAGCGCAGGAGAGATGATTTAACTAATTTTATTTTTTGCTCTTTGGAGAAACCTTTTCAGCGGGTTTTTAGAGAGATTGCCGTATTTAAACCAATAATTTAGCTCTTTACCTGCTTCTTCTGCTTCCTGCTGTAACTCACTCACACCAATACTCTCCTCCTTAAAACCTTCCATTTCCCAAACCTTAATATAGACCACCAGAAATGAAAAAGCCTGGAGTAAGCACAATGCTAACCCATGCAATCCATCCTCAAATCCCCGATTAGCAAAATACCGACCTAAGAATTCACTCAAAGGCTTAGAAATCAAATCCTGCCATTTAAAATTATAGCCTGATTCTTTTAACTCTTTGGCTTGGATTGTGGTGTAGCGATTTAAACGGGTTAAAAACTGATCCACACTAGTGTAATGGTAATGGATAAAAGCATATCTTTCCTCTGGGGGTAGAGTTATACCCTGTCCGGTAGTTTGCTGAGGGACATGAATCTTATTACTCCAACTGACTGAACCTTTCTTAAAAAACCTGGGTTTATAATCTGGCCACCACATCGAGGCTTTCACCCATTTACCAAAGATCATATTTTTTCGCGGAACATCAACAAAGGTTGCAACTCCTCCGGATTCTGCAACTTCTTTTAATTTGCTTCCTAAGCTCTCAGGTATCTCCTCATCGGGGTCCATAATCAAAACCCAATCACCCTCAACCTTTGATATTGATAGATTTCTGGCAAGCTCCACAAACGGCTGCTTTTTGATAAAAATAACTTTGGCTCCGGCTTTTTTGGCGACTAGGGCTGTATCATCATCCGAGTTCATATCACACACTAAAACCTCATCTGCCCAGGCCACAGATTTAACTGCCCTTTCTATTACGTTTTCTTCATTTAGGGTATTAATCACAACTGAGATTTTTTGTGGCATGTTTTTATAATACTAAATTTAGGGCGAAACAGCCATTAGGGCAAGTTGGCCACTTAGCAGATAAAATTTTTGCTTAATCTGCTCAGGTTTAATATTAGAATCAGTAAACCTCCATGGGCTGCCAATAAATAATGTGCCTTTTTTTTTCTGGTCTACCCGCCAGTCAATCTCCCGGATGGTAAATTTATCAAAACCATATACCCCATCGCTAATTCTTTTTGGCATCGTCTGGTAAGTTAAAGGGTCATACTTTGAGTAAAACAATAGATATAAATGCGGTACATTCCTAATATCTGGTGCTAATGTTCCCCTCACTGGATCCATTACAATTTCTTGATAATTATCTTTTTGTAAAATGGCGAAAAGCGCTGATTGTTTTGAACCATATAAATAGTCTTCACTTTTTTCGACTGGAAAATGGACAGTAAAAATTAGAAAGGCATAGATTAAATTCCAGATTACAAATCCGCCAAAAATAAATACTACTGGGTATTTCCATCTGGAAGTTAATCTTATTAACCAGTTATAGCAAATGATCCCACCAGTTGCTGATAGCAACACTACCATTGGAGTAACTAGCAATAGTCTAATTGGGTTAAAAGTATCTTGGGTAATTGCAGCAGGCAAAATCCCTAAAACCAGCCAGCCGAAGATGATCTGTCTTTGGATATTTTTTTCTCTTAGATAGTAAAATAAACCGACAATAAAAAATGGGGTTTCGAAAAGATACATTAAACCCAGACCAAAAGATCCTATTTGGGTCATATTCAAACCCTGAAAAAAAAGATATGAAGGTTGAAGATAAGAAATAATTTTATTCAAAATAAAGAAAAAAAGTAATAGATATTTTCCACCAAATATTTGGATCCAGAAGTTTTGATGGGCGGTGGTAGCAGAATAAATATTACGGATAAAATCCGGGTCATTGGTAATTAAAGTCATTGCTATCCTACTTCCTCCGCTATTAAAAAATACTGAGATTATAACAGGCAATGCAAAAATAACTAAAGGAATAGAGAAATAAAAGATAGTTTTTCTAAATTCTTGAATTTTTTCTCGGTAAATCCAAAACAAGTAAAAAATAAATAATGGTACAAATATTCTTTCTGAATGGTAGGTATAACACGATAAAGCAAGTGCAACAGCTGAAAAAACCCCCCATTTCAAGCTTCCTTCGAGCATTTTCAAAAAGCTCCAAATTCCAAGCATGACTAAGCTCATCGCCACTGGTGATTCAAATCCTAAATGGGAATAAAAAATATGCCAGGGGGAGATAGCAAACAAAGCTGTTCCCAAAAGCGCAATCCCTTTTTTTTTGGATATTTTCCAAAATAATAAAAAAGAGACTGGGATTGATAGCACCCCTATTAATGCCGACAAAAACCTGACACTAAATTCATTCAAGCCAAAAACCCAAATTGGGATAGTTGAAAGATAGATATAAAGCGGGGGTTTATAATCATTTAGTGATCTAAAAGAAACTGGCAGAAATGTTCCATATTCATCTTTTCCGGTTTTTAAAATAGAGTAGGAATTAAACCCACTAGAAACTTCATCAACGGTTAAGCCGGGCGGGTTAATTGCCAAATTGCCAAAACGTAAAATCCCTCCAAGTATTGAGAGTAGGATAATAATTACCCAGGTTTTTTGGTTAATGATTTTGACCATAAACTTGTTGCATCAGTTTGGCAATCCTTGGTGGTTCTCTAAAATAAATATCTGATAAAACTACCGTCGCTTGAAAAAATAATAAAAAGCACACCAGTAAAAATATTTTAGGATGATTATTTTTGAGTTCTTCAATACCTATGGCTATACTCAGGCAAACAACAGGAAAAATAACAAATAAGCGACCAAGCTCGGGTGGCTTATCCGCCATTATTGAAGGTAGAAGGAGTAACAGAAAAATACCCAAATACAAATTACATTTTTTAATTTTGAACAGCTTATTTATCCCAAAGATTAGAGTTATTAAAAACCCAAGTAAAATTGGTGGTTCAGCTGAAAATTGGAGCAGTTTGGCATTAAAACTAAAAAAGTTTGCTAGGTTAAATTGAGATAAAAAATTATATAAAACCTTTAGAGAAAGGTAACTATATTTATTATCAATAAGTTTACCAAATTTTGTCCATTTGGTATTTTTTAATTCTCCCTGAAAATTATTAACCGTATTAATTAAACCGACATCTTGAAAAATTGAAACTTCTCTTAGGAATTCATTTTTAAAAATATTATGATTTTGAAATCCAATAAAGCTAAGTATCATAATCCAAATAAATGAAACGGTGATAATAATTTGAGCTTTAGATTTTAGTTTCTTCTCAAATATCATAGTTAATATTAATAACCCTAATATCGGAACCCAAAAAAGTATTGATAAACTAAGTAAACTGATTGATCCAATTGTTGCTAAGATTAGATATTTTTTTGAATTTGAAATTAAACCAAGTCCTAAAAGGAGTAAGAAAAAGGCTGATAAATCTGCAGTTAAATTAAAAATCCCAAAATATACACTCCAAACAGAGATCGCATAAATTAAACCTGAGATAAAAGCAATTTTTTCGGAAAAAAATTTCTTAACCAAAAAAAATATTAATAATATATTTGCCGCCGATATTAATAAACTCATTATCATTGGTGGGTTCCAACTTAAATTTAACAACTCAAAAACTAAAGGTGTTTTATTAAAGAAAGGATAGAAACCAAGTTGACGAAATGTAAATAAACAAAAAATTAAATAGATATCGACTAAGAGCCCAATTTTGATGAAATATTTCATATCTTTGAGTAAGAAGTTTAAACCAGGCAGAAGTTGACCCAAGTGTAACAGACTGGTTTTTAATATTTAAGTAGTCAGATTAAAAAAATTCTGCTATAACTTATTAATGGAGTGGATATTACTGGGACTTATGACAGTTTTATTTCTAATCCTTTGTTTATTTGTTTTTACTATCCCGGGATATTTATTGCTCAATGTTCGTTTACAAAATGAAGACCTTTGGAAGAATCTGGCTCTTTCCACAACTTTAGGGTTTGTGACTTTCACTCTTCTATCTTATCTTTTGATGATTCTTCAGCTTAATATATTAATCTTACCAATCATTTTAGTTTTAGACTTTATTTATTTAAAAAATAATGTAGTCCCAAAGCTTGAATTAAAATTTAATACCTTCCATTGTTTTGTTTTGATTTTTTTTACTATTGGAGTAATCGGACAACTTTTAGTTATAGCACCTAGTGGGTCACTTATTAATAACAATTTAAGTTTTTGGAGCGCTTTGGGACGAGACGGGGTTTGGCATTTAAGCTTAGTTGAAGAATTGCAAAAAGGGTTTCCCTGGCAAAATCCCGATTTTTCAGGTAATAGATTATTAAACTACCATTTCTTTTCTGATATCCCAATTGCTCAGTTTAATTATTTTTTTAAAATTCCTGTCTTGGATTTATTCTTTCATTTTTACCCTTTGCTTTTATCTTTTTTGCTTGGTAGCTTAAGTTTTAGCCTGGGAAAAATAATCGGCAAAAACAGCCTGGCTGGTTTTTGGGCAATGGTTTTTACTTTTTTTGCCGGCAGCTTTGGGTTTATTCTAACATTAATTAAAGATCGCACACTTGGAGGAGAGAGTATCTTTTGGTCATCCCAAGTCCAAAGCTCTATCGGTAACCCGCCTCAAATTATCGCCTTTATTATTGTTCTTGCCATTTTAATTTGTCTTTCAGAGTTCCTAACCAGTCCGCGAAAGAGAATTGGTCTGGGTTTAGTTTTACTCATTGGTGTCTTAATTGAGTTTAAAATTTACGGGGCTGTAATCTTATTGATCAGTTTATTTTTAGTAAGCCTTTGGCGCCTAATAAAAATCAGAAAAATTGACTTATTTTTAGTATTTTTGCTAAGTGCAATTTTAGCAGCTGCTTTATACCTGCCCAATACTTCCGGATCTGAAGGCTTACTATTATTTGAACCATGGTGGTTTATTAGAACTATGGTTGTAGCCACAGATAAACTAAACTGGCTTGACTTAGAACTTAGACGCCAGACTTATCTTGAGCATCATAGTTACTTACGCGTAGCCCAAATAGAAATTGAAGCATTTCTAATTTTTTTGCTGGGAAATATGGGAATGAGGTTTTTAGGATTTGGACAACTTTTTAAATTCAGGAAAAATTTTTTTAAAAATTATTTTGCCCAGTTTATAGCTTTAGTACTTCTTATCTCATTGGTTTTACCAATGTTATTTGTTCAAAAGGGAGTTCCGGCAAATACCATCCAATTTTTTCAATATTTTTTGCTGATTTTTGGAATTTTAGCTGGAGTTTCAATTGCTCAATTTCTAACAAAGATTTCATCTAAATGGCTGCAAATTTTTATTGGATTAGTAATTATTTTACTTGCTATACCTACCCAAATTGGTTTACTAAAAGTTTTTTATAGCCGTCCAGCTTTTGCCCAAATTAGCAATGACGAATTAGTTGCTTTAAAATTTTTACAACATAATTCAATGCAAAATGCTATTATTTTATCACCACCATTTATAAAAAAGGAGTATCATTTTGCTACCCCTCCTATTTGGCTCTGGTCTGATACTTCTTATATTTCTGCCTTTTCCAGCAGGAGAACTTTTGTAAGTGATACCGAGCAGCTTGATATCATGGGTTATAACTATAAACCCAGACAGGAAATCCAAAAGGAAATTTTTACGACCACCGATTTAAATCAATTTTATAGGCTATTAACAGAGAATAAAATTAACTACCTCTATTTCCCCAAAGCCTTAAAACCAGTTATCGGCTTAACCAAAACCAGTTTGCAAAAAATCTATGAAAATTCCGGTATCGAAATTTGGAAAGTTAATTAATCTTTAATTTTGTGGTGATTAAAAATCCAATTTCCCACTCCAATTGAAATGATGGTAAGATAAAATATCGCAAAAGGTAGATCTTGGAAAAATTTATAAATCCAATTACGATAAATGGTGATTAAGTTGGCAGCTGGGCTGGAGGGGGAATAAAAACTCACAAATGAAAGCTGACCATTTTGCGCTACATTATTAACACTATAAACTCCGCCATCTTGCGGATTTTGTTGAGAGTGATAAATTTCTAACGCTTCAGCTGAAGTTGTATTTGGGGCACTAAGAGAAAAAGAATAGAATTTATTTTGCGAATTTTCGATTTGATCAAAATTAATAAGAATAAAATTTCCGTCAACAATATTTTTACCATTTAATTTAATTGTTCGGAGTAATTGATTTTGATTATCAAATAAATTAAAAATTAAATCCTGACTATTGCGAAAATAAGGGTTTTTAATTGACAGACCAATTGCCGCCAAGTTATTATTTTTGGCCTTTAAGCTTTGCTTGACAGAAGTTTCCTTATTAATTGATTGGGCATCACTTAAAGGGGGTTGAAAACTACTGGGAATTTTGCGGATCGCCAGAGAAAATATTCCGGGAATCACTAATACCAATAATAAAACCAATGTTGTTGTGAGCCAAACTTGCCTCATACCTCTTTTTTCTCTCTAAGCATTTGATAAATAACCAGTAAACCCGTGCCGAATAATATACTATGTAAAACACTTTCTAATATTACCGGATCATAAAAATGTTGCACAATTTTATAAGGAGTCGGCAAATTGGAAAATAAAGGATTAATAACTGATAAAGTAGCAACTGTCATTGAGGAATCATTATATAAAAGAGGGATACTGAGTGCTAGAGACCCTAATAATACAAAAGGCCATAACCATTTCCGTTGATAGGCCAATATTAGAACTATAAAAGGCATCGGCCAAATTAACCATTGGATATGAAAATGAATGTTCATAAAAATTGCCAGTATTACACTAAAGCAATAAGCCGAAAGAGTAAATAATGAATAATTTTTCTGCCAACCCAAAAAAAATATTGCAGCCAGCAATACCAACCCCGGATAAATCATCTCCCCAAAGCCGATTGGAATCCCGTTGGAGATAATTCTTGTTGTTAAGCCAGAATTTAGGGTTGCTTGTTGAAAACCAGATGATTTTAAAAATGGCGCAATGATTATTAGAAATGGTAGAATTGAGGTTATTAAAACCCAAATTTTATCCTTAAGTTTGGAGGCTGCAAAAAATATGAAAGGCACGAATAATAATGGGTATGCTTTAAAACCGGCTCCCAATCCAAGCATTAACCCAGCCATTAAAAAATTATTTTTCTTTACAAATAATAAACTTAGTACGGATAAAAAAACCGGAAAAATATCCACATTACTAAACACATACAAAATAATTATCGAGAATGGATTAAATAACCATAACAAAAATACCTTTCTTTTATTAGCCTCCTCACTAACTAATTTTGTCAAAATAAATGCAATTAGTAGATCTAAAATTAAATACGGTAACTTTAGAATAAATAGATAGCGAAAAACTCCAATCATCTCTAGCGCTGAGGCTGAAGCGTTTGATAACCATTGCAAAAAATCCGGACCTAAAAACGGTAAAGCCATAATTTGATAAACTCCTAAAGTAAAATATGTTAAAGGAAAATAAACAAATTCTTCTTTTAACGGTAATTCACCCCCATGTGCCGGCAGATATGAATAAATATCAATTATCCCTTTTTGCAAAAACGAGGCTTGAAAATGATAGGTTTTAATATCAGGATGAAAGAAAAAAGGCATGATTAAAAGACGGGTTAAAATTGCCAAAATTAGAAAATTTAAATACCAGCGGTTTTGTAAAATATGGTCAGTCATAGCCAATAACTTTATAAATTTTTATTTCATTATTTTCAAAAATATTTATAAGTCCTGGATTTTGATTATCCAGATGAATTCCATAAATCTTTGGCAGATAAATATATTCTATCTTGTTACTATATAAAAATGCCATTGCGTCTTTTTGCTGCAAACCGCTAAAAAAGTTTTTAGTTAGAGCTATTCTTTTTAAGTATTCAGGTTGAGGAGCAAAATTCAATATTTGTTGTTGAATTGCGTCTTCCTCAAAAGTAGGTTTATTGGAATATGCCGAGACATAGCTTGTGGTTTCATAAGCAAGAAGCGGTAGAGGCTGTTCTAAGTTTTTTTTAAGGTTTTTATCATAAGGATAGGTTAAAACGATCCCAGTGGATTTCCTTGCTAAAACACCCAATCCTTCCTCTTCACCTTGACTTATAAAGGCATGAGGTTTGGGATATAAATAACCCTGGGCTACAGCCAAACAGTTGACCGGAGTTAGAATTATAATTGCAAAAAGCAGGATTGGCCTTACCAATTGCGGTAATTTAATTGATAAATTTCCTAGAGTAATGGCGGTAAAAATAGCGGAAAAAAAGAGGAAATAATAAAAAAATTGAATTGAATTCCAAGGGGTGCCTTTTTGGATGAAAAGCAAGGGAATGAGGATAGAAAAAAATGAAAATAGAAAAAGAAACAGATAATTAAATTGTTTCCATAAAGTTTTTTGGAAAAATACCACCAGCCCAAATGAACGAATCCCTAAATTTCCTAAAAGGAAAAGTAATAGACCTAAGCTTTCAGCATAAATAATTTTTAGAAAGTTACCTGTTTCATAACCATTGAGTCTAGTTAATGTTAACCTGGTCAACCCTAGCCTATCTGGTGAGTCAACCATTGAGTGGATAAACCAGAAAGGGGAAAATTCAAATACTCCTGATCCAGTCTGGAAAATTGCCACCAAGCTGGGATAGTTTGGTAATAGCAGCAAAATCGTCAAAAACCCCATTCCTAAAATAACCGGAAAAAGGGAGAAATTTTTCCTCCAACCCAATATCAGGCTTCCGATTAACAGACTTAAACCGATTAATATTGCACCATAGGCTTTGAATTCAGATATTGAACCTGCCAAAACTATAAGTAAAAAATATATCAACTTTTTTGGTTGTTTGAGATAGATAAATAGGATCTCAATAAATGCCACCATTATTAAAAGCGAAATAATAAATGGCGGATTTAAATTAAAAGATATTGCTTGATTGGCCCAAAAATCCGATTCCCCATTCCAACCTTGATTTTTAACCAGTTCAACAATCCAACCAAAGCTACCGGCCGTATAAACAAAATATAAACTTAATCCAGAAGTAAGTATATTTTTTTTCTCCCCTAGAAAATTCAATAGTGTCAAAGTTGCAAAACCTAAAAGTAAACTAAATAGAATTGGGAATTCTCTAAATAATAAATCAGGGGCAGGAATCTTGGTCCAAACTGAAGTGAATGAAACCAGTAGATCAAAAAAATAGTGATAATTTTGTAATTGAGTCCCAGCTAAAATTGGATTTTGTGGGGGTACTCCTTTGGCCATTTGGTTGATTAAGGCCAAATGCCAGACTCCATCATGTCCGTTTGGTCCCCAAAACCCAATCCCATAACCATAATCCAAACCATTCCTAAAAGTGGGAATGGTAATAAATATTGTTCCTAAAATAATTAATAAAGATAGAAAAATTGAATTAAAATTTATATTAAAATGGGTGTTTAGTCGATACAGTTTAAAATAAATAAAAACACCAATATTTAAAATAATCCAGATTGGAATAAGCCAGTAATTTTTAAAAAGCAGATGGCTGAAAAACCCAATCAATGTAAGATTTACCAAACCTACAATGGTTGAAAGAAATAATGTTGAGACTTTTTCTTGAATTGGTATCACTTTCTTCATTATCACTATTCCAGGAATTAAAACTGCAATAATAATAAAAACTGAAAATAATAAAAATTCTATCAGCTGTTTTATAACTGAAAATTTTATTGAAGTATCCCCATTAAATATTGATCGCTTTTGGGTTGAGTTAGAACTTTGAATTGAATCTAGGATAAAACCGTCAATGGAAGATGGCTTACCATCAATAGAAATATCTCTGGGTAAAAATTCTAAATCGCGGTTTATATTTGCTTCATTTTGATAAGTTAAAATAACTTTATCATTTTGCCTATTAACCTTTAAATTATAAATTTTCCCTTCATCTATTATCTTTTTTTGACCATAGGTCACTTCATCTAAAACACGGGTGGCAAAAGTGGCAAAATTTACTTCATTACAAGCTTTTTCCAAACAGATCTCATTTTGTCCTGAAACATATTGACGCAGATCGCGGATAACTGAACCTTCGCTGTTTGCCACCCATCCTACCCGGTAAAAATTATTCATAAACCAAACTACTTGTTTTGGACCACCTAGTGGATCTTTTGCAATAATCAATTGATCAGGGGATAAATTTGGGAAACGGGATTTATACCAATTGGCAAAATTGTCTAAAGTCATAATTTGAAATTGACCAGCAATTCTTTTTTTAACTAATTCATTTATCTGATTTTGATATTCATTTTTATACTTGGTCCAAGAATAAGAATTCTCCAACCCCACTACAATCTGGCCAAACTGATTCTGAGTAGTTTCTGGCTTAGTATAGATATCAATCAATTTAGAAAAATAATTTATATCCAAATTATGGTAATCTAGATAATCATTGGTCTGAACCGAGTAAGTACTTTCTTCTACTCCTGTTCCGTAACCATTAACTGGATCTCTGGCTGCCCACTGAGTAATGACAACCGGTATTTTATTGTCAACCGTTTGGGCTGGAAAAAGGGCATTGTTTTTGGCTGGATAGAAAGGCGTACCCCAGTATTGACCCCAAATTTGGTAAGAGTCGGTGGAGTATTGGTCAGCCACAATCATGGCATTTGTGACCCCATATCTGGTCTGCATATAACTTAAGGAATTTGCATCAATCCACCATGCTCCAACTGATTTTGGATAATTTCCAAATTTTTGTTTAAAACCTTCAAAAACTGTATCAATTATTTTTTTACGGTCATCAACTGAGTAGCCGGTAATTAAAATGCTAGCTGCATTGTGCCAAGAAGGAGATTGATGGTAGATAACCGCTGCAGCATTTGTTAAGGTAGGAGTAACTTCAAGAAATAAACCTTTTTCATCAGCCGAATTTTTTAAAGGCTGCAGGATAGACTCATCCCCTAAAGCATCAAAGCGCAAAAGAAAAGTGGCTTGAAGATTATTTTGGCGTAGGATCTCTAGCTGGCCCAAAACTGCATCTTGAGGTTTTTGATTTTTTAAATCCCAAAAATCATTACCACGAACAGGACTTACAATATTTACAAAAGAATTATTAATTGCAGCATATATAGGCTGGGGAGATAAAAATGTTAATACAATAAATACCAAACAAAAAAATAACTTCATCCTAAAGTGCCGTCTTCCTTTCTTTACTTCTAATTAAATTAAAGATATTTTTCAAATCAGTAATAAAGACTTGGCCAATTAAGAGTCGGAGTACTAATAAGTAAACTACTAGTCCGACAATTGCCAGTATTAAAACAGACCAAAAATCTTGAGGCAGAATCCTGGATAAAGTAACAATAGCGATGGACATTAAAAAAGCAGCAAGCAAAGGCTTGCCCACCACTTCAATAAAATTAATCGTAGCATACTTACTTGCTACTTTGATCGCCACAATTGAACTAAAACCTACTAAAGCATAGCCCCAAGCAGCACCATTTACTCCGTACTCTAAAGATAAAATAGGCAGCAGTAACCAGGTTAGCACTGTCCACATCACCATCAATTTGAATGTCAAAGTAATCTTGCCGATAGCGTTTAATAAATTTGTCAAAGGGGTAGAGATCGCCGCCCAAGCCGTATTAATACTGATTAAACTCAGCGCCAGCAGCGCTGGTTGCCATTTTTGATATTTAGGAATAATTTGCACCAGAATTGGTGCCAGGGTAATAAGCCCCACAATACTGGGGAAAACGAGTAAACTGATAAAAAAGAGTGAGCGAGATACCGTTTGTGATAGTTGATCTTTATCATGCTGCAACCTGGCAAAAGCCGGAAAAGTCACCTTGATCACTTGGTCCATAAAAAATCTTAAGGGGGCTGAGGCCCATTTTTGGGCCCAGCCCAAAAGACCAATGTTACTCACACCCAAAATTGAACCTAAAACAACCGTCATCCCGTCATCTTTGGCGACTGCCAAAAATGTATTTAATTGATAAGGCAGGCCATACCTTAGTAACCCTTTGAGCGTAACTTGATCAAAAGCAAAACCAGGCTTCCATGGCTGTAACCAATAAATTAAAAAGAGTCCTACTAGTCCCCTTAGTAAAACCGCCCAGGCAAAACTGGCGACCCCAAAACCTTTCCAGGCTAATATTACTGCCACGAAATTATAAACTAAGGCTTCGGCAATTTGCGGCAAAACCAATTTATTAAAATCTAATCTTCTTTCCAAAAGCACAGAGGGGATTGACTTAAGCGAGGATAAAAACAGCGAAATTGCCAATGCCCATAATAAATAAACTGATCCAGAATTTAAATGATACCAATTTTGAATAAAAGAAGTTAGAACAAAAACTAGCAGCACCAAACTTATGACCAAACATTGCTGAATTGTAAAAGTGGTTTGAAGCTCTTTTTGGGTTAAGGATTCTTTTTTTTGAATTAAGGCTGCGGCCAGTCCAATATCAGAAAAATATGTTAGAAAACTTATCACGGCCGAGACAATAAAAAAGGTTCCAAATTCTGCGGGATTTAAAAAAATTGTCAGTAAAAAAGTGGCTCCCAAGGAAATAATTTGCAAAATAAAAGTTCTGCCCGTCAGCAGGGCGATGCTTTTTACTACCCTTGTCTTAACTATTTCAAAACCAAGCTCTGGGGTATCATCTTTGTGTTCAACTGATTGGGTAATTTGGGGCTTATTCATAATTATTTATAAGCAAAGCTTTCAAATTAATTTATAAGCAAAGCTTTCAAATTAATTTATAAGCAAATTT
>OBEQ012841620.1_pt1 | contig 20015 bp, 25 predicted proteins | sample 1670901 | NCBI WGS metagenome assembly OBEQ01 (sample SAMEA104232315, study PRJEB22302) | groundwater metagenome | biome: forest; feature: aquifer; material: groundwater | place: USA | collected 2011-08-07 | depth 5.4 m
AGGGACGAGTAACAAGGATAGCACCATTACCAACATCAAGAGCCTTAATCTTGGTAAGCTCATCAGTAAGTATCTGTTCTGCTTTCTCCTGAATATCAAGATCAAGAGTGGTTGTTACCTTTAATCCTCCCTCCTCAACTGCATGGATACCAAATTCTTGGGTTAAAAAATCTTTTACATAAAAGACAAAATGGGGCGCCTTGATGGCAGTTTTTGGAGAAGAAACGTCCAAAGGTGCCTTAACAGCTATATCGTAATCATTTTTACTTATATAGCCTTGCTGATACATTTTTAAAAGAACTTCGTTCCTGCGCCTGTGTGACAGGTCCGGGTTGACATAGGGTGAATAAACAGATGGTGCCTGAGGAAGTCCGGCCAAAAAGGCCGCTTCATCCAAAGACAAATCTCTTGCGTGTTTGTTAAAGTAGATTTTTGAAGCTTCTTCTATACCATAAGCTGCACCTCCGTAGGGCACCTGATTAAGATACATCTCTAAAATCTGTTGTTTAGTAAAAAGTCTTTCTGTCCACAAAGCCAAAATTATTTCCTTTATTTTTCTTTGAATTGTTTTCTCAGGTGTAAGCAGGGCGCTTTTCACCAGCTGTTGAGTAATTGTTGAGCCTCCCTGCAGTTGTTTGTTTAAAAAATCTTCTCTAAGGGCTCTGATCATTCCGCCAATTGGAGAAATTCCATTGTGCTTAAAAAAATCTTTGTCTTCTATGGCGATTGATGCCTGATATACGTAGGCTGGAAGTTCTGCTAATTTGACCGAAGTTCTATTTTGTTCCCTGTAAAATTCATACAATTCTTTTCCTTTTCTATCGAAAAGGTGTGTAGATAAAGAAAAATTAACTTTTCCAATACTTCTGGGTGAGGGTAAAGATTTAGCAAAAGAGTAGGTTTGATAAACCGAAACTATAATCAAGGCAGTAAGAAATCCGATTACAAAATATTTTAATCTAAAACTCGAAATTCTTGGCCTTGCTCTAACTTTTTTTATTTTTGGTAACTTCGGTAGTTTGAGTTTGGGAAGTTTTACCTTTATTGCGAATTTGGGCAACCTCCAGGCAGGTTTTATGAGCCTAATCTTTTTAAATTTAATTTTTTTTAGGCTATTTGCCAGAGATTTAAGTGCGTAAGTTATTCCTCTTTTGACAGCTACTGCCAGCTTCACTGGTGTTAATGCTACCTCTTGGGTCAGCTCACCTATAAAAATAAAGCTGTAAACAATAAAAAAAAGCAGCTTATATAGGACTCTCCTGCGCCTGGGCATGCGGCATTATATCATATTATTATAGGTCTCACAATCACAATTCTGTTGGCAGCCTGGTTAATTTAGCCTTAACCACAAGTCTATTCCAAAAAGTTCCCGGAGGAACACAAGTAACCAGTGTCAGATAGGAACTACTATAATCCTGCTCTAAAACTGAGACTTGGTCCGGTTTAACCACAAACATTTCGTAGACCTCGTATTCATAATCAACATCCCCTACTTTAACTGCTATTTTATCTCCTCTTTCTAAGGAGGGAAGGTAGGTAAAGATCGTCTCGTAGTTTTTTGTATTGTAAAGTTGGGGTAAAGTTGAATGGCCAAAAATTACAACATTTCCACTTTCACCAGGCAAACTGGTTGCAACGTAGTGTATAAGACTTTTGGTCAAATCTTCACCTCCAACAACTACTTTGGCTTTATCTATATTCAACTTAGGTATCGACAGAAGATATTCTTTAACATTGAGTTTAGTTGTCGGTTTAGAGCCTGGTTTTGTAGGAAACCACAGACTTGCTTGAGTAAAATCTCGCAGATTATTGGAAAAAATACTATAACTGCCCAATACTGAATCGGCAAGTTTAACAGGTGAGCCCCCATCTTGGGAAGGAATAGGTGTAATCAGCTGTTTCTGGATAAACAATCGCGAATATAGTTCAAACGATACAACCGGATAAAACGCCCAAAACAGCAGAAACGATCCCAGAGTCAAACTGATATAGGAGACATAATTGACCACTCTTTTTTGGATAGTTTTTTTCTCCTTAACGTATACGTACAAAGACATATTTTTAAATAAAAGAAATTTGGATAATTATATTTTTTTTAAATAGTGGAAACCAGTCCTTCAAAAATGGAATTGGATCCTCTATTTGAAATTCCAGTCCGGCAGCGTGAAATTTTTCCTTCACCGCCTTTTGAACCTCATCAGTTTTTTTGGCAACAATTGTCTTTAAAAGCTCATCCTGATTAACATCCCCGGTTGCCTTGACGTTGGCATTAATATTTAGTAAATATTTTTTATTAGTCTCTGGTGTTGCTTTTTTAATTGTGTATTTTACCCTCTCCTTTGAAAGCTTTAACCCTGATTTAACGTCTCCTTTAAGAAAGGTTACTATTTTATCAATCAGTTCGTTATCTTTATAAGAATAATAAGTTATTTCAACTTTAGACTTCAGGCTAACATTGTCGGCTGCATCTGCTACTTTATTGGAAAAAGTTTGATCTACCAGTTTAATATCATTTAATTGTTTAACCAATTTAAATCCTTGCGGAAGTTTACTTATAATTTCATTATCGCTGTATTGGCGGGCTTTATCAAGGACATTTTTAAGAAGATTATTGGCATCATCTTTGGAAACTACTTTGACTTGCTTTTTTGAACCTCCAGTAAAATCGCTGCTACCAACTGCAAGATAGGTTGTTGTTGGAGAATCATCAACTTGCAATCTTTGATTTTTGCCCAGATTGCTGTCTGGACCAATATCTGCTGCAGTGGCCCCTACTGCATTTTTGCCTGGTTGTAGGCTCAAATCGGAGGCAACACTTGCAGAGGCGACTTTTACACTATCATCTAATAGAAATTTTATTCCACCGGTTGAGACTACAGTTCCCCGATCAAATGTTTTTTCACTACCGCTGTAGTTTAGAAGCTGCACTTGTCCCTTGGCCTTTTCCCCCACAAATGTAGTCCCTGTTGCAGCTTGGGAAGCAGTAAAATCTGCACTATCTGCGGAAGAGGCAACAATCAGATCATCACCTGTTGCCTCCTTTTTTAACGCTGCCTGCACAGATAGATCTTTAGCAATATCTTGAGAAGGGAAAAAAACAGTAATTTTGGCTTTGTGAAAATTATATTCTATCAGAAACAGCGCCAGCGCTATAAGGATAACTCCTGCCACGGGGAGAAAGTTATGGGGTAATGCTCTTGTTATGGTCGTGGTAGTTTTTTTAAGATTAAGCCAGGCCTGCTGTAAACTGGCCAGGCCGACACCTGGATTAAAACCAAAGGATTTTCCCTTAGCAATTGAGGCTGGTGCGCTCTCTTGTTGTGGCTTTTTGTATTGTGGTTCCCCCCTGGTGACATCGGCGCCAATTACAAAACCCATAACCTCCTGTGGTTTCTTTTCTTCAGAAGCAGCTTGGGTTTTAGGTAAGACCTGATTGGAAAAGACTTTGACTAAACTTTCAAACAATCTTTCCTCATTGACAATTTCAACTTTAGGCAATTGGATAAAATAATCCTTACTCCATCTATAAGTGAGAATATTTGTTGATTCAATATCCAAATTTTTGGAATCGTAAAGAATTATTCGCGTTGGGAGCACTGTTTGTTCTTTGATTTTGGCAAAAACAGGTAAAAGGTCATCAATAATATCAACAGTTCTGGAAACTTCTTCTTTAAAAACTAATTTACCTGCTTTATAGATAAAAATGCTAAGTACCGATTTATCCACCTCAATAAGAGTAGCTGTTAAGGGTATTTGTTCTTTGTCCAAAAAATCCTCGACTAAGGCTTCATGACATTCAATATAACCAAGTGGTTTTAATTCCAAATTTTTGACTAAATCTTTGATCTTTTGAAGATAGGGTTTTTTAATTTCTTTACTTAGGTTATCAACCAGGTGTGAATAGATAAAAAAGATTGTCTTATCCGGAGAGGCTTTTGTTTTTGTTTCTAGTTTATAAAGAGTCTCGTCTATGTCTTCTGCCAGATTTTCCCAGCCATTTGTATATAAAAATTTGGCTGTCTCTGTTGTTGTTAACTTTCCATTCTGCAAGCTTATATAAAAGATGATTCCTTCCAGTTCCTTTAAAAAAATACCAAGATATACATCTTGAGGGGTATGCCTTTTATTTAAAAAATTCCAATTGATTTTCATTGACTATTGTTGAATGAGAATTTTGATAAAATTTGAGATACTCCTTGTTGAGCTGTAGCCAGGGCATCAGCGTAGGAGACGCCTTGGACAGTTGCGTTTATCGCATTTTGGATGTAACTGTTAATTTGGTCATTAAGGCCATAGTCATAAGTTCTAGATATTGTCGGCACAGAAACAAAGGAGTCAGCTTCTTTGATAACTGCTCCCAGATACTCATTTTGAGCTAAAGTTATGGCCAAGTCAACTCTGGAGTAGGCTTCGCCAAACAATCTGGCTTTACTTTGCAACTCATACAGTTTAGTCATATTATCCCGGTCAGATAAATACTTTAAAAACTTCCAGGCTTCTAACTGATTTTTACTTTGCTTGGAGACGCCTTCTACCCAGTATGAGGCAATTGAAACTGGACTGCCACCGGGTATCTCAGGAACAGGAATAACTTTTAAACCTATTTCTGGATTTGTTGCTTTAATAGTCAGAATTTCCCAAGAAGGAACAATAATCATGGCAACTTTTTCTTGAATAAAAGCGTTTACTGAGCTTGGCAGAGATTCGCTCCAAAAATTATTAGGAGCCTCAGCAAATTTTCTGTAACTTTCCAAAGCACCGGTAGCCTCAGGTTGATCAAGTTTTCTGATGTTACCACCATTTTGGACTAGAAACAGACCAAAAATATCTGAAAAATGGTCTACATTTGAAGCCGTCCCCAAAGCCATTCCTGAGGTGATTATCTGGCCGTCTTTACTTTTAACAGTTAGTTTTGAAACATCGTTTATAACATCCTCCCAGGTTACCGGCGAATTATTTATGCCTGCTTTTTTGAATAAATCAGAGTTATAAACAAGAACAAGTCCATCAATCATCAAAGGTATACCATAGTAATAATTACCTACTTTTAAATCTTTTACCTGAACTGGATAGAAAGTTTTGGCAAACTCGCCGTTTGACATAACATCCGAAGGCAAAGGAGCAACCACGTCAGTTATTTCCCCCAACCAGGTATTGTGAAAACGCAGGATGTCTGGGGCGCTTTGGTTATTTTTAATTCGCGAAATTAACTTTTCGCGGTAATGATCCTGCGGATCCATCTTTACATAATCTATCTTTACGTTTTTGTTTTGAGCCTCATATTGATCAATAAGAGGCTGCATTATATTCTGATCTTCCCATAAACCCCAATAGGTCAGGCTCACTGGTTTGGCTGAGGCTCCAAAACCAAAAATAAGCTTTAAAATGAAAAAAAAGATCAATAAAAACAAGAAAGCTGCGCCTCCTATTATAAGATATTTGTTTTTGTTGTCTTGGCTAATTGGTGGGGGTGGGGGTGGTATCGACTCCTGTTTGCCAGGACCAACTGCTGCAGACTCAGCAACTTCCTCAGGAGCAGTAAGATCGGGGGGAACTTCCTCAGGACGAAGCTGGTCTGCTTCGGGGGGGGCAGGTTGGGGTTGGTCAACCGGAACTGTCTCAAAAAGAGTCTTTGGTCCAGATTGATTTTCTTCGGGGTTTATTTTATCATCATCCATAGATTTATGATACCAAATCCGGAGGGTAAACAGTTGTTTTTTTTGAGGCTGGTTTTGTTCACACTGCTATCTTTTTTTATTATAACTGTTCTTATCACCAATTACATCCTGGCTCAAGAGAAAAAACTGGCTGATAGAGTCTTTCCCAATGTCTATATAGATAAAATAAATGTTGGTAACAAAACAAAAAAAGAAGTGGAGCAGATCTTTGCTAATAAATATTCCGCTCTTAAAGATGCCTCTTTCACAATTGTCTATCAAGATCAACCTGTTGCCACCTTATCCGGAGCCAAAATAAGCCTTGAGCCCAACATAAATGAAGTTGTAGACAGGGCCTACCTTATTGGCAGAGTGGATCGGGCTTCCTCAAGAGTCCGTCAAAAGATCACCTCCTTATTTAACCTTGGTAGGTTTGATTTCCACACCATAATTGCTTATAACAAAGGGGTTGTTGAGGATTTTACCAATTCAATGGAACAACAATACAATAAGCCGGCCAAAGACGCTCTTTTTACTTTTTCTGATAATCGAGTAACGGCTTTTAAACAGGAGGAAAAAGGTAACCAAATCGAATCAGCACAATTTTTAACTGATTTTGATAAAGCTGTAACTGAACTCAAAAATAAGCCTGTCAATAGCATTTTGAGGCTCAAAAATAAGGTTATCGAGCCTGAAGTAACCTTATCCAAAGCCAATCAGTTTGGCATAGAAGAGGAGATAGGTGAAGGTCAATCCAATTACAGCCATTCTATCCCTGGGCGTATACACAATGTTCTGCTTGCTGCAAAAAGAATAAACGGTGTGCTAATTCCAAAAGGAGAAGAATTTTCGTTTAATAATTATGTTGGTGAAATATCCAAATTAACTGGCTACGACCAAGCCTATGTTATAAAAGAGGGAAAAACCGTTCTTGATGACGGGGGGGGCGTTTGCCAAGTCTCAACGACCCTTTTTCGCGCAGCCTTAAACACCGGCTTACCTATAACAGCCCGCACAGCTCATGCCTACAGGGTTGGTTACTATGAAAATGATTCTAAACCGGGGTTTGATGCAACAGTTTTTGCACCTTATGTAGATTTTCGCTTTAAAAATGATACTTCAGAGGCGATTTTGATACAGACTGAAATTGATGAAGTTAATCAGATTCTTAAGTTTAAACTCTATGGAAAAAAGGATGGCAGAGTTGCACAAATATCAAACTATAAAATGTGGGATGTACAACCGCCTTTGCCTGATGTTCATCAAGATGATCCAACGCTAAAAAAGGGAGAAGTTAAACAGGTCGATTTTCCGGCGTGGGGGTCTAAGGTGAGCTTTGACTACACTGTTACTAAAAATAATCAGGTTAATTTTGCTAAAAATTTTTATTCCAACTTCAAACCCTGGCAGGCAGTATATTTGGTAGGAACGGCCGACTAGGCTTTATAAATCGAATCTGTACATTTTTTCAGTAAATTTACCGCCGTGCTTTTCATAAAATTCATGCGCATCCACAAGTTCAAGGCTACTGGTTAATTTAATAACTTTAAGCTTATTACTTTTACAATATTCAAATATTTTATTTAAAAGTAAGGAACCTATCCCTTTTCCTCTGCTTTTTCCTGTTATAATAAAACTCTCTATTACCCCTTGATAATATCCTCTTCTTAAAACTGGAATAATAAAAAGCTCTGCAACTCCTACAAGTCTATTATTATCCTGCACGACAAAGATTTTTATATCGTTTCTTTTAAGCTCTTCATCATAAATTTTTGTTCTTTTTTTATTGTCTTGGGGAATTGGCGATAATCCACTTCTTTTTTTGAACTCATTAACAAGCTCGTCAAGCAAATCAAGAACTTGTTTTTTGTCCTTTTTAGCGGCAAATCTTACAATCATATTATCTAAACAGCCGAGGGCGGCCGAGGGTGTAATTCAATTCTTTATTGCGACGCTCACCAATTGTTTTGGCAGGTACTCCAGCGACAATCGCAAACGGGGGAACGTCTTTGGTCACAACTGCTGCAGCAGCAACAACTGCACCTTTCCCAAGCTTGACTCCTGGTAGAATAATTGCTCGCGGGCCTATAAAAACATAGTCTTCTACCACTACAGGCAGTGTTGTAGGCTTAAATTCATCATCGTTTATATCATGCTCAGAATTATAAATCATCACCTCACTGGCAATATCCACGTGGTTGCCAATAGTCAATTTGTCTCGACCATCCAGGACGGCCCTTTCGCCTATTATGGCATCTTTACCTATCACAATGTTTCTTGGATCATACATTCGTGCTCCAATGTGAATTGTGGAATTTGCTCCTATCTTTATCCCACCCATTAAATAAATGGCCTTTCTAAACCAATGAAGTGGCACATGCCCGGCAAGATGGAGAATGCCTACCTCAGACTCTAAGATAATATTCCAGACTCTATTAACGCCTTTTTGCCATATTTCTCCCAAACCCAGCGTCTTTCCTGCTTTATCTTTCATAATAATTGATTATACACTGCTAAAGTTTTTTGAGTCATTGCTTCAAACGAATACTTTTTGACCAATGATTTCAAATCAAATTGCGGTTGATTGGTAATAAACTGCTCTATTTTATCTTTAATATCTTCAATCCTATAGGGGTCAAATTTAAGATATTTATCCCCTAGTATCTCTTGGAAAACAGGAATATCTGAGGCTATAATTGGGCAGTTGAAATAAGCTGCCTCAACCGCAGGCAAACCAAAGCCTTCCGATAGTGACGGATGAATTAAAGCTTGCGCATTTTTATAAAAAAAGACAAATTCAGAAAGCGTTGGATTGTGAAATAATCGTATTTGCGTTTCGCATTTTAATTTACTAATTAATTCTTTTATCTGTTTGGCAAAAAAATCATCCGGTCCCACAAGAATAAGTTTAATATCAGTTTTTATCTGGGAAAAAGCTTGCACTAATCTGTTAACATTTTTGTGGGGATAGAAATTTCCAATATAGACGAAAAAACTATTGAACTGACTTTTTAAACCCGTATTCTCCTCCGCATTAAAAATTTCCTGGTTGATCCCCTCATGAATGGCCATAGTTTTTCCCTCTATCGCTTTTCCATAGATATTGCCAAGCTGTTTTTTAACCCAAGCCGATGGTGTAATGATTCTAGTTGCATTGCTTACCTGATTTTTTAAAACTAAATTTTTAAAAATAAAATGCTTACCGCCATATATAAATTTACTTTTTGTTGAAGCTTGGCCAGTTTTAAAAAGAAGAGGCGTCAAATCGTGCACAGTTGCAACAAATTTTCTCTTATAAAAAACCGGGTAGCCGAAATAGGTAAAGTGCATTAGGTCTAAATTATCCCCATTTATTGCTTGTAAAAAACCTGACTGTTCTCCAAAGGTATGCCAATGCCAATTGGCTCTGATTTTGGTAAAACTTGCCTTTTTGAAGTTAACCTTCTGGTAATCGCGATCAATCAGATAGATATAAAAATGAAGATCTTTTGGGTTAGCTTTTTCCAAGTAATAAAGCAGATTACGAAGATAAACTCCTACGCCTGTTTGGGAATATAGCCTTGCATCTATGCCGATTTTGTTTACGACCATTTCTTTTTTTGATCAATGGCAAAATAAACAAGTTTGTTGATTAACCAGGGGTGAGTTTTTTCGTAGTGTTTTTTATAGAAAATTTTCATAGATTCGTAAAAATAATCTTTGGATTTACTTCTTATTTTAATATCTTTTTTCTTCAGACCGCTTGCTCTTTTAAGATGGGTAACCGTGTGAAGGGGATAATAGACTATTTTATAGCCAAGTTTTTTGATTCTGTATGATAGGTCTAAATCTTCGCCATATAAAAAGAAGTTCTTGTCGTCAAAACCGTTAACTTTTCTCAGCAGCTTGGTGGGAGAAAGAAAAAAAGCTCCTGCTGGAGAATCAATCTCATGCTCGGTCTGCAGATTATATTGAGTAAGGTGGTAACCGCCAAAATATTGACCCAACAAAGGAAGTTTACCAAAGAGCTTCTCCAGCCCGGAAAAATAACAAAAAGAGTTCCAGACAGTTGGAAAACCCCTGTGTGAGGCCGGATCTATGCCGCCTGCTGGTAAAACAACTTTTATCGTGAGTGCCCCTACCTGCTGGTGAGCGTCCATATAACGCAGAAGGCTTTTCCAATCAACACCGCCTATTATTGCATCAGAATTGAGAAGAAGAATATATTTACCTTTGGCTATTTTTATTCCTTGATTATTACCTTTGGGATAACCGACATTTTTTTTATTATAAATAAAGATCAATTTTATTCCAGAATAACTCTTTAAAGATTCGTATTGCTTTAACATATCAACCGAAGAGTCCACTGAAGCGTTATCCACCACTATAATTTCTGCTTCTATCTCAGACTTATCTAAACTCTCAGTTAAGGCGTCTAGACATTTTTTGGTTATATCTTTTGTGTTATATGAAAGAATTACAACAGAAAGCTGTGTCATAAAAGAATTTTAACAATTTACTTATCGCTTTGGAGATTGTTTTTGCCTTCTTGCTTTGCCTCCTTTGCCCACTTTTCTTCTTTCTCTGATGCGCGCATCTCTTGTGAACATCCCTTCTTTTTTGAAAAGTGGTCTGAATTTTTCCGTATCGCTCTTTGCGATTGCTCTGGTTAATCCGTGTACTATTGCATCAAGTTGTCCCCTTTTACCGCCGCCTTTAACTAAAATAGAAATTGCGAATCGATCTTTACTGTCAGACAGATCCAGGGGTTTAAAAAATCTTGTTTGTTGGGTTCTTAAGGTAAAGAATTCTATCATTGGCTTTTTGTTAACCAAAATATCTCCTGTTTTAATTTTATTTCCTTCTATCGAAACACTTTTTTCTTTGGTTGCAAGATAAAGTCTGACTCTGGCAACAGCAGATTTTCTTCTCCCCACTGCTTCAAAATAGATTAAATTTGGACTTTTTTTTGGCATAGTTATTTTTTACTAACTACAGATTGCTTTTTTTCTCCACTAAACTTATCAACAAAGGTATGTTTGCTCTCTGGAAAAACATAGAGTCTTGTCAATCTTCTTGCTCTTAATTTATTTTTTGGCAGCATACCTGATACAGCATGACGAATTATTTCCGCCGGATTATTCTTAAGCAGGTCTGAAAAGCTTTTTTCTTTTAGCCCTCCAGGATAACCAGAATAATAAGTATATTTTTTCTCACGGGATTTTTTTCCTGTTAAAACAATTTTGCTTGCATTAACAACTACAATGTAATCACCCATATCTAAATTTGGGCTATAATTAGGCTTGTTTTTACCCTGTATCATTATTGAAATATCCGAGGTAAGTCTACCTAATATTTTTCCTTCTGCATCAATTAAACGCCACTGGCGTTTAATATCTTTTGCCCTTGCTGAGATTGTGGATTTAGTTAAAGTTATCATTTTGTCTTTTCTTGAGCAGCTTTTTTCTTCTTTTGCGTCTCTGGCTTTTTAAGGACGACTGACTTGCTCCACTCTAGCCTAACCATAGCCGATCCATCAGAGAAACGCTGATTTAGCCTTATAGATCTTAAGTATCCGCCATTTTTATCTTTAAAAATAGGCAGGATTTCCTTTACAAGCATTTCTGATATTTTTTTATCTGCTAATTTTTTAAGCAGAATACTTCTTGTTGCTTGCGATTCTCTTTTGGCAGTACTTATCAATTGCTCAGCTTGTGATTTTAAAGCCTTTGCTCTGGCTTGAGTGGTTACAATTTTTCCTCTGGTGATAAAATTCTTTAATAGCTGCCTCAGAAGCATCTGGTTAGCATCTTGGCCGGATTTCAATCTTATCGGTTTTCTTCTGTGTTTCATAATTTAACTCAAATCTCAATCCCCATCTTTTTTAACTCATCTTCGATCAAAACAAAGGACTTTTTACCTAATCCTTTAACATCAATTAATTTTTCCTTTCCTACTCTAACCAAATCCGCAACTGTTTCTATATCCTCCCTTAGCAGAGCGTTTATAACTCTTGATGGAAGATTCAGCTCATCAATAATCACATCTTTAAGCTTTTGATCTATCTCTTTAGTTTGCTGATCTTTTTCCTGTTGCGTCTGCTTGATCTGTGGACTATCTTTGCCTGACAAAATGTGGGCAAAATGCCCGCTTAAAATATCTGCAGCTTGCTTGAATGCCATCTCAGGCAAGATCGTACCATCAGTCCAAAGCTCAATAATTAATCTGTCGAAATTTATTTTCCTTCCTACACGAGCTTCCTCTACTTTAAAAATAACTTTTTTTACTGGTGAAAAATAAGCGTCCAAAGGAAGATAACTTGAATCTTTTTTTTCAACTTCTTCTCTTGAGATAACACCGGTCCCAGTTTCAACTATTGCATCAATTTCCAGTTTGGCCTTACTATCTGTAATATAGGCAAGGTATTGATCTGCATTAATTATCTCTACTTCTCCCTTAAGATCTTTACCATAGACTTTTTTTTCACCTTTAAGTTCCCCATTGATTTTAAAACTTCCTTCCCTTGAGGTCTTAAACTTCAATTGTTGGAGATTCAAAACTATTTCTAACACAGACTCTTTTATTCCTTTTATAGTTGTGAAAGTATGAGCTGCTCCTGCTATCTTTAACTGTGTAATAGCCGCCCCCTGAAGAGAAGACAAAAGTGTTCTTCTTAAAGCATTACCCAGGCTGTTTCCTAAGCTCAAGGGGAGCGGTTCCATGACAAACTTGCCATAAGTTGAGGTTTCTTCAACTTTTTTGGTATAGAAATTTGGTTGTAACATAAAAAATAAGTCCCCGTTATACGGGTAAAATTTTAACTATCGAGAGTAAAACTCGATCACAGATCTTAAATTAACTTGTTTTTCAACATCATCACTGCTGGGTGATTTAATCAATTTGCCTTTTTTTTCTTTACGGTCTAACCAGTCTGGTACAACGATACTCTTATTGTTAAGGCTTGCTTCAATATAAGGAATATTTTCTGTCTTCTCATCGGCTAAAGATATATTTTCATCAATCGATACTTGATATGATGGGATACTCAGGATTTTATTATCGATTTTAACATGTTTATGATTAACTAATTGACGCGCACTCGGCCTAGTTGGAGCAAATCCTAATCTATAAACAACATTATCTAATCTTTTTTCTAATAATTGGCTCAGGAAAAGGCCTGTATTACCCTTGACCTTTTTTGCTTGATTAAAGTACTTTTTGAGCTGTCTTTCAGTTAAACCAAAAATCTTTCTTAATTTTTGCTTCTCTCTCAATTGTTTGGCTCTTTCTGAGGGTTTTCTTTTGCCTCTTGTGCCGTGTTGACCTGGGAGAATATTTATTTTTCTCAGTAAAGAAGCATGACTTTTACTGCCTGGGGTTTTTAAACCAAGATCAGCCCCTTCGCGTCTGGCAATTTTATTTTTTGGTCCTGTATAACGCATCTTTTAATTTCAAATTTATACTCTTCTAATTTTTGGAGGTCTTACTCCATTGTGTGGTATGGGTGTAATATCTATTATCTTGTCAATATCTATATTTGAACCTTTTATTACCCTTAATGCCGCCTCTCTGCCTGGTCCTATACCTTTTACAAAAACGGTTGCTTCTTGTAAATTATGCTCTAGTATTGTTTTTTTAAGGGTCGCTTCTGTAGTAATTGTGGCTGCATAGGGGGTTGATTTTCTTGTTCCCGCAAATCCATACATGCCGCAGGAACCCAAAAGGACAGGATTACCTTTTTGATCTGTAACAGTGACAATTGTGTTATTGAAAGTGGCGGTGATATAAATTCTGCCTTTTTCTACAATTTTGTTTTGTTTTTTCTTTGCCATTTTTGCCTTTATTTTAACTTTTTCCCGCTTGTTCTGGGGAGGCGGTTGCACCCGGGCGCGTGTGCTCCATCTTGGCCCATGCCTCTTTTTTCAATGCTCCTACTGTCTTTCTTTTTCCTCTTTTAGTTCGTGCATTGGATCTTGTTCTTTGACCTCTAACGGGTAAACCCTTAATATGTCTTATTCCTCTATAAGAGCCCATTTCTTTGAGCCGTTTGATACTGATGGCTACTTCTTCGCGAAGATCACCTTCTATTTTATGCTTTTTTTCAATCTCGACTATAATATCCTTAAGTTCAGTTTCATTCAACTGATTTAGTTTTTTATTTTTATCTATTCTTAAATTATCTAGAATTTGACCGGCTTTTTTCCAACCAACTCCATAAAAAAGAGTCAAAGCATACTCAACTCTTTTGTCATCTGGCAAATTTAGTCCTAATAGTCTTACCATAAATTCTTTAGTTATCCTTGTCTTTGCTTGTGTTTGGGGTTGCTACAGACTATATAAAGGCTTCCCCTTCTTTTAACCAGCTGGCATTTTGCGCAAATTTTTTTAATTGATGATTTTACTTGCATGTTAAATTCGATAAACTATTCTGCCACGATTCAGGTCGTATTTGGTTAATTCTATCCTAACTTTATCACCTGGTAGAATTTTTATATAATTCTTGCGCATTTTTCCGGATAGATAGCACAAAATTATCTTATCCGCATCGTTTACTTTTACCCTAAATAAAGTATTTGGCAAATTCTCGATAACTTCCCCCTCAACCACTAAAACATCTTCCTTCATAAAGTATCTATTTTACCATAAATCTAGGTTAAAACGATAGTATTTTTATCTGTAATTGCCACTGTGTGTTCAAAGCAAGCCGACAGACTACCATCTGCAGTTTTTATCGACCATTTACTACCTTTTTCAAAGACCATACGTCTTGTGCCTTTTGCATAAATTACCTCAACTGCTATGACCAAGCCAGGTCTCATTTTGTAAGTATCGGTAATCTTTATGTTTAAAACCCCTGGAACATACGGATCTTCATGTAAGGCTCTACCAATGCCATGACCTGTAAGCTCATCAACCACAAATAAACCATTTCCTTCTATATGCTCCTGGATCGTTTTGGAAACTCTTCCCAAATATTGACCATCTTTTACCTCCCTTATTGCGGCGGCAAGAGTTTCTCTTCCTAATTGTAAAAAGGCTTCTGTTTCTTTATCCTTTTTATCACCAACAATAAAAGTTGTTGCGAAATCTGTATGAAAACCTTGCCAATAAAAACCTATATCCAGGGTTAAAACGTCTCCGCCTTTAACTACCCTATCTGAGGGAGGAGTATGAACTATCTGCTCATTAATCGGCAAACAAGTACTCCAGTTATAATTGGTTACTTTATTAAAAGATGAATCTCCACCTTGGGCAATGATTAATCTTTCTGCTAGCCTGTTGATATCTTGAGTAGTTATGCCCGGTTCTATCTTTGGCAAAAGCTTTTGAACGACTGTTTTCAATCTTTGGCCACCCTCTTGCATAATCAAAATCTCTTGCTGCGTCTTCAGTTTAATCATTCTTTAACCTTTAGGAGAAATAAACAATTCTAAAAACCTGCTCTAATTTATCGTAAAGCTCCTCAAGTGAAAAATTATTCTTAATCAAAAAATCAGGATAAGCAAGCGTTGGTGCCATGTTAAGTCCTATAAGTTGATCAAGATCTATCTGTTCAGTTGCTAAGTTTGGGCCTTTTCTCTGTTTAAGGCGTTTAAACCTTATATTTTTATCTGTATACAAACACAAAATATAGGTTTTAACATTTGGCAGCGTTTTTTTAAGATAAAGATATTCCTCCCAGGATCGTAAACCATCCACCACTGCTATCATGTTTTTTTTCAAGGCATCTTCAATTTTGTCTATATTAAGTATCGCTACTACCTGATTGTTATGTTTTTGTCTTAATTCCTCTCTAACTGTTTTGCGGTTTTGCTCTGTATCTGCAAGTCCTCTTTTTTTGATTTCCTCTATAATCGCTTTTCCAAAATAGATTATAGGGATATCTTTTGCAGCAAAAAACTTTGCAGCTTCAGTTTTGCCTGATCCAGGTAAACCAGTTATGGCAATTATCGCTTTATCTTTCCTCTTCCATTCAGTAATGTGATTTTTAACCACTTGTTTTCCCAGACTTTTTAAGATTTCTTGATTTACCTCCTCTATACTTTTGGTTCCATCGATTGTTACGATTTTTCTTTGTTGTTTATAATAAGCAAGAACTGGTTCTGTAAACTGGTGAAAAAGTTCTATTCTTTGTCGTAGCGGCTTTAAAGTTTCATCATCACGATCTTCTCTTCTGTGTGAAAGTCTCCACAGAGCCTCTTTTTCAGGTATCTGCAGATAGATTACTTTATCAATATTATTTTTAAACTGTTTTGCTTGTTGCAGCGTTCGTGGAAATCCATCAAGGATATATCCTCTTTTGTATTCTGGCCTTGAAAGATAGTTGTTAACTATCTCAATAGTTTTATCGTCTGGAACAAGAAATCCTGCATTCAAAAGAGCCTTGATTGATCTGCCTAACTTTGTTTTTTCCTTGGCTATTTGACGAAAAATATGTCCTGTTGAAAGATAGGGAATATTAAGTTGTTTCGATAATAAATTGCCTTGAGTTGATTTTCCCGATCCTTGTATACCAGTTATAACAAGTTTCATAATTTTAATCTAATTTCTTCTTCTCTTTATGAGAGGTATATTGCCTGCAATATCTGCAATATTTTTTAAGCTTAAGAGGGGTAGTTGTATTAATTTTACTTTTTTCAGTAACATAATTTTGTCTGCTGCAAACCTCGCAAGTTAAACCAACTAGAATTCTTGATCCTTTTTTAGCCATAATTAATCATTTAATTTTAATTGCTAAATTTATCGTAATTTTTCATCACCAATTGAGCTTCAATTATCTTAAATGTTTCCAGGATCACAGAAACAACTATTAAAATCCCAGTTCCTCCTATGACTAGATTTTTAATGCCAGTAATTTGCGACATTACAGCAGGTAAAATAGCAATAAGTCCTAAAAAAATTGCGCCTGCGCTTGTAATCCTGTACAGAATTTTTTCAAGGAACTGTTTGGTATTTATTCCCGGTCTGATTCCCGGAATAAAGCCACCATTTTTTTGAATTTCTTCTGAAATCTTTTGGGGATTAAAAATAACTATTGTATAAAAATAAGTAAAACCTATGACTAGGAAAAAATAAAAGAAGTTATAAAAAAAGCCAGACGGATTAAAAAACTGCACCAAAAAGCTTGCAAAACCGGCAATAGCCTTGTTCTTTGAATAAATAAGAAAATTGCCTACCAGCTGGGGAAATAAGACAAACGAAACTGCAAAAATAATGGGAATAACTCCAGCTTGGTTTAATTTCAGGGGTAAATAATTTGTTGCTGCCTGATAAACTCTGTTGCCTCTTATTCTTTTGGCATAATAGACAGGAATTCTTCTTACGGCCTCATCAACAAAAACAATAGCTGCTATAACTAGAATAGCTAAAACTAAAAAGATTAGAATATTGAAAATAAGCTCCTGGTTTAAAACCCCTAACGTTTGTCGCAGTACAATGGGAATTCTCCCGACGATACCAACAAAAATTAAGATTGATATGCCATTGCCCAAGCCAAACTCAGAAATCAACTCACCAAACCAAATTAAAATAAAAGTTCCGGCAACGAGGGTAAAAATAAAAGAGAAAAATTCCAAAGGATTTAGAAAAGTAATTATTTTCTGGTTTTTCAGTAGAACGTATATTCCAATTGATTGAACAATAGTTAGGGGAACTGTCAACATGCGCGTATATTGATTTATTTTAAATCTTCCATACTCTCCTTCTTTTGCCAACTGCTCAAATTTAGGTACTACTACCGTTAGCAACTGAAAGATAATAGAAGCATTAATATAAGGATTCAATCCCAGTGCCATAACTGAAAAATTAATTAAGGTCCCTCCTGAAAAAATATCCAGTAATGACAGAAATTGGTTTTGCGCAAAAAGGATTCTTAGTTTTTGTAAGTTGATTGCCGGAACAGGAATAAACACAAAAAGCCTGAAGAAAAGAAATATCATCAAAGTAAACAATGTTTTTCTTTTTAACTGCGGATCCTTAAACAGTAATTTTAATTTGGCTAGAATTTCATCCATCATATTCAACCTTTCCTCCAGCTTTCTCTATAGTTTGTTTGGCTTTTTTTGAAACTGGTATTTTAAAAATTAATTTTTTTTCCAACTTGCCTTTATTTAAAAGTTTTAATTTGTTCCTTTTTTCCCCAACAGCAAGGCCATGTTTAGCAAGACTATTGTAATCAATTACTTCATTTTGTTTGAACTTACTAAGTTTATCAAAATCAATGATAATCGGTTTTTTATTGTAGCTTTTATTTTTGCCTTTACCCCGAAGCAGTGGATATTTTTTTACCAACTTCGCTTGTCCCCCTTCAAAATGCAAAGGAATTTTTTCTCTGGATTTTTGGTGCCTGGTTGTGCCTCTACCTGATTTTGCGCCCTTTCCGCCGCCTAATCCTCTTCCAAGTCTCTTTTTCCTTTTGTCAACTATTTGTACTAAATTGGATAGTAAATTAGTCATTTTTTACCTTTAATTTTTGCTGATTTTTTAATTTTTTTCAAGGCTTCAATCATCGCATAGGTATTCACAATTTGATTCCTGGAGCGAATAATTTTACCTGAGGCATTTTTGATACCTGCAAGCTCCAGTATTGGCCGGGCTACACTGCCAACTTTCAGTCCGGTTCCCTCTGGGGCAGGTCTTAACAATATTTTTGCCGCTTTATATTTAAGTTTTATCTCATGGGGCAAAGTCGACTTGTATAAAGGTACGGTTATCATATTCTTTTTAGCTCTAAACAGGGCTTTTTTTATAGCTGGAGGAATCTCCAGAGATCGTCCTATCCCTATACCAACCTTGCCTTTCCCATCACCAACAGCTGCCAAGACTGAAAAAGTGATGTAGTTTCCACCTACTGTTTTTTTAGAAACCCGTCGAACAAGCAGTATACGCTCTTCTATTTTTGTTTCAGCTTGATCTGTTTGATTATTTTCCATTATATTTTTAATCCTCCTTCTCTTAGGCCTTCAACAAAAGATTTAACTCGTCCTAAATACCCGTAATTTCTTCTGTCTAAAACACCTTTTTTTATACCTTTTTTAAGTAAATCCTTGGCTAATTCTTTGCCTATCAGCTTCGCCTCTTGGGTTTTAGTTAATTTTGTCTTTTTATTATTAAGTTTAAAACTAGAAAAATGGGCAAGGGTGTGTCTTTGATCATCATCAATTGCCTGGGCATATAAATGCTTATTCGATCTGAAAACAGAAATTTTTGGCATTTCTTTAGTCCCTTTTGTCTTGGCTGAGACTCTTTTTTTTGTTCTTGATTTTCTATCAAAATTAATTTGATTCATACAAGTTAGGCTGCTTCTGCAGCTTTGGCTTTCTTGCCGGGTTTAATTCTTAAATGTTCGCCTTCGTATTTAATTCCTTTTCCTTTATAAACGTCGGGTAATTTGATCTTTTTAATCTGATAAGCTATTTGCCCCACAAGCTGTTTATCTGCGCCAGAGATTGTTACTTTGTTGCTGCCCTCTATGGCGAATTTAATTCCTGCTTTTTTTTTAAACACAACTGGATGTGAATAGCCAACTTTAAAAACCAGATCATCTTCTTGCAGTTGGACTCCAAATCCTGTTCCTGTGACTTCTAGTTTCTTTTCCCAGGCTTTTTGTACTCCTTGAATTGCGTTTGAGATTAGGCTCCTATACAGACCGTGCAGAGCCTTTGCCGTTTTATCATTCTTGTCAACTTTGACCATCAGTTGTCCTTTGTCAATTGAAACACTCAATTGGTTGGGGATATCTAGCTTAATTTCTCCTTCTTTTCCCTTGATGTTAATCTTTTTACCCTGCACCTCTACTTTAATCTCTTGCGGCAATGGAATTGGTTTTTCTCCTATTTTTGACATTTTTACCAGATTTCAAATAATAATTCTCCTCCTGTATGTTCTTTTTTTGCTTCTTGATTAGTCAGAATTCCTTTGGGAGTGGATAATATTGAAGCTCCCAAACCAGCCAGTACTGGCTTAATATCTTTAACTGTAACATACCATTTTCTACCAGGTTTTGAATAGATTTTAAGATCCGTAAATACCGCTTGATCGCCTTCATACATTAGCTCTATGCTGATCTTTTTTATCTTCCCTTTTTCAACTTGATAGCCTTGAATGTATCCAAGAGCCGCAAGTTTTTTCAGAACTTCCTCTCTTAATTTTGAGTAAGGCGATTCTATTTTGTCTTTTTTGCCCAGGTATCCGTTTTTTATTCTGATTACAAGATCAATAATTGAGTTATTCATATAAAATTTAGGTAATTGCACCTGAAATTACAGAAAAACTGTAAGATAAAGGTGCGCCATGTTCAAGTATAGCAAATTAACACACAAACAGTTTCGGCAGTTACTTGACTGTTTTGTTCTGGGATTACCGGCACTGCAGGTAGCA
>OBEQ011466800.1_pt1 | contig 20014 bp, 15 predicted proteins | sample 1670901 | NCBI WGS metagenome assembly OBEQ01 (sample SAMEA104232315, study PRJEB22302) | groundwater metagenome | biome: forest; feature: aquifer; material: groundwater | place: USA | collected 2011-08-07 | depth 5.4 m
AACATACGCCCGTTCGCCCCTGCCTGTTTGTTCAATGACCATCGGAACTAAATAACCGCTCATTTTAACCTCCTATGCCTTCGTATCTTGTATGACTGCTTTGTCTTTAATTAATTGGATTACCTTTGCATTCACAATCTGAATCAAAAGAGACTCTTTCCGGCTTTCGTCCTGTTCATAATACGCCTTCACTTCCTCAATCGACCGGCGGACACGTTCTGCAACTTCTTGGTACTTCAAATTTAAATCTTCTTCCGTCGCTTCAATCTTCTCCCGGGTTGCGACTTCATCCAAAAGAAAAGAAATTCTTACCTGCCGTTCGGCTTCTTCAGATAAGTTTTTCTTAAATTTTTCTCGTTCTTTTTCAGCTTCCTCTTTACCCACGCCTTGATACATTAACGATTGAACACCTTCTTCAATTAAAGCGTTCAAGCGGCGCTCCACCATTCCGGACGGAACCTCAAATTTAGATTTTTTAATCAATTCATCCAGGAGCGCTTTCTCAACTTTAATTTCAAGATCTTGTTTTTTATGATCTTCCATATCTTTGCGGATGACGTTCTTTAATTCTTCAATCGTTCCGTAATCACCCAGACTTTTCGCGAGATCATCATCAAGGGCCGGAATTTTCTTTTCTTTCATTTCTTTAACGGTCAAAATAAAAGTTGCGGACTTTGCCGCGAGTTCCTTGCGAATGTACTCTTTTGGAAATTCAACTTTAACTTCCCGGGCTTCTCCGATTTTAGCGCCGACCAATTGGCGGGAAAATCCTTCCAGGTAATCTTGTTCCCGGATTTCAAACCACTGATTTTCTTTTTTTTCAATTTCCTTGCCGTCCACATTCAACACATAATCACAAATCAGATGATCGCCCAGCTTGGCTACACGGCCTTCTACGGACTCAAACTTGGCCTGCCCTTCCTGAATCCGCTTGAGTGTTTCAGAAATTTCAGAATCGTTAATCACGAGCGGTTCGCGCTTGACCTGAAGGCCAAAATATTTATCGAGCTTTAATTTCGGCCGCGTTTCGACAAGGGCTTTAAATTTTAGCCGCGTTTCATCAAACTCCACATTTTCAATGCGCGGATAACCAATCACCGGAAGCGATTCCTGTTTGACTGCGTCATAAAATGAACGGGATAAAAGATGCTTTAAAACCTCCTGCTTCGCCTCATCTTTGAAATGAATCTTGATCACATGCTGGGGCGCATGGCCGGGACGAAATCCGGGAATGCGGGCCTTTTTCCCGACGGAATCGTAAAAGGACGTAAATTCCTCGGAAATCATTTCCTGAGGGACGTCAATTGTGAGCATCTTCTCGCAAGCACTCACGTCTTTTACATTCACTTTTAACTTCATGGTCTTCCTTAATAGTTCATGGAGCGGGAGACGGGATTTGAACCCGCAACATCAACCTTGGCAAGGTTGCGCTCTACCGTTGAGCTACTCCCGCAAATTTAACTAAGTTATTGAAATTTCGAGGTTTACGGAACAAACAAGTTATTATAGTCATTTATGAGCAATCTTCAAGCGGAAAGACAGCTTAAGAGCGGGGCGGCGGCTGTGCCGGAGAGGATGATTGGCTCTTTTGGGCTTGCGCTAAATTCCTGGCTGCTTTTTCATCGGCCGGATTCAATTCCAATGCCTTTTTGAAGGCTGCAATGCCTTCGTCTGTGCGGCCAGTCAAATAAAGTGCGGCGCCTAAGTTGGTATAAGCCATGGACAAGTTTGGATCCAGACGAGCCGCCTGCTGGTATTGCAAGATCGCATTGGGATAATCATTGTGCCTGAAATGATAATTTCCGATACTCACGTGTACTCCCGGAAATTCCGGATCAGATTTTTCAATTTGCCGGTAAATCTTCAGTGCTTCCTCTGTGTCCCCCTGGTCTTCTTTCAATTCGGCAAGCTTATGATAAGCAATCATATTTTTTGGATTATGTTTAAGTGCGTGTTCAAAGAGTTTTTCGGTGCTTTGCCAATAGCCAATTTGCACTTCTGTTTTAAACGCAAAACCGCACGCAATTAAAATAATCGCTCCCACGCCTACGAATTTGACCGGCACTTTTTTTAAGACCTCGCTTCCGCTCCAGACCAATAGAACAAAAATGCCGATGATCGGCAAATACATATACCGGTCGGAAACATAGGACCAGCCGATCGGAACCCATCCGATTACCGGAACCAGAGAAATGAGAAACCAGAACCAGCCCAAAATCAAATACCCGCGGTCCGGGCTTTTTTTACTCATGGAAACAACAAAAACGGTAATGAAGAATAAAGAAGCGAGAGAAATTAAAACCGGAGCCAGCGGTATATCTTTGAAATTAAAGGGATACATAATTAACAACGGATGAGGAATGAATGACTTATACAAATAAACCCCGTAATTTCGAATGACGTTGCCCAAGCGCATCATCAAGTCATAACGAAAAACCAGCGCCCTATTTTGCGCTTGATAGGTAATCGCCGCGGAAGCAAAAGAAAGAGCAAGCAGAGGAATTTTTTCAAAAAAAAGGCCCTCGCAGACATCCCATAAAGATTTTCTATTTTTCTTGCTTCCCTGTTCCAGCGTGAATCTTTTAAGCGGCCAATAATCGAGAAGAAATAAAAGACCGGGCAATGTCACGAGCATCGGCTTCGACATCAAACTGAGAACGAAAAACCACGCCACTAACAAGTAATGACGAAGCGATTTCGTTTGTGCGTAAGAGAAGTAAAAATAAAGACTCCACAGACCAAAAAAAGTACTGAGAACATCTTTGCGTTCGGAAATCCAGGCCACAGATTCCACGTGCAAAGGATGAACCGCAAAAAGCAAAGCGACAGCGGCACTTTTCAATTGATCCTGAGTAAACCGGTTCAAAACCAAAAAAACGAGCGCTGCGTTTGCCGCGTGAAAAAATAGATTCACCGCGTGATGCCCGAACGGATTTAAACCAAATAGTTGGATGTCTAAAAGATGCGAAAGCCAGGTTATGGGATGCCAATTAGACGCATAGTTGGAGGTAAATGCCCAGATCAATTGACTCATGCCGAAACCGTGGAGAAGATGATCATTGCGGGTGATGTAAACGGGATCGTCAAATTCGACAAAGCCGTAATAAAGAGTGCGGTAATAAGCAAGGAAGGAAACAGCAATAAGCGCGATAGAAATCAGAAATGATTGTTTACTTTTTGAGGCGATCACGCGCAGAAACCTTTAAAAATGTGCGCCCTGTAGGGATCGAACCTACGACCCACTGATTAAGAGTCAGTTGCTCTACCAACTGAGCTAAGGGCGCGAACGAATTAGTTAACGGCGGCTTCTTCTTTTGAGGTCCGCTTTTTGATGAATGCGTGCGTTGCGAATCCGTAAAAACTTTCTGCGCATTCCATCAATGTTTCAGACAAAGTCGGATGTGGATGAATTGTCTCGGCAAGATCCCTGGCCGTTGCGCCCATTTCAATCGCCAACACGCCTTCGCTGATCAATTCTCCGGCTCCGGCACCGACGATGCCGACGCCCAGAATTCGGTCTGTGTCCGGCTCGATGATGAGCTTAGTCGTTCCGTCCGGCCGGTCAAAGCTAAGCGCTCTTCCCGAAGCAGACCAGGGAAAACGAGCAACCTGCACCGGAATGTTTTTGGCGCGCGCATCAGATTCGGTTAAGCCGCACCAGGCAATTTCCGGATCCGTAAAAACGACGGCAGGGACAACACTTTGAAAAGCACCGCCTTCACCGGCGATCACATCAACCGCTATCCGGCCTTCCCTGGTTGCTTTATGGGCCAGCAAAATTCCGCCCGCCACATCGCCGATGGCTAAAATATTTGGATCGGTGGTTTCTTGCCGTTCATTGACCTTAATAAATCCTTTATCGTCGCGGGCTACTTTTGTATTTTCAAGCCCGAGGTCCTCGCAATTAGGCTTTCGTCCGATCGAAACCAAAACCCGGTCGTAAAGTTCTTCCACTTTTTTACCTTCAAAATCCATGGAAACTTTGATTTTGCTTCCGCTCGTTGACATTTTTTGGACCTTCGTATTCAAACGGATTTCGCGAAAAGCTTTATCCGCATAATTTCTGACCGGACGCGCCAAATCAGGATCAACGCCGGTTAGAATTTGACCCAGCGCTTCCACCAGTACAATTCGGCTTCCTAAAGTCGCATAAACGGTGCCGAGTTCCATTCCGATGTAACCGCCGCCAACAATCAAGAAATCCTTCGGCACTTCTTCAATTTCAAGCGCCTCCGTCGAAGTCATAATTCGCTTGTTACCTAAATCAAAAGCGGCCGGCAGCGTTGGCTGAGAACCGACTGCAACAATCGCTTTGTCATAGTTAATAAATTTTTGCCCGTCTTTACTTTCGACACGCAGGGTTTTGGAATCTTCAAAATGTCCGCGGCCATACATGACTTCAACACCTCTTTTTTGCGCCAAGCCGGAAATGCCGGAACCTAATTTTTCCAAAACCGAATTTTTCCAATCGCGTAGTTTGCCCAAATCAATTTTGGGATCGCCAAAAGAAATGCCTCTCATTTTTGATTCTTTTGCCTCAGAAATAAGTTTGGTCACATGAAGCAAAGCTTTAGAAGGAATACAGCCCCGGTTTAAACAAACTCCGCCCAAGCGCTTTTCTTGCTCAACCAAAATGACTTTGAGTCCCTTGTCCGCCGCGTAAAAAGCCGCCGCATAACCGCCGGGACCTGCGCCCACAACTACGAGTTCTGTTTTAATCGCATTATTCATCTTTTTTTATTCCCCGCTAAAGTTTGCTTGCTTGATTCTGAAAGTTTGAATTCGTTTTCGTCAAAATTTTCGAGCAGTTGAACCAATTCTTGAATGAACCGGGCTCCGTCGGCACCATCAATCACTCTGTGATCGTAAGACAGACAAACCGGAAGAACGGAACGGATCTGAATTTGGCCGTTTTTGGCCAGCGGTTTTGATATTCCGCGGCCCAATCCTAAAATTGCCACTTCGGGACGATTTACAATCGGCGTAAAATGAGCGCCGCCAATGCTTCCGAGATTAGAAACGGTAAAGCATCCGCCCTGGATGTCTTCAATGGAAACTTTTCTTTGCCGGGTCTTTTCGGCAAGCTGAGCCAGTTCAATTGAAATTTCAAGCAAGCTTTTCTTATCGACGTCTTTAAGGACCGGCACAATCAGTCCTTGTTCGGTGTCGACCGCAACGCCAAAGTGATAATAATTTTTCTCAACGATTTCATGTGTTGTTTCATCAAGACTGGAATTAAATTTCGGATATTTTTTGAGAATACGGACCAGGCCTTTCAAAATAATTCCCGTCAGGGTTAATTTGGCGCCTTTTTGCTCATATTCAGAAACGTACTTTTTCCTCAGCTCTAACAAGCCGGTGATATCTGCTTCGTCAAATTGCGTCACGTGAGGAATTGCAGACCAAGATTCCTGCATTTTCTGGCCGATGGTCTTGCGAAGCGGGCTTAACGCTTTTCTCGTGACCGGACCCCACTTTGAGAAATCAATGGAAACAGGTTTCACTTGAGACGCTTCTTTTGATACAGCAACCTTCGGAGAACTTTGAAGGCGCTCAATGTAAGCCTTTAGGTCTTCGGTGGTAATTCTTCCGCCGTGTTCGCTTCCCCGGACGCGTGACAAATCAATTCCAAGCTGCTGCGCCATTTTCCGGACAGTCGGAGATGCCGGAGGCGGAAAACCGCTTTTGGATTGATATTGATAATCACCTGCCGCGGGCTCTTTTGAAATTTGCGGACGAGGAGGTTCTGTTGTTTTGGGTTTGCTTTCCTGGGCCGGAGCGGCAGAAGTTTTCGGCGATCCACCCGACTCAGCCAAAACCATGACCGCCTGCCCGACTGCAACTTCAACGCCTTCTTTGACTAAAATTTGCGATACCGTTCCATTCGCGGGCGAAGGAATCGGGGCTGTCGCCTTGTTTGTTTCAAGTTCAAGAAGCGTCTCGTCCTTTTTAACTTGAGCACCTTCTTTAACCAAAATACTCACCACGACACCGGACTCAACACCTTCAGCAAGAAATGGAATTTTTACTTGAATCATAGGGATGGAGGGTTAAACAACTAAAATTGGATATGTTTTTTCCGGATTTACATTCAAATCTTTAATCGCCTTTTCAACAACTTCCATCGGTAATAATTTTTTCTTAGCAAGCGCATACAACGTCGCGATCACGGTTGATTCGGCATCAACCTCAAAAAAACGCCGTAAATTTTCGCGGCTGTCGCTGCGGCCAAAACCGTCGGTTCCTAAGGTCGTCAGTCCGCCCGGGACCCAAGGCGCAATTTGTTCAGGCACAATCTTCATATAATCTGAAACGGCAATGAATGGCCCCTCTTCTTTTTCAAGAATGGTTTCTACATAAGATTTCTTACGCGGCGAAGTCGGGTGAAGCATGTTCCATCGTTCGGCATTTAGCGCATCATGTCTGAGTGATTTGTAACTCGTTGCGCTCCAGACATCAACGCTGACATCATATTGCTTATCCAGAATTTCCTGGGCTTTCAGGGCCTGTCTTAAAATGGGGCCGCTTCCTAAAATTTGAGCGTGATATTTTTTCCCTTTTGAGCCCCGGTTAAATTTATACAAACCCTTTAGAATTCCTTCTTGCGAACCGGCCGGCATTTCAGGCATGGGATAATTTTCATTGTACAGAGTCAGATAGTAAAAAATTTCTTCGCGGTCATGATACATCCGCTTCATTCCGTCTTGAATGATCACTGCGATTTCATACGAGAATGCGGGATCATAGGTCAATAAATTAGGAATCGTACCGGCAATTAAGTGGCTGTGGCCGTCTTGGTGCTGAAGTCCTTCGCCGTTTAGGGTCGTTCTGCCGCCGGTAGCACCGAGCAAAAACCCTTTTGCCCTTACGTCGCCCGCAAGCCACATCAAATCGCCAATCCTTTGAAAACCAAACATGGAATAATAGATGAAGAACGGAATCATGTTGATCGCAAAATTGGCATACGCAGTACCTGCTGCGATAAAAGAAGACATCGATCCGGCTTCCGTAATTCCTTCTTCTAAGATTTGTCCGTCTTTTGATTCCTGATAATAAAGCAAGGTTTCCCGATCAACCGGTTCATAAAGCTGGCCTTTGGGCGAATAAATTCCGATCTGGCGGAACAACGCATCCAAACCAAATGTCCTGGCCTCATCCGGAATAATTGGAACAATGTTTCTTCCGATGGTTTTATCTCTGAGTAATTTAGTCAGTAAACGCACAAACGCCATAGTCGTGGAAGCTTCCATCGGACTGGCTTTTAAAAATTCAGAGAACGTATCCGGTCCCGGAATTTCCATCGGCTGAATCCGAACATCCCGCTTCGGCAAAAAACCGCCTAAACTTTTTCTTCGTTCCAGCAAATACTGAGTTTCCGGACTTTCTAAAGGCGGCCGGTAAAACGGTGTTTCGACCACGTCCTCATCGCTAATCGGAATTCTGAACCGTTCGCGAAATTCGCGCAGTTCTTTTTCATTCAATTTTTTCTGCTGATGCGTAATATTGCGGCCTTCACCAGCTTCGCCCAAGCCGTACCCTTTTACGGTTTTGGCTAAAATAACGGTGGGCTGTCCTTTATGTTCGGTTGCTGCTTTATAAGCCGCGTATACTTTTTTGGGGTCGTGCCCGCCGCGAAGCAGCTTTCGGATATCATCGTCCGTCATGTGATTGATCATGCCAAGCAGTTCGGGATATTTTCCGAAAAAATGTTTGCGGGTATAACTTCCCGGCTCTACCGAATATTTTTGGTAATCGCCATCCACAGCTTCTTCCATGCGTTTGATCAAAAGACCTTTTTCATCCTTGGCCAGAAAAGCATCCCAATCGGATCCCCAAATTACTTTAATCACATTCCAGCCGGCTCCGCGGAAAGCGCCTTCCAGTTCTTGGATAATTTTTCCATTCCCGCGAACGGGACCGTCTAAACGCTGAAGATTACAATTTACAACCCAGATTAAATTGTCTAAATTTTCCCGCGACGCTAACGTCAATGCGCCCAAAGTTTCTGGCTCATCGGTTTCACCGTCTCCGACAAAGCACCAAACTTTTGATTCTTCCCCTGAAATAATTTGCCGCGCTTTCAAATAACGGTTGAACCGCGCCTGATAAATTGAAGTGATGGGAGCGAGGCCCATAGAAACCGAAGGAAATTGCCAGAACGTCGGCATCAGATAAGGATGAGGGTATGAAGACAAGCCACCGCCTTCTCCTAATTCTTGGCGAAAATTATGAAGCAGCTTAGCGTCAATTCTCCGCTCTACATACGCACGCGCATAATTTCCCGGAGAAGCATGACCTTGAAAATAAACAAAGTCTGCCGGCCGCCCTCCGTCGCCGCCTCTGAAAAAATGATTGAACCCGACTTCATATAAAGTTGCGCTTGAAGCGTAAGTTGAAATGTGTCCGCCGATACCTGGGCTTACGCGATTGGCCTTAACCACCATCGCCATCGCATTCCACCGGATAACGCTTTTTATTTTGCGTTCCAATTCCCGGTCTCCGGGATAAGCCGGCTCATCCTCTGGGGGAATCGTATTAATATAAGGGGTTGTAACGGTGTCGGGAACGCGAATGCCTGATTCCTTGAGCTTATCCACCAGCTTATCTAAAAGACCCGCCGCCTGGCCGGATTCGCCATTCTTAAAGATATGTGCGAGAAGGTGTTCTAGGGACTCAAGCCACTTTTTGGCTTCAGAACGGTCTGGCTTATTATTAGACTCGAGGGGGCCTTGGGATTTATCAATCTGGGCGGCTTCGTGTTTGTCTTTTTGCTTCATCTCATTCGGAATCAGTTGGTTAGAATCTATAAGATACAATAAGCAGTCATGGTTGACCACTATAAAAAATTTAGCTCAAACAGTCCCTTCGACAGGGTTTAGCACTCCTTATTTATAAATGGGATGCTATGAGGGCGAAAAAGCTCATTAATTATGCAAAATTAGTATATTATCGTCAATAAATGAAATATTTAGACCTTAGTTTTCAAACTCCCGAAGAAAACTTAGCTTGCGATGAAGCCCTTCTTGAACATTCCGAGGAACACTCAGGCCCTGAAATTCTCCGTTTCTGGGAGCCGACAAACCATTTCGTGGTCTTGGGCTTTTCGCGGAAAGTGAATTTAGAAGTCAATTTAGAATCCTGCGCAAAACGAAACATCCCAATTTTAAGAAGGTCCAGCGGCGGCGGCACCGTTCTCCAAGGTCCCGGCTGCTTAAATTACTCCTTAATTCTCAACATTCAAGATTCAAGGCCCATTCAATCAATCACTGAAACGAATCAATATGTCTTGCGACTCCACAAGGAATCTCTGGAGCCAATTCTGGGCAAACCGGTTCAAATGAAAGGCATTAGCGATTTAACGTTGGAAGATTTAAAATTTTCAGGCAATGCGCAGCGGCGGAAAAAATCGTTCCTACTCTTTCACGGCACTTTTCTTCTGAATTTTAAAATTCCGCTCATCGAAGAAGTCTTGACCCTTCCTCTGAGCCAGCCAAAATACCGGCAAAACAGAAAACACCAGGAATTCTTAACCAATCTGAATGTATCCGGTGACGTGATTAAAGATGCGCTGCTTAAAACGTGGCGTGCCGAGAATGCCTTGGAATCTGTTCCGCGCGAGCGAATCGCTCAGCTTGCAAAGGAACGGTATTCGGACAGCGGATGGAATTTAAAATTCTAAATTAATTCAAACCAGAACCGGAAAAACCGGTGCTCGCGATTTGTCCCAGCTGATTTAAAAATGAGAGATTGGTTTGATTAAACCGCTCGTTTGCGTCTTTGGAATTCAAACAAAAAACGCCTAAAATTTGATCCTGGCATTTAAGCGGAACAATCATGGAAGATTTTATGGCCGGGCGGTTTAGTTTGGATTTTGGGACGATCGATTTAATGTCAGGCCCGATCAGAACCCCTTTTTTATGCGCCACCACCCATCCTGCTACGCCGTCATTTAACGGGATTTTTTTCTTGAGAATTTCCTCGCTGAGTCCGCGCGAAGACTGAATCGAAAACGATTCGTTGGCCGAGTCAATCAGCAGAACCGATCCGGAATCTGCCCCGACAATCTGACTCGCAATTTCGAGCAGTGAATTCGCCAAAATTTCAGGACGTGCTTTAATCTGATCTGCACTGGCTTTATCCGCTAAATCTTGTTCGGAAAATAAAAAGTGTCCGAGTTCTTTCAAAAATTTGACCACCAAATTGACGCCGCTATGCGAAAAGAGTTTGAGCTCGCGAATCCAGTCCTTAAAGCTCTCGAACTCAATTCCCAGGTTTTGACAGATTTGCTGATAATCCTGGTCGGTATCTTTTTTGACCGCTAAAAATGGCCCACCGATGATAAAAGCACCCGGTTGTTTTTCATTTTTGAGAGGAACTAAAAAGTAGCTCACAGAATGCGGACATTGGTACATGATTTCTTGATTTTGCTGCGAGGTCTGAAAAGCCTTTAATGCACAATCAGGAATTTTGCCGGTGGTATAACTGGAGGAATTGATATCCGAACAGTACGTGCAGACCTTGCTGGGCTGAGCAAGAGGTGCCCCTTCAGCATTAACAAGCAACAGGTTTGCACCGATAATGCCGGCGAATAGGTCCTGAATTTTTTGCCAACGTTCTAAATTCAGGGATCCTTGGGCAGGATATTCTCCCATCCCCCCTTGAAATTCTGAAAGCACCTGCTACCCCTAACTGTTAACTTCGGAAACGCTTATTGCTCTATGTGAATGAATTAGGAAAACAAATTACAAGAGATGGTACTGCTTCATTTTATTGTACAGCGTCGTGCGATTGATCTTCAGAATGGCTGCGGCTTTTTTCCGGTTCCATCCTGCTTGTTCTAAAGCATGCACGATAATTTTTTTCTCAGGGTCTCTGAGAACTTCCTTGAGCGCGCTTGTGGAGGAGTAGCCTATGTTTGCGCTCTCCATGGTCTTGGCAAAATTGTCGGGGAAAACAGCGACTTCTAAAATTTCACCGTGCGTTAAAACAACCGCACGTTCCAAAAAGTTTTCAAGCTCACGAACATTGCCGGGCCACTGGTGGTCCAACATCATCTTCATGGCTGGTTTGCTGATGCTTTTAATATTGCGCTTGGTCTTGTCATTAAACACTTTCAAAAAATGCTGAATGAGCGCCGGAATATCGCTTTTCCGGTCCCGAAGAGGCGGCACATCGATTGTGATCACATTCAGGCGGTAAAAAAGATCTTCCCGGAATGTTCCGCGGCTGATGGCTTCTTCTAAATTACGATTGGTTGCCGCAATAATCCGAACATTAACATGCATCGTTTTCGTATCGCCGACCCGTTCAAATTCTTTTTGCTGAAGCACGCGAAGAAGTTTAACCTGAAGGTAAGGCGGAAGCGCGTCAATTTCGTCTAACAAAATGGTTCCACCATCGGCCAATTCAAAACGGCCGACACGGTCACGGATGGCACTTGTAAATGCGCCTTTGATATGACCGAATAATTCACTTTCCAAAAGTTCTCTTGGAATTGCACCGCAGCTGACTTCCACATAAGGCCCTTTTTTCCGGGTCGGATCGCTGTAATGAATGGCTTGGGCAACCATGCCTTTTCCGGTTCCGCTCTCGCCTTTTAAAAGAACCGTGGTGTCTGTGTCGCTAATGGCTTGGATCAAAGAATAAATTTTTTGCATTTTCGAATCTTCACCGATTAAATTATGGAAATGGCTTCTTTTCTCGGCGAGGATTTGCTTCAGAGACTCGTTCTCTTCTCTGAGTTTGCGGGTATCAAAAATTCTGCGGATCAAAATCCGGAGCTCATCATCGTTGATGGGCTTGGTCAAATAATCGCGCGCGCCCATTTTCATTGCCTCGACGGCTGTTTCAACGGTTCCGAAGCCGGTCATCATGACCACTTCAAGCACAGGATACTTATCTTTGACTTTCTTAAGGATGTCGATTCCACCCGAATCCGGCAGACGCATATCCACCAAAGCCATATCGTATGTTTTTTTCTGAAGTTTCTCGAAACCTTCTTGGGCGCAAGTCGCCGTCTCTACGTCATAGGAGTCCATGCTCAGGACTTCAGACATAGATTCCCGGATGAGATTGTCGTCCTCGATGATTAAAATTGAATTGGTCATAATTAGTTCCGGTAAGGCAGAGTGATGACAAACTGTGCGCCCTGCTTTTCTCCGTTCTCTAAACTAATCTGACCACCTGAGCGTTGGATGATTTCGCGGCAGATCGTAAGGCCGATACCGGTGCCCTTGCCGTTTACTTTCGTGGTGAAGAAGGGATCAAAAATCCGGGTCTGAATCGTTTCCGGTATGCCGCAGCCTGAATCTTTAATCACAACAATGGCTTGCCCAGCCTGTTCGCGCGTTTGGATGGTAATAGAACCCGTTCCATTCATCGCGTGGTGGGCATTTTGAAATAGATTTTGAAATACGGTTTGTAAGCCGCAATCTTCGATAATGAGCGGCCGGCCGCAAAAACGCTTTTCGATGACCACTTGGTCAAAATTAGAGTCATGACGCACAGCTTCAATAACTTCTTCGATTAAATGATGAAGATCGGCTTGTCTAATTCTGGTACGGCTATTGATCCCGGAAAGTTCTAAAAGACCCCGGATCACTTGAACGGAACGGCGAATTCCCTGTTTTGCTTTTAACAAAAATTCTCGGGCAGGATTGTCTTGGCCGACATGATCGATGGCTAAATTAATGAAGCGACGAATGGCATCTAAAGGATTGTTCAGCTCGTGGGCCAAATGCGACGCCAATTTTCCCAAAGAAACCAATGCTTCCTGTTCCTTGAGCTGCTCATTCAAACTTGAAATTTTCTGACTGAGTGACAAATTATCTTCTCTTAACCGTTGCTTGGATTTTAAATTTTCATAAGCTAAAGCGATGTGCCGGGAAAAAACGGTGGCGAGTTCCAGATCTTCTTCGGAAAAGGGTGATTTATTTTCTTTTTCGGTAATGTTAATAAGTCCGATTAATTTATTATCGCTGACGAGGGGGATCGATAGAAATGAATAAGACTGATAGCGGTTGTTTGATTTTGGTTCACTGAAGCGGGAATCTTGCCTGATATCTTCGACGCGTACCGGAAATCCCTTTTCCGCAATCCAGCCTGCAATTCCTTCCCGAAGCTTAATTGAAGAGCCGCGAAGCCGATCGTGTCCTTGCCCGCGAGCGCATTTCAATACCAGCTCTTTAGAATATTCATCCCAAATAAACAAAGAACCGAGTGAGGAATCGACAATCCCTAAAATTGAATCTAAAGCGAAATCCATGAAAACGGAGAAGTCTGAAAAAGAATGAAGCGTGGCCGAATATTCGGTTATTAGATGTGGAGATACCTTGTCTGAAGCCCCTGGTGTTCTGACGGAGCGTACGGAATGCGCCATGTGGAACGATGAAAGTTCTGAAGTCTCCTTCTGCAGTAGATTAGGACTGCGGGATAACGAATTGTCCAAAGAATACCACATGGTTGAAAATAGTCAACTTTTTGTTGGGCTTTAAAAACTCAGTTATAAGGAGTAAATTGAGTTACGGCGTCCATAAAAATAGACTCAAAAGGAAGTTTAGGGCGTGGCCACTAGCCTGCTTTTGAGACCAGTTCCTGGTGACTCTTTGCCAGCTGAGAAAGCGGATGGTCGGGATATTGAGTTAAAAAATCCTTATAAATCGAAGCCGCTTGTTCTTTATCCTTGAGCCGGTTTTCAGCGATTAATGCCTTCAAAAACAGCCAACGGCCCTTCCGCTCTTCAGTTGGTTCATTTTGTAATTCTTGGTCCACTCTGGCCAAAAGCTGATCCCAATCTTTCTTTTGGGTATATGCCGACAACATAAATTGTCTGGCATACGTAGCAATCTTAGAATTGGGTTTTTGTTCGATGATTTCCTTATATTTCGTAATCGCTTGATCCAAAACCTGATTGGCTTTTTCGGTTTCTCCTGAATCTTTCAAGTGAAGAAATTGCATAAATGGGATCTGAAGCGCTGCCGGTGTCATCGGATACTGAGCTTCTAAGTCATTGTAAATTTTCTCTGCTTGTCCCCACTTGCCTTCATTCTGATAAGACCTTCCGATCAAAAGCTGTAGGTCAGCGATGCCCGCCGGATTATTTTTAAAATAATCGTTAAGCGCCCGATTTAACCATTCCCGGCTCTTCTCATATTGCTTTTCGGATTCGAGCAGAAGACCCAAACGAATTGCAGTCCGGCCGGCGAAGGTATGTTTCGGATATTTATTCATGAATCGTTCATAATCGTTGATGGCCTGTTCAACGTTTTTATTTTTTTGGGAAAGTTCGGCAACTGTTAGAAGCGCAAGCGGCGCATAAGCATTATTTGGAAATTGGTCCGAAATAGACAGCCATTCTTCGCGTGCTTTTTCAGTATCACCTTGGGTCAAATAAGTCAGAGCGAGGTAATTCTTAGCGATGCTTGAAAGCTCAATGGGCCCGATACTGGCAATCAAACCCTTGTAATGCTCAACCGCCATTTGAAATGCCACGTTTTGCTTAACCGTGTCTTTGGCCTGTTTGTAATGCACTAAAATATACAGAGGCGCATACAGACCTTTGGTCTGAAGTGAATTGGTTTCAGCGGTCAGCCAATATCTTTTTTCAGCCAAATCCCATCTTTTTTCAATTTCATAAAGCTGTCCGATTTGGAAACTCGCATCAGATCCGGTTTCACCGACCTGAGAAAAATTCTGGATGACTTTCAGAAGGGCTTCTCTGGCTCCGTCATAATCTTTATAGCTCACTTTTAAAACGGAGATTTGAAACAGGGCTTCTCTGGCTTTTGGCGTCGTGGGATATTTTTCGACAACGTGTTCAAATGCAGCAACAGCGGGCTTTAAAATTTCAGGATTTGTTTTGAGGTTTTCGTTCTTAATTGTTGCGAATTTTTTGACGGCTTGATAATAGGCCTTTTCGGCAAGATAATTCTCACGGCAACCCGTCAACAAAAACGATACGGCAAGAATAAAAATAATTTTTTTCATAAGGGAAAAACGTTTATAGCGAGAAACGTTTTCTCAAGCTGGGCACCAAAAGCCCAAGCCCTAGAAGCAAAAATGTAGAGGGCTCCGGATTGTGAGGAATCGTGCCTCCCGGACCAAAAGGATTTGTGCCATCAACAGGAGGCGTACCATCTCCAGGACCTTCAAAAACAAACGGAATAATTCCCGGACCATCGCCGGTCGGTACATCAGGGCTATCGCCAGGGGGTGGCAGTAAACCATCACCCGGCCCGGGGGGACCATCAAGATCGCTTGGAGGATTTCCGCCGCCACTGCCGGTACCGCCGCCACTACCTGTGCCGCTGCCACTGCCCGAACCGGCACCGGAAACAGCAAGAAGAAGACCGACTAAGAGACCGGTTGTTAATAGAAGTGTTGAGGCAAGGATAAGTTTTCTTGTTGTCCAAAACTTATGCCCAGCAATGACGACATCAATCGGTTGTTCGAATAGATCGTCCGTTCCCTCTTGAATTTCTTCAATTTCATCCGGCGTTCCAGAAATAATGGTTTCGATTTGAAGTAAATCAGTGGCCGGAAGCTGAACAGATTCAACGCCAAGCTGCGGTTCTAATGAGAACAGCGCTTTACTTTCCTGTTGCGGATCTACCGCATCACTCAGGATGGAATGAGTATCTGGGACAACGGCATAAGCCTGCGTCACCGGAAGCGTAATACTCAGCACAAGAATTAAAATAGGTTTTAAAAATTTCATTTGTCATTCCTCACTTTCAAAAATACTAGTGTCGACGCAGACGTGATGAACATATCCACAATAAGCGTGATCACGATACCGCCGGCCAAAACCCAAAGAACCAGTTCTGGATAAAACTTAATAAATGTTGGGGTATAAAGTTTAAGAACCGATAAACCCAGCGCTAAAAGCATCGGTATTGCAAGTACGACACTCATCATACCAATATTTCTCAATCCGTAACGAAGCGCAGTGCCTATAGAACGAAAAAAACCGCCATTCACTAAAACCAATACAGGAAATATGAAAGTAAGAATCGACTGAACCAAAAGACCTAAGATAAAACCCCCGCTGAGCTGAATTAAGAAGGTTTTTGGCAATATATATAGAAGGCCTTTCAAAGAAACAACAAATACACCGTACATCAAAAGCCAGGCAATCACGAGCGAAAAGTACTTCTTAAAGATACTTCCGGCCGCCATGAGCGTCGAAACGTTCTGCCCCAACTGGTCCGCTTCAATCTTCTTAATGATCAGGCCGCCGATAAAAACTCCGATCACAGTACTAATTAGAAAGTGGACATGGCCAAACAGCTTCGGAAGCAATAAAAAATTATAAGGATAATGCAAATACTGCTCTGTCCAAAAAGTCCTGATCACAGGAGCCAATATATAGGAAACCGGCGGTATCGGCGCAAAGAACAAAACTGTCAAAGCAATTCCATCTAAAACCCCTAAGACTAAAAATAAAATCATAATGATGGGGTTTTTTCTCAACACTTGAAAAACTTGTTTATAAATTTCGACGATTTTTGTCATAAAAATATTTCTCAAATAAGACTAAGCGAAAAAACCAACCTGAGTGGCCGTTAAGCCACTCAGGTCAGTAAGGAGTCTTAAATGAGAAAACTACCGTTCACTAAATCTCTTAATTCCAAAACTTGAACTTGCCAAATCCCAACATGCTCAACAGACCGGTGACGGTCAAGAACATTGTGCTGGGCTCAGGGACCAAACTTGCCTGACCGATAACAATATCGTCAGACGTATTCGGACCGCCTAATCCGTTATCATAGGTCAATTGACCAATGAAACTTGCAGGAAAAGGTGTTCCCGGAGGTGACGGAGGTGTTCCAAGAGAACCTGAAGGAATAAAATATTCCATCACATTTCCTCTTGCGAATGTTCCGCCGATAGTCGTTAAATCGGTCCAATTACCCAACGGTTGGGCTAAACAGGAAAAAGCTGATCCAACGCAAACTTCAACACGATCAACATCGTTGCCTGGTGTTTGATCAGGTACGGTGTTGTAATGTCTCAGAAAAATATTGAAACCATCGGCCAAGCCATCACCAAGCAAGTCGCCTTGCATCGTAATATTCGGGGTGCCGGTAATTCCAATTCCGCCAATTCCTACTGATTGCCAATCTAGCGTCGGTGGCGGCGCATAGACTTGAAGCAGGATGTAAATACCATCATTTGCGGTATTACCATCTCCGCTAAACGAGGTCAATTCCTGCAATACAACGGCATTGCTGATATCCGTATTATCAAATGCATTATCGACCTCATTCGGGTCGTTAACCGTCAGATAATAAGGATTTGCAGTTCCATTGGGCGCATTCACATTATCCCATTCGAGGGCATTAAAGCTACCATCGATTGTGGGGGCTAATGCAAAGCCTTGGGAAACTCCCAAGAACAATACAGCAGCTACTAAACTTAACATTAACAGCGTCTTCTTCATTTTTTTCTCCTTTAAATTCATTTTTATTTTACTACGCTTTATTTAGAATAAAGCCAATTATCTACCAGTGCCCAAAACAACCGCTTTCACGGTCATCGCAAGAACCATCATATCCAACACCGGGCACATCTTGCGAATATACAGAACGTCATAACGCACTTTTTTCTTCACGTCATGAATGGTTTCATCATAACGGCGCTTAATTTGAGCAAGGCCCGTAATTCCCGGCTTTGCGAATAAGCGACGGTCATAATGCGGAATCACTTTTCTGAATTCCTGTACGAAATAAGGACGTTCCGGACGCGGACCCACAAGACTCATTTCGCCGTGAAGAACGTTGATAAATTGGGGAAGTTCATCCAAATGCGTTTTTCTTAAAAACGCACCGATCGGAGTCACGCGAGGATCATTTTCCTTCGCCCACACTGGACCGGATTTGGCTTCCGCATCTTGCATCATGGTGCGGAATTTATACATGTTAAAAATCTTACCGCGCATACCCACTCGGGTCTGCTTAAAAAAAATCGGGCCGCGAGAAGTAATCTTGATCGCAACCGCAATACCGGCAATAACTGGAAACACCGCGATCATTCCCACGATGGAAACGAAAATGTCTAAGCTGCGTTTCACCATACTCCGCCAAGAAAGCACAAGACGGACACGCAAAACCTTAAGCGATTTGCTGATCGAGCTCTTTTCGAAACTTGAGAAAAACTGGTCTTCCCAAGGACGTTCTCCGGCACGCATTTTTTGATACCGGCGAAACATGAAAAAGAGACGCGCATTCTGCTTGAACTCTGAGATCAAGCCTTCATTTTCTCTTGTTTCGGTTAAGTTAATGTCGCTCATTTAATCTTGTAATCCTCCTAAAGGACAGAATAAGTGCATATTATGTGAGCCATAAAGTATGCAGTATCCATGCCAACATATTAGGAGAGAGGATAAAGTGACGCTTTATTGGGTTTTAATGGGAAGAAGCGATGAAAAAATCACAAATAAAGTGAAACAAAAAACAATTCAATAATCAAAAGTGTTCAAAAAAAACAGCATATCTCTGATCTGTAAGGATATAGCACTTAAGTTGTTTAATTATAATAGTTTACATAATCACAATATGTTGTACTTTTTGAACAAAACAGGAATCAATCTGAACACTTTTTACATGGATAAACCAGGATATACTAGGACATACTAGGATATTACGGATGACAACGATTGAGTCGGTAAAATACAAGGAAAATCTTATCCGTTGATATAATTGGACAGGTGCCGATAATAAAACACGCATGGATCCGCATGAAATTCGAGACATCTTGAAATTTGGGATTTTGGCCCCCTCCGCTGACAATTCACAACCTTGGAAGTTCAAAATTTCACCCGATCAAATTGACCTCTTCTTGGACCCCAAACAAACCGACAGTTTTTGTGATCAAAAATTTTTCGTACCCTACTTGTCTGCCGGCGCAGTCATTGAAAATATACGAGTCGCTGCAGCAAAACGCGGAACTTCCGTGTCGGTGTCTTACCTCCCAAATTCCGTCCGTTTAGATTTTGTTGCTACAATCAAATTTGGACAACATAAAGAAAACACTCAATCCCATTTCCCTGCGCTTGAAAAGCGAACAACAAACCGGAAGTTTTATTCATCCAAAAATATTGAACCTACTACGTATTCAAAACTTGAGCGGACATTCGAAAATGAGTCAAATTTTCGCTTATTGTGGATCAAAAAAAATGACTCCAAATTCGGACAGTTGGGCAAAATTTTGGGACAATCTGACCGTCTTCGATTTGAAGTTAAGCGCGTTCACGAGGAATTTATTCAAATCCTGAGACTCACAAGAATGGATTCTGAGCGAACCCGAGACGGCCTCGATTTCAAAACGCTTGAATCCGGACCTGGCAGCATTCTATTATTTAAACTCATCTCATCCTGGAACCGTCTCAATCTGTTAAACAAGATCGGACTGAGTTCAATGTTCAATTTTTATACTCAGCTTCAAATTCAAAGTTCGCAAGCTTGCGGACTTATTATTTCTAAAAAACATGCCCCGCTCCAATATGTTCAAGGCGGTGAAATCATGCAGCGTTTTTGGCATGAGGCGACGGTTCAAAATTTATCGCTCCAGCCGATGGAAGCGCTGCCTATATTTCTAATTCAGTTAAAGGAATCCGGATGTAAGGATTTTAATGTCCAGCAAATAAACGAACTGAAGCATTTGAAATCCAAATTTTATTCACTATTTTCAATTGAGGAAGACAACGGTCTGATTTTCCTTTTTCGCATCGGTTATGCAAAAAATCCAAGTTCCCGGTCCTTGAGAAGGCCCCCTGAATCTTTTTTGGTGAAATAACGCCCCTCTTTGTGCTACCCTAACACAAATCAAACCTTGCTCTCATGACGCAAACGCCGATAAAACAAAAGTTTAGTTACGATCAGGCCTTTGATCGCAATATCGGTTGGCTCACCCCCGAAGAACAAACCAAGCTTAAAAATTCATGCGTGGCCATCGCCGGTGTCGGCGGCGCCGGCGGCTTTCAGGCCCAGGCCTTGGCGCGCCTCGGCGTCGGACA
>OBEQ012742202.1_pt1 | contig 19995 bp, 17 predicted proteins | sample 1670901 | NCBI WGS metagenome assembly OBEQ01 (sample SAMEA104232315, study PRJEB22302) | groundwater metagenome | biome: forest; feature: aquifer; material: groundwater | place: USA | collected 2011-08-07 | depth 5.4 m
GGCGCCAACTGGACGCCGCGCCTTGAGCACGTCTTTCGCTTCACGACCCTCGCGCTTCTTGATTATCCCCACGCGACGATGCGCGGAATGATCTCGATGCTCACGGATCGCAACTATCGCCAAAAAGTCGTCGAGTACATTGAGGATGATATGGTCAAGCGTTTCTGGGCGATTGAGTTCGCGGACTGGTCGGAGAAATTCGACACTGACGCCATTATCCCTTTGGTCAATAAATTAGGACAATTTCTTTCAGATCCGATGCTGCGAAATATTTTCGGTCAGAAACAAAACAAGATCAATTTTGAAGAACTCATGAATGGCCAGAAAATTGTCTTTATTAATTTATCAAAAGGCCGGCTGGGTGAAGAAAACTCAAGTTTTTTCGGCTCCATGTTCATCACCAAAATCAAGCAGGCCGGTATGGCGCGCGCTTCGATTTTGGAAAAAGACCGTCTTGATTTTTATCTCTACGTTGATGAGTTCCATAATGTCGTGACCGAAACATTTGAGAATATGCTTTCGGAAGCGCGCAAATACGGCATCTGTCTGACGATGGCGCACCAATATGTCGGCCAGCTGATTCCCAAGGTCCAGCAGGCGGTGCTGGGCAACACGGGAACGCTCATTATCTTCCGCGTCGGCGGCGAAGATGCCACGAAGCTCGAGCCGGAAATGAATCCGATTTTCAAAGTCAAAGACATGATCAACCTCGGCATGCAGGAATTTTATATCAAAGAAACGATTGACGGCGAGACCTACGATCCCTTCTCGGCGCAGACCCTCAAGGTCACCCAGCCGCCGCACGACTCGTACCGGGAGCGCATCTATGCGTCTTCGCGGGCAAAATACAGCATCACGGCCGACGCGGCCAAGAAGCTCATCGAAGAAGAAGAGGCGAGCATTTTCCGCTCCGCCTCCGAAAAAGCCGCTATCCAACACAAAGGCAAAGCCGCCTCCAACGACTCGGCAGTCGACGCGTCCGCTTCAACCGATGCTCCTGCGGTGGAAGCTAAAGTCGAAACTAAGGAACCAGAACCGTTGATTTAAGAAATGACCACGTATCTTCCATATGGAGAATAAGAAGTCATGCCGGAATTGCAAAAAAGATTTCCTCGTCGAGCCCGATGACACGAGCTTCTATGAGCGTGTAAAGGTCCCGCCGCCGGCGTGGTGCCCGGAATGCCGCCAACAGCGAAGGTATGCCTGGAGAAATGAAAGAACACTGTATCGTCGCACCTGTGATCTTTGCGGCAAGAGCACGGTTACCATCTATTCGCCCACCAGTCCCTATAAAGTCTATTGCCCACCCTGTTGGTGGTCAGATGCTTGGGATGTGGGGAAGTATGCCCGCGATTTTGATTTTTCCAAGCCGTTTTTTGAGCAGTATCAGGAACTTCAACTCGCAGTGCCGCGAATCGGCTTGTTAGGCAAAAACAGCGTTCGTTCCGAGTATACGAACCACTCATCCGACAACAAAGACTGTTATTTGATCACTTCCGGGGTCGGGTGCGAGAATGTCATGTATTCCAACTGGATCATGGAATCTCGCGATACAATGGATTGCATGTATATCTACACCAAGCTCGAGCGTTCCTATGAATGCATCGACTCCCATAATTGCTACCGTTGCCAGTACGGGATTTGGCTTCGTGATTGCAATGAGTGTTTGTATTGCTATGATTGCCGTGGATGTACCAATTGTTTCCTCTCGATGAATTTGCGGGGCAAGAGCTATTGTTTCTTAAATCAGCAGTACACTAAGGAAGAGTATCTCAAAAAAATTGGCGAGTTCAATCTCGAATCCTACGCTGATCGGAAAAAATTGTATGATCAATACCTGGAGCTCATGCAAAACACTGCACTGCATCGCTATGTTATGAACGAAAATTCGGTGAATGTCGTGGGCTCGACGATTTCCAATTCAAAAAATGCGTATCGGTGTTTTGATATTGAAGATGTCGAGGATTCTCGATACTGCGTTTCGGGCCTTCACTTCAAGGATTGCATGGACTGCTATCATTTTGGATACAAAGCCGAGCTCAATTATGAATGTCACGCGCTCGTACGCAACTATTTCAATCGTTTTTGCCATCTAAGTTACGACGACTCGTCTATTACCTACTGCGACATGTGCTACAACAGCCAGAACCTTTTTGGGTGCGTGGGCGTCAAGAAAGGCGAGTATCTGATTCTGAACAAGCAATATACTAAACAAGATTATGAAGAGTTGACCCAGAAAATTGAAAAACATATGCGAGAGACCAAAGAGTTCGGCGAGTTTTTCCCGGTCGAGCTAAGCCCCTTTGGCTACAACGAGACGCAAGGCCAGGTGTATATGCCGATGACCAAGGAGCAAGTCCTCGCAAAGGGATGGAAGTGGGAAGACAAGACGTCAGGCACCTACGGTAAAGAAACACTCCAACCCGAGCAAATTCCCGATTTGATCAGTGATATCCAGGACGATATCATCAAGCAAGCGCTCAAATGCACTTCATGCAATCGCAACTACAACATCGTAAAGCCGGAACTGGACTTTTATCGTCGCGAAAACATCCCCGTGCCGCGGCTTTGCTACGATTGCCGGTACATGCGCCGCATTGCTCTGCGTGCTCCCCGCCAGCTCTTTCATCGCTCTTGTATCTGCACCCAATCCCACCCGCAGCACACCGGCCAATGCCCCAATGAATTCGAGACGCCGTATGCTCCCGACCGCAAAGAAAAGATTTACTGCGAGACTTGTTATCAAGCGGAAGTGGTATAAGCTAGCAAATAGATATGGGATACGAAGATGATTCAGAACAGAAGCGTCGAATAGAAATTGCTCAACAGGATATGGCAAAACTTTCCGGTGTTGCGTTGTCGGATGAGGCTCGAGCCTTGTTGAAGCAATTCACCCCTGAAGGCGTTGCCGATTTTGGAATGACGGCTTTCCTTGTTGACTATATTAGAGCCATGGAAAGCTCGATTGAATTATTGAGAGCTGCCGCAAAGCCCGAGGTTGAAACAAGACTTAAGCTCTTCCAGGAACTTGCGACGGCGTGGGAGACGCTCAAAGAACATGAACTCGGAGACTAACGATAGAATGTCCTTTTCATTCACGATCGTAGATTATAAAGGACATGTACTCATAACTCCCCCGACCCCTCTTGCTTCAAGAGGGGAGGAATTTCCCCTTTCCACCTTATCTATAAGGGGGATCAAGGGGGTTGTGGTATCATAAGGTATGGCCTTAGAAACCAAGATTTGCCAATCTTGTAAAGCGAACTTCCCCATCGAACCCGATGATTTCGCGTTTTATGAGCAAATGCATGTCCCGCCCCCGACCTGGTGCCCGCAGTGCCGGATGACCCGAAGGATGGCGTGGTTCGGGTATCGAATCTTGTACAAGCGCGATGGCATGATCACGTTTTGGCATCCCGATTCCGGGCATGAAATTTACGATCAAAAAAAGTGGCACTCCGACGCCTGGGATCCGAAAAGCTACGGGCGCGACTACGATTTCTCGCGATCGTTCTTTGATCAATGGCGAGAGCTTTTCATGGCTGTTCCAAAGCCTGCCCTGCAAACCCAGTATTCGACGATGATCAACAGCGAATACTGCAACGGCGCGAGCGATTGTAAAAACTGCTACCTCTGTTTCAAGTTTGATCGTGCCGAAGAATGCGGATATTGCAACTCATGCTCGTATCTCAAGAATTGTTTTGACGTATCGTGGAGCAATCATGCCGAGCTTTGCTATGCATGCGTGAACCTTGAGCGATGCTACCAGGTATTCTTCTCTCAAGATTGCAGTGATTGCCATGACGTGTGGTATTCGCGCGATCTGGTCGGCTGTTCCAACTGCTACGGGTGTATCAACTTGCGCAACAAAAACTATTGTATTTTCAACGAGCAGTATTCTAAGGAAGAATATGAGAAAAAAATCAAGGAATTTGATTCGAGCAAAATCGAGGCATTTTTTCTCACGCAACCACGCCGCCAATTCCATGGATATAAAAACCAGGATATCTCAGGCGATTATATTTATACGAGCAAGAACACCAAAGATTCCTACATGGTTCGCAATAGTGAAAATCTTCGATATTGCCAACTGCTCAAGGCAGGTGATGTTCATAATGCGATGGACTACACTACGTTCGGGCTTAATGCAGAGTGGATTTATGAATGCGGTTGGGTGGGCATCCAAGTCAACAATGTTAAATTCAGCATCTGGTGCTACAAATCCCACGATCTTGAATACTGCTTTGGATGTATGGGATCAGGCAATTTATTTGGCTGCGTGGGCATTCGAACCGGGGAATACTGCATTCTCAATAAGCAATATTCAAAAGATGAGTATATTGCGCTCGTGGAGAAAATTAAAGCCAGCATGAAAGAATATGGCGAGATGCTTCCAATCTCATTGTGTCCGTGGCCATACAACGAATCTAATGCTGATGAGTGGTTTCCGCTCACCAAAGACCAAGCCCTTGCTCAAGGTTTTGCCTGGCGTGATGAAGACGTACGCGAATACAAGCCGGCGAGTACGCAAGTTCCCGATCATATCAAAGCTATCGACGAAAATATTCTCAAAGAAATTCTCAAGTGCGATGCGTGCGGCAGAAACTACCAGATCATCGGCAAAGAACTTCAATTCCTTAAGCGTTTCAACCTTCCCATCCCGCGCCACTGTCCGCTGTGCCGCGACCGCGCCCGCATTAAGCAATTGAATCCCATCGAGATCTACGACCGCTCCTGCGCGAAATGCAAGAAAGATATCCAGACCAGCTACGCACCCGAACGGCCGGAGATCGTGTATTGCGAGAGTTGCTATCAGCAGGAAGTGATGTAAGATTAAACCTAGAACCATGAACAATAAAACCTGTCAGAATTGCAAGAAGAACTTCGTGGTAGACGCTGAAGATGTGGCGTACTACGAGATGATGCACGTGCCGCATCCGACGCTGTGTCCGGAGTGCAGATTAGTTCGGCGTCTTGCGGTACGAAATGAGCGATCGTTGCATAAAAGAACATGCGCGAAATGTCAAAAAAGTGTTCTTTCTCTTTATGCACAAGATAGCTCATATATTGTCTATTGCAATTCATGCTGGTGGAGTGATGACTGGGACCCGACGCAATTTGCCAAAGAGTATGATCCCAGCAGAAGTTTCTTTGAGCAGTTCAACGAACTATATCAATTAGTACCCCAACCGGCACTCCATAATTTGTATCAAACTTTGGAAAATAGCGAGTATGCAAATATGGCGGGCTCACTCAAGAATTGCTATCTCCTATTTAATTCAGACTATAGTGAAAGCTGCTCATACGGCACCGAGGTCGAGCATAGTAAAGAATGTTTCGACAATGTCATGATGGAAGAGTGTGAATTAAGCTATGACAATGTGAATTGTCTGAAATGTTACGAAGTGTTTTGCTCGACTGATTTGGAGGCATGCCATGGAGTATATTTTTCAAGAAATTTATCGGGATGCTCAAGCTGTTTTGGATGCGTGAATCTGCGCAGCAAGCAATACCATATCTACAATGAGCCGTATACCAAGGAAGGTTACGAAGCCAAACTCAAAGAAATTGATTTTAAAACTCAAAAAAGCATTGCCGAAATAAAAAAGAAGGTGGACGATCTCGCGCTGGCATATCCGCAAAAGTATATGCATGAGAAGCAGAATAAAGACGCGTCCGGCGATTATATAACGAATTCAGAGGATGTCGTGAGTTCTTTCGTGACGACCGGCGCCCGGCATTGCCGCTATTGTCTATGGATGATTGTAAAGCCGGTGAATGATTGTTGGGACTTTACTCAATATGGCGACAAAGCGGAGCGCGTGTACGAAATGATTATGTCAGGCAACGGACTACAGGAGTGTATGTTCTCCTACTACTGCCTCAATGAAGTGGCGCGCGTTCAGTATTGCGTCAAATGCTACAATACCAGCGATCTGTTCGGTTGCGTCGGCATTCGCCAAAAGCAGTATTGCATTTTGAATAAAGAATACCCAAAGAAAGAGTACGAAGAACTCAAAGCAAAAATCATTGCGCGGATGAAGGCATCGGGAGAATACGGCGAATTTTTCCCGATATCCATATCTCCGTACGGATATAACGAAACAAGCGCTCAAGAGCTTGCGCCGTTGACCAAAGAGCGGGCACTGGCAAAAGGATACAAATGGCGTGATATGGAAGAAAAAGCGCATCAGCCTTCAAAATCCTGGAACGAGTTACCCGCTATCGAAAATACAACTGACGAGATTCTGAAAGATACTATTTTGTGTCGTGCGTGGGATGAGAATCTGGAACAAGCACAGCAGCACAATTGCTCAAAAGCATTTCGCCTCACCTTGAATGAACTGAATTTCTACAAGCGATTTAGTCTTCCTCTTCCGGAGAAATGTCCCAATTCACGCCACCATGACCGGCTTCAGCGGCGCAATCCGTTCAAGCTCTGGCACCGATCCTGCGTGTGCGTACAGGCTCATCCACAGCACGATGGCCAGTGTCCCGCAGAATTCGAGACTGCCTACAGTCCCGAGAGCAAGCAACTGGTGTATTGCAAAGAGTGTTATCAGGCGGAAGTTCTGTAGGCGATAATTGTTGTTCCGGCTCGGCGATGTCCCTTTCACTCACGATCGTGGGGAATAAAGGACATGTATAACGATGGACCGAGAGTGACTACGTAACCACCATATGGAGGATAAGAAGTCATGTCAAAATTGTAAGCGAGAATTTCTCATCGAGCCGGATGATTTTGGTTTCTACGAGCATATGCAGGTTCCACCTCCTACATTTTGCCCCGACTGCCGCTTTCAGCGACGCATGAGCTGGAGGAATGGGTGGCACTTATTCAAGAAAAAGGAGATTTTGAAAGGCGAAGAAATTTATTCCTTTTTTCCTCCGGAAAACAAAATCCCGATTCTTGATCGCGACTACTGGTTTTCCGATGCGTGGGATCCCATGAAGTACGGCCGCGACTATGACTTCTCGCGGCCGTTTTTTGAGCAATTCAAAGAATTCATGGAGACCGTTCCCGAACCCGCGCACTCCTCGCTCAATCTCGTCAATTGCCGTTACTGCATGAATCTCGCGGACGCCAAGAACTGCTATCTGGTACGCGCGGCCACATTTACCGAAGACTCGGCATATCTGATCTGGGATCATGGATCAAAGCAGTGCCTGGACGGCCATATGACGGATCACTGCGACTTATGCTATGGGAGCGTCAATATCGAGCACTGCTACAAAGCGTTTTTTTCGGTGGATTGCGATAGCTGTCAGGATGTGATCTTGTGCAAGGATTGCGTGGGATGCAATTTTTGTTTTGGCTGCATTGGTTTGCGGAAGAAATCATACTGTATTTTTAATGAGCAGTATTCGCGAGAGGAGTATCTAAAAAAAATTGCCGAAATGAACCTCGGCTCGTATCAAGCCCTTCAACAAGCTCAGGGCAAAACGCAAGCGTTTTGGCAGATGAAGCCGCACAAGTTCATGCACGGGTATCGAAATATTAATGTCTCCGGAGACTATATCTATGATTCCAAGAATGCCAAGCACTGCTATCGGGTGCGCGGAGCGGAGGATTGCAAGTATGTCCAAAACATTTTGGAGAAATCCGTGAAAGATTGCTACGATCTTTCAAATTTTGGCGAAAACGCCGAGCTCTGCTATGAGACGCTTATCTCCGGTCGTGGCGCGTCCAATATAAAGTTTTGCAGTCAGGTCTACATCAACGTCAAAAATGTCGAGTACAGCGTCTTTTGCCGAAATGTCTCCGATTGCTTCGGGTGCATCAGTTTGCGCAATAAGCAATATTGTATTCTCAACAAGCAGTACACCCGTGAAGCGTACTTCGCGGAAATAGCAAAGATAAAATCTCAAATGTCAAAAATGCCCTACATAGATAGCGTTGGGCATGAATATAAATATGGTGAGTTTTTCCCGCCGGAGCTTTCGCCGTTTCCCTATCGTATCAGCGAGGCGTATGAATTTTTCCCGTTGAGTAAAGAAGAAGCGCTACAAAAAGGTTTTGTGTGGTACGACACTGCTCACCAAAAACATCCCGTGACATTGCCGGTTGCAGAATTACCTGATCACATCAAAAATGCGCAGGACTCGATGATCAACGAGGTCATTAGTTGTGAACACGAAGAGCGATGTGATCAGGAATGCACGGGAGCGTTTCGTATTATCCCCGAAGAATTTGCGTTCCTTCGCCGCATGCAGATCCCGTTGCCCCGCCTATGCCCCAACTGCCGGCAGTACGAGCGGCTGAAGCTTCGCAACCCGCCGCATTTTTATCACCGGCAATGCGCGAGGTGTGGAAAAGAATTTGAGACCAGCTACGCGCCGGACCGCCCGGAGATAATATATTGCGAGCGGTGCTACCAGCAAGAGATTTTATGATATTGAATATTCTCACATATGCAGGAATATTCAATAAGATATGACTTCCCGAACTGAAATCTGTAAGAATTGCAAAAAAGAATTCACGATTGATGCCGAGGACACGGCTTTTTACGAGCGGATGGCTGTCCCTCCGCCGACACGATGCCCCGACTGTCGAGCGATACGCCGGCTCACGTGGTGGAATGAGCATAATTTGTATCGCAATCAAGGTATGTTCTCGACTTATCCAGAACACTCGCCCATCAAAATCTATGACCATGACTACTGGTGGTCGGACGGCTGGGATGCGATGGACTATGGCCGGGACTATGATTTTAAGCGGCCGTTCTTTGACTCGCCTCGCGGCGAAGCGGGGCAATTCAACGAGCTTGCCTGCGCGGTGCCGCGCAGCGCCCGCGAGATCAAGAGTCTTGAGGACAGCGACTACTCGGATAATTCAAGTCACCACCTGAAGCATTGCTATCTTTGCTTCGACTCCGATTTCAACGACAACTGCATGTACGGCAATTTCTTTCGCAGTTCCAAAGACACGCTCGATGTGACCAACGCGGACCACGATGAGCTATGCTACGAAATTTTTGTGGTTGACCGAAGCTATCAATGCGCGTTTTCCACTGATCTTGATAACTGCCGCAACGTGTGGTTCTCGCGCAACTGCGAAGACTGCGAGCACTGTTTTGGTTGCGCGAATCTGCGGCACAAGAAGTACTGCTTTTTCAATGAACAGCTGACCAAGGAAGAATACGAGCGGCGCGTAAAAGAATTAAATCTTGGGTCATATGCAGCGTTGCAAAAAACAAAAGATGCGGTGAAAACGCATTGGCAGAAATTTCCGTACAAGTTCATGCATGGCACGCACAATACTGGTGTGACCGGAGATTATGTGAGCCATTCCAAAGACATCGTCGCGTCATTTGAGACGTATGAATCCCAGCGCGTCCGCTACTCCCAACGTATTGTCAATCATTCAAGCGAAGTTTGGGACTCGACCAGCTGGGGCGATAACTCCGAGCTGATCTACGAGACGGTTGTCTGCGGAGAGAACAACCGCAATGTTCGCTTCTGCGCATTTTGCTGGCCGGCCAATCGCGACATCGAGTATTGCATTCACTGCCACTCATCGGCGAATCTCTTCGGGTGCGTAGGATTGCGCAAAAAAGAATATTGCATTTTGAACAAGCAATATACACGCGACGAATACGAAGCTCTCATCGCGAAGATCAAAATCCAAATGACACATGACAAAGAATACGGCGAGTTTTTCCCGACGAGCATGTCGCCGTTCGCGTACAATGAAACCGTGGCGATGGATTATTTCCCGTTGACCAAAGAAGAAGCGCTCAAGCGGGGATTCACGTGGCGAGATCCGGAAGCAAAGGAATTCAAAATCACCATGACCAATAACCAAATCCCAGACAATATCAAAGATACCAATGACCAAATTACGAAAGAAATCATCGAGTGTGCTACATGCAAAAAAGCCTACCGGATTCTCGATCGGGAACTGGAGTTTTACCAGCGGCTTGGGGTCCCACCCCCGCGACTGTGTCACAACTGTCGCCACACCGAGCGGCTCAAGCTTCGCAATCCCATGCGACTCTACGATCGTACGTGTGCAAAGTGTAAGGCACCGATTACGACCACCTATTCCCCTGAACGTCCGGAGATAGTATACTGCGAGACATGTTATCAACAGGAAATAGCATGAAAACTCAATTTCGCTGGCGCGATGTGCCGCGGGCGATTTGGTATTTTCTTGAGCAAGACCGGGGACGATTCGTCATCGCATCGATCATTCTGTTTTTAAACTATTTCTTTGACCTCTTGCCAGCTATTTTTGCCGGAAAAATAGTGGACTTTTTTACAAAATATCACACAGAAGATTCTTTGATGCCGTTTTATATTCTTGTTGCTTTGCTTGGAGTGATCTATACATTTTCCGCGTTGGTTCGGATTCAAACCAAAAAAGTTATTTCCAAGATCGGACATCATTTACGTATGCGCGCAAGGACATGGGGATTTGAGAAATTGACAGAGTTTTCGATGCAATGGCATGCCAAAGAAAACAGCGGTAGTAAACTTCAACGCATCTACACCGGTAGCCAAGCTCTCCGTGATTTTTGTAAAATCTATCAAAATAGAATTCTTCAAGTGGGCGCGTACACCATTGGTTTTCTTGGAGTCATCTATTATTTTAGTCCACAGGTCTCACTTCTGGTTGCTTGTTTTGTGGCAGTTATTTTGACCATCGAGGTTATCTTTAACAAAAAAATTTCACGACTTGCAGATCAATTCAACATTCGGAATCAGATCGCGGGCGGTGTTTTGGTTGAGGCAGCTGGAAATATGCTAGCGATAAAATCGCTTGGTAGTGAGTCGCACATTCTTTCCAGAGTTCAAGATGTGGAAACCAAAGCACGTGATTTTGGAATTCTCAAATCCTACACCGGTTTCAGAAAATGGACTTATTTTCGTATCATTGATGGACCCTCCTATATATTATTTTTCTTGCTGGTGGGACATAGCGTTATTATTGGAGAGATAACGGTTGGTACCATTTTGGTGATGTTTACCTATTGGATTCGGATGCGAGAGATGCTTTGGGATATAAGTGATATGAATGAGGTGATCATTGATCACAAATCCGACCTTGGCAATATGATGCCGATTTTTTGGGAGGAGACGCATGTGCCGACCGGCAAGGATGCGTTTCCGGCGAATTGGCAGAAGATCAAAATTGCTGGTGGCCACTTCGCCTATCCTTCTGGCCAAGTGGGGATGCAGGACTTCGATTTTGAGCTGCGTCGGGGCGAGAAGCTTGGCATTGCAGGTACGTCGGGAAGTGGCAAATCATCGCTCATCAAAATTCTTCTCGGGCTTTATAAGATTCAACAGGGATCGTTCACGGTGGACAACGTAGATTTTTACCGGATCTCGCATGAAGACCTCATGCGGCATGTTTCGGTGGTGCTCCAGGAAACGGAGCTTTTCAATATGTCCCTCCAAGACAATATCACCATGATGCGCGATCTCGATCCGGTGTTGCTGGAGCAAGCCATCGAAATTTCGCAGCTTCGGAACGTTATCGATAAACTTTCGCAAGGTGTTGACTCCCTCATCGGCGAAAAAGGCTACATGCTGTCGGGCGGCGAACGCCAACGCCTCGGCATCGCGCGGGCGATCTACAAAAACGCGCCCATCATGATCCTGGATGAGGCGACTTCGGCGCTGGATATTGAGACTGAACGACAAATTATGGAAAAGCTTTTGAGGGACTATGGAAAAAGCCGCACCTTTATGGTCATCGCGCATCGTCAGAGCACCCTCCAATACACTGATCGCGTTATCATGATTGAAAATGGCAGAACAGTCTAAGGTCATGGTCTTTGGAGTTTTTGATGGACTGCACGAAGGACATAGGTTTTTTCTTCGGTCCGCCGAAGCAGAAGCGAAGGCGACGCAAGACCATCTGATCGTCGTCGTTGCTCGTGATGCAACCGTTCAAAAACTTAAACAAAAACCCCCGCAGCACTCGCAAGAGGAACGCATGACGGCAGTCCAAGATTTTTTACCGGATTCCCTGGTTATTTTAGGCGATGAACGGCAGGGGACGTACGACGTGATAAAAACCCACCAACCTGCTATGATTTGCCTGGGGCATGATCAGGAGGAGCTCGCTAAAGATTTACAAGCAAAAATAAACTCCGGCGATGTTGACATCATCCAGCTCAAAACTTTGCGCGAACTGCCATAGGCCGTTTCACGTCTACGCCGAAGACCGGATTTTTTTGCAACAATTCAATTTTCCGGATCCGACATGTTGTCCCGAATGCCGTCTCCAGCGGCGGCTCGCGTTTCATCCGGAAGAGCGGCGATTGTTGGTTGATTCTTGGATTGTCACGGCAACCGAATATCGCAATCTAATCACGCGTGCGCCGCAGGTGCGTGCCATGCACATTGATCGGTCAACGGAGTGTTTCGGAAATTTCATTGAGGACTCGGATCGCTGCTACCTTTGCGTGATGACGAAACAATCAGAGAACGTCCGCTACGGCATGTGGCTTCGAGAAGTCAACAATGCCCAAGATGTTACCTATGTTACGCGGGGAGAAAATCTTTATGAGGTTGTCGGCGGGGTCGGACCGTTGAAAAACGTCTTCTTTTCGGCGAATATGACCGACTGCCATGATTGCTTCGGATGCGCGAATCTCACCGGAGCGTCATATCGCGTTTTGAATCGGCAGTACACACCGGACGAGTACGCCGTACAGATAGCAAAGAATAACGAGTATGGCGAGTTTTTCCCGGCAGTTTTTTCATCGCCCGATGATCATCCGGAACTCAAATTTATCAACGATCACCGCCATATATACGAAACGAAATGTGCTGACTGCGATGCCGAGATCCACACCGCCTTTCTCCCCAGCGAATTCCCGCACGTGCTGTGCGAGGCTTGTTATTTGAAGAAGGTGATTTAGTCTGCTATACTAAAAATCATGAGAGGTTTTCAAGAAAGAAAAGTTCATGGGCCTGATCCTGAAGATTTGGGAGGTTTTGAATCCGATCATGATTTTGAACGGGATGTTAGTAAATTAATAGAGACGATCGATCAGCTGCTGGCAACAAGAAAGCAAGGAAAAAAATTGCCCGAATGGCAAGACCCGAATGAGTACCTAGCTGCCCTAGAAACTCGTCTCAAAGATACCTCCGAGCATGATAAAGATTCCGTCATCCGAACATATGCCCAGAAATTGTTGGAAACGAAAGTTCCCGAATTCAGACAACGCTTACAAGCAATCGAAGAAGCAGCGGCATGAATTCTGTACCTTGTCAGTGTCAAAACTGCAAGCAAAACTTCGCCGTCCATCCGGACGATGTTTTGTTTTATGAAAAAATCAAGGTCCCGTCGCCGACCCGGTGTCCGGAGTGCCGGGCGATACGACGGATGCTTTGGTGGAACGAGCACAATCTGTATCGCAAGCAAGGCATGTTTTCGACGTTTCCGGAAGCATCGCCAATCAAAATCATGGAACGAGACGCATGGTGGGGTGATGGCTGGGATGCGCTGGAATATGGGCGCGACTATGATTTCTCGCGGCCGTTTTTTGAGCAGTTTCATGAGCTGATGCTGGCCGTTCCTTGGCCGAGTCGTGATGTCCAACGCCTCGTGAATTCCGATTACAGCAATCAAGCGAGCGATCTCAAAAACTGCTATCTTGTTTTTAATTCTGGCATGTCGGAGGATTGTTTGTATGGCGTAGCCTCGCTCCAGATGCGAGACTCCATGGATTTTTATTTTTGCGGCAAAAGCGAACTTTGCTACGAGGTCATGAACGTGGAAAACTGCTATAACACGTTTTTCAGCATTGACGTTTCCAACTGTCGCAACGTGTGGTATTCTCGCGATTGCCATGATTGTCAGGATTGCTACGGATGCGCCAATTTGCGGAGCAAGCAGTACTATATTTTCAACCGGCCGTATACCAAAGAAGAGTACCGTGAAAAGATCAAGACCGTCACGCGAGAGGCCGCGCAGGCATTTTGGAAAACACAGCCCTATCGTTTTGCTCATGCAATCCAAAATACCAACTCGATTGGCGAATATTTGTACAACTGCAAAAATTCCCGCTCCTGCTACCAGGTGCTCGACGCTGAAAATCTTGCCTACTGCCAAAATATGTCTCGTGGCATCAAAGACTCAATGGATTACACGAATTGGGGGAATCATGCCGAGTTGATTTATGAGTCGGTGAGTGTTGGCGAAAACGTTCGCAACCTAAAGTTTTGTTTCAACTGCTGGCCAAGCAGTACCGATCTCGAATATTGCGTCAATGTAATGTCATCGAGCAATTGTTTTGGCTGTGTGAGTTTGCGCAAAAAAGAATATTGCATCTTGAACAAGCAGTACACGCGTGAGGAATACCTCTCGCAAATATCAAAAATCAAATCTCAAATGTCAAAGAGTGGGGAGTACGGAGAATTCTTTCCCACCGAGCTTTCGCCGTTGGCCTACAACGAATCGGTCGCGCAAGATTATTTTCCCAAGACCAAAGAGCAAGCGATTGCCGAAGGCTACACGTGGCGAGAACAAGAAGAACGAAAATTTGAGATCACCCCCGACACGCCGGCATGCGAACAATGCAAGCGCGCGTATCGGATTTTGGATCGAGAGAGAGAATTCTATCAGCGTTTTTCCCTACCAACCCCGCGCCAGTGCCACCGGTGCCGCTTCGACCAACGGATCAAATTCCGCAATCCCATGCAATGGTGGCATCGGCAGTGCGCGAAGTGCCAGGCGCCGATCGAGACCACATTTGCTCCGGATCGGCCGGAGGTTATATACTGCGAGCAATGCTATCAAGCCGAAGTAAATTAATGCTGGTCTAAGGGATGGGAGTATAGACACGATCTGGCGTACGAGTCGGTGTAGGAAGAGGCGTGCGGTTCGGCGTGGGAGTCGGTGTTGGAGTTTGAGTCGGCGTGGGAGTCGGTGTCAAGCTCGGTATTACAGTCGGAGTTGGCGATGGATCCAGGGTAATGCTGGGGCGCGGTGATGCCGACGGTGTTTCTGATGGGGTTTCTAATTGAATTGGCGTCGGTGAGATACTCGGAGAAGCACGCCGATGCATAAGCAGTAAGATAGCGGCAATCACCATGATTGCTACGACACCAATCGAGAATAGTGGGCTTGGCGAAGCGGGAGGTCGTGGAGATGCCTTGATGTGCGCGCGAAGCTTATCTTCTTGCCGTTTTAGCCACACCGGATCATGAAGATCGGTTTTTTGCACTTCGCCTAGTTTTTTGAGAATGTCGTCGTTCATGGTTGCTTCGTTACATCTTTTAATTTTTCAACAGCGCGGTGGAGTTTGACTGACACATTGTTCTCGGTCATGCCGGTCGTCTCGGCAATCTCGGTAATCGAAAACTCATTGATGTATCGGAGGACAATGATTTCTCGGTATGCGTCCGGCAGAACCTCGAGCTTGGCAGTAACCTCTCGAACCAGCGATTTTGTTTCCGCATTGCCGGCGATATCGCTGGTATCGGGAATATCAATCGTGTCTTCTCCAAAGCTGTGGATGGAAACCTCGCGATCTTTCTTGGATGTTTTATAAAAATCAATGATCACGTTATGCGCCGAGCGATAGAGGAATGCGCGCATATTTTCGATCGTATTACCTTGTGCCAGATAATCCCACGTTTTCATAAAAACTTGTCCTGCCAAATCTTCCGCGTCCTCTTTGGAGTGTACCCGAAAATAGCAGTATTTAAAAAGTTTGGGAGCGTATTCCCGATACAACTCAATAAACTTGTTCTCATCAATGGTATCCATAGTCCGGACGATAAACTTCTCATTTCTTACACTGCGTCTAGTATACCAAAAAATCTCCTGTGTTAAACCCCCCGATGGCTGGTGCCGCGGCGGGGTTTGAGGGAACATGGTGGTTGGCTTCAAAATATGCCAACGCTTGCGAGAAGGAATATACCGAGAAAACCGAGACCGAGGACGAAGCCGATACGAATGATTCCGGCGATTCCCATGGTTTTTCTCTCCTTCGTGCACGTACAGACGACGGTTTTCTCGCCATCTTACACCTTTTGTGGTATAACAAGGGCATGGAACTGCACGTCAAAACTTGCCAAAACTGCAAGCAAAACTTCACGATCGAATCGGAGGATTTTGCGTTCTACGAAAAAATCCAAGTCCCGTCGCCGACATTTTGTCCCGAGTGCCGGAATATTCGGCGGCTTGCGTGGCGGGAGGATCATACGCTCTACCGCGACACGTGCAAACTGTGCGGCGAGAAAACCATCAGCATCCACGCGCCCGACGGTCCATATACTGTGTATTGCCGTGATTGCTGGATTTCTGATAAATGGGATCCGCTGTCGTACGGACGCGACTATGATTTCAACAAATCATTTTTTGAACAATATCGTGAGCTCATGACCGTGGTCCCGCAGCCCGCGTTAACTGGCGCACGCCTTATAAACAGCGAATATTCTCATACTTCGCTGGGACTCAAGAATTGCTACTATGTTTTCCTCTGTTATTTTAGTGAAGATTCTCAATACAGTAATGCGCTACTTTTTTCCAAAAATACTTTTGATTCCTTCATTACCGATAACAGCGATCATGCCTATGAAACGATCCATTCAAACCGTTTGTATCGCGTTCGTTTTGGATATTTTGCCGATGAGTGTTTGGATTCCGCGTTTCTGTATGACTGTTTAGGCTGTACGGACTGCTTTGGCTGTATCAATCTTCGCAAGCAGAAATACTGCCTTTGGAACCAGCAACTTTCAAAAGAAGAATACCAAAAGCAGATCGTACACTGGGATCTTGGGAGCTATGCTCGATTACAGGAAGTAAAAGCAAAATTCAAAGAACTCTACCTTTCCACACCTCGCCGCTTTGCGCACATCATCAATGGCATCAATGTGACTGGAGATATTATCAGAGATGCAAAGGACTGCCAAACGTGTTTCTCTGTGCTTGATGGGGTCCAAAACTGCAAGTACTTGTATATTGCTGGGTTGAATTTGAAGGATAGCTATGATGTGAGCGGTGCGGGAGATTTATCGGAATTAATCTATGAAACGATGCTTGCGACCAGAGCACAGCGTACGAAGTTTTGCGCCGGAAGCTCGAATAGTTCCGATATCGATTATTGTAATATGTGCGCTGATTGCTCCAAGTGTTTTGGATGCGTGGGGGTGCAACATAAGAAGTATTGCATTCTCAACAAACAATACACCAAGGAAGAATATAATACGCTCGTGCCCAAGATTATCCAGCACATGAACGTCATGCCGTATCAAGATAAGAAGGAGCGTGTATATAAATACGGCGAGTTTTTCCCGACGGAATTGTCAGCGTACGCATACAATGAGTCGCTGGCTTTCAAATGGTATCCAAAAACCAAAGAAGAAGTGCTCGCGGAAGGGTGGCAGTGGCGAGATCCGGAGGCAAAGCATTATGAAATCACGCTTAAACCGCAGGACTTGCCCGATCATATTCGCGATGTAAAGGACAATATTCTCGAAGATATCATCGGATGTGAACATGCCGGTACGTGCAATGAAATGTGCACGACGGCGTTCCGTATCAATCGGGAAGAACTTGCGTTTTATCGCAACATGAACGTCGCGCTTCCGCGGCTATGTCCCAACTGCCGGTACATTCAGCGCCTACAGTGGCGCAACAGCTTTCATCTCTATCCACGGCACTGCTCAAAATGCTCGCGAGATATCGAAACCACGTATGCTCCCGATAAGCCCGAGATCATCTATTGTGACCAATGCTATAAGGCCGAATTTTTATGAGTATTTTCAAGCGTTTTGCGCACCTGCGGTACTTACTTCCTATCCTCTGGCGCGCCACGATTTTTCGTGCCAAGATTTGGTGGTATAAGAAATTCAGATGATCACATATCTTCCATATGGAGAATAAGAAATCATGTCAAAATTGCGGCGTAGGAAGATAGCCTAATCTTGACTGGATCTTTTTTCCAGACTATAATCAGATTATAGTTATTTAATTACTATGTTATGACTCAAAAAGTAATACAAGTCGGGACTTCGGCGGCAGTCATTATCCCCAAGGAATCTCTCAAAGAACTCGGCATGAAGGTCGGGGATCGGGTACAGGTGGAAGTACGCGCCGAAGACAAGAGCGTCACGGTTCGCCCTCTCGCCACGGTAGATCAAGAATTAGTGTCTTGGACGAAGGACTTTATCCAAAAATACCACCAAGCATTGGAAGCACTGGCCCGGCAATAATGACCAAGTATCTTGTGGCGCAGGATATTCTCGTCATTCATGCGCTCATCGTGGATGAGATCGGCGGCACGCACGGGTTGCGTGATCTGCATCTCTTGCAATCTCTTGTCGAGCGTCCCAAGTCATCATTTGGCGGCAAAGAAATGTACGCGACGGTTTTTGAAAAAGCCGCGGTGTATGTAGAGTCGCTCGCGCGGTATCATGTATTTGTAGATGGCAATAAACGTACCAGCATCGCTGTGGCCGGGCGCTTTCTTTGGATGAACGGCTACGAACTCATAGCTTCTGACCAGGATGTCGAGCTTTTCGTTTTGCGCGTTGCGCAGAAGCAAGTGGTTTGGGAAGATATCATTGAGTGGTTTAAGAAAAATTCAAAGAAATCATGAACTCTCTCAAAGTCATCTTTATTCCCGGTAACGGCAGAGCGAACACGAAAGAAAATTGGTTTCCGTATGTTCAGCTGGAACTTGAAAAGCTTGGGGTCAAGGTTATCGCAGAGCAGTTTCCTGATCCTGACATTGCGCGGGCGAAGTACTGGCTGCCCTTCCTTGAACAACTTGGTGCCGACGAGCATACGATCTTGATCGGTCACTCATCCGGTGCACTGGCGGCGATGGGGTATGCGGAGCAACACAAAATTCTTGGATCGGTCTTGGTCGGCGTTGCCCATACCGATGGCGGAGATCTCAAAGAAAAAGCCAGCGGCTACTTTGATACTCCATGGGATTGGGAGGCAATCAAGAAGAATCAGCAATGGATCATTGAGTTTCATTCGATTGACGACCCATTCATATCTGTCGTCGAGGCCCGCTTTGTACATGAAAAGCTCGATTCCGAATACCATGAATTTACCGACCGCGGGCATTTTTTTCCCGCCGATACATTTCCGGAATTAGTTGAAGCCGTCAAGATAAAACTCAAATTCTAACCCTGCTAATTTATTAGAGTAAAGTAGAATCTATGGAATCACAAATGAAATCCTGCCAAAACTGCCAAGAGTCCTTCACCATCGATCCGGAGGACTTTGAATTTTATAAGAAAATCAACGTCCCTCCGCCGACGTTTTGCTGGAAGTGCCGCTTCCAACGACGGTTAGCGTATCGCAATGAACGGAAACTTTTTCGCGGCAAAAGCGCGTTCTCGGGAAAAGATCTGCTCACCCTCTACCCGCCGGAGTTCGGTATGACCGTCTACACGCAGGAAGAATATCGATCTGACGCATGGGAGGAGCTTTCCTACGGACGGGAGTATGATTTTTCGCGGACGTTTTTTGAGCAATTCGCCGAGCTTGCCAAGGCAGTTCCCAGGCCGGTGGCGAGCAATGAAGACAACATCAACAGCGAGTATGCCGGCAATTCGGGATGGCTCAAGAATTGCTACTTAGTGTTTAATACGACGGCGGCGGAAGATTCCGCCTACGGCAACGGCATTGATTACTGCAAGAATTGTTTTGACAATTCGCATATTAATAAATGTGAACGATGCTACGGATCATTTTGGATTCGCAATTCGTATCAAAGCCATTTCTCCACTCGTTCCATTGATAATGCTTCGGTTATGTTTTGCTTCGCCACCAAAGGACTGACCAACTGCTTCGGTTGCGTGAATATGATCAACAAGAGTTGCTGCATCTACAACGAACAATATTCAAAAGAAGAATACCATCGGCGCATTGCCGACATGAAGCTCAACACGTGGTCCGGACTTCAAAAGGCGAAAGCCGAAGCGATCGCTTTTTCGCAAAAATTTCCCCTCGCCTATCTCAATGGCGTTTTTGATACCGATGTTACCGGGGAATATATCAGCAATTCAAAA
>OBEQ010270647.1_pt1 | contig 19983 bp, 15 predicted proteins | sample 1670901 | NCBI WGS metagenome assembly OBEQ01 (sample SAMEA104232315, study PRJEB22302) | groundwater metagenome | biome: forest; feature: aquifer; material: groundwater | place: USA | collected 2011-08-07 | depth 5.4 m
CATCCGGTTGCGTCGAAACTGATCCAGTGTGTGCGTGAGTTCCGCGACATTAATTTCCACTTTGATGATGCCCATGTCCTGCATATTGCACCCGCCCTTTCAGGTTGCAATCGCCCAGACACGACTAATCGTGCGCTACCGTCTTTCTTGACCAAACTTATTGGTGTGTTCGGACCGACACTCTATTTCTTGCCAACATTTCTCGCGCATACTCGACGCCAACGGAACTTCGACGCAATCTTCCTGACGAATCTGTTTGCTGGGTGGACCATCGTGGGATGGATTGTGGCCATCGTGTGGTCAGTTACCGAATCGAACAGACTGCCGCCGGAACCCGAACCAGTGCTTGTTGCTGCACCAAATAAAGCCGATCTTTGGTATGAGCGGAATCGCAAATGGGTGTTGCCACTCTTTGTTGCGGCGCTGCTCGTTGGTTTCTACTTGATCACCCACATCTCATGAAGGAACACGCATGCTGGCGACACTCTCGACGGGCTCTGCGTTGGAAACCCTGACGGAGCACATGCATGCGACAGCGCAACAACTCTATCAGCACATCATCGACTACGAAATGACGCAAGCGTGGCGCCCGTGGAACCAAGCGCAGCCCGTTGGCACAACCTGCATCATTGTCCCACAGGATTTACTGGATTCGCCAACACCCTGCGTCCCAGACCTCATGCGGCTGTATCAAACGCTTATCACGATCACCAAGAAATTGGATAAGGCCGTGGTGACAGAGCAAATCCAGCAAATAGTTGATGAAGTCTTTGCTGATTTCACGCCATAATTTTACCGACGGTCGGCAATCGAGTGCATGACAAATGACCAACCAGTGCTCTACAAACTCAAAGCATCCGATTTCTTGAAGTTGTGATGACCTGCAGCGTTTCACCATCTCATCAGCGGTCGTGACCATCCCACTCACCTACGTCCAACACGAGCGAAGATTTGTGTGTGTGTTCGGCACTCAATTCGTCCTGTATACCGCTCTAGATTATTTCTGCATCGTCTGTGCGAAATCGATCCTGAACACCTTTCAAAAGCTACAGCGGTTAAATCTGGATGGAAATCCATGCGGCAACGTTGTACGAATTGCGCATGACAAATGGTGCTCTTTACTATCCAGAAAATTTGCGTAACGACATCTTGCTCACCGGCGCAGGATTTACCGCAAGCGTTGGTGGATACCTTGCTCAAGAAATGTGGGCGAAGATTTTCAATCATCCTGCGTTATCAAAATTCCCAAATGTGAAGAAGGCAATGCGGCATCGTCAGTACCGATTTGATTACGAGGATCTCTATCACCAAATTGTTGTGAAACGACGACAAAATCTTCCCTTTCAAGATCCCGTGATCATACTCGAAGCAAATGCTGATGCAGCGGTCGAAGAAGCCATGCAAGCGGCATTGATCGATCTTGTCACTAAAACGATGGATCATCGTGAGTACTGTCGCGCACTGAATGTCTTTCAGCTCAAAGCGTTGATCAAATATTTCTCAGGCGATTTAGATGCACACGGACTCATCTTTAGTACGAACCAAGATATATTCATGGAAGCACTTTGCCATCAGGGGCACGATGCGAGTAAGCACATCGTATGGCATCCGGGATTAGAGCAGTACACGTATGGCACAGATCTCAACCTCCCAGAAAATGATGCAGCACTTGCCGCCCATGTTGCTCCACAAAAATTTGCAGCACACTCTTTGGGATATTGTAAGTTGCACGGTTCAATTCACTGGCGACGCAATGGCACCGGGAAAACGGTTCACGTCACTGGTGTGAACAAGCTTGACGCTATACAACAGGAACCATTGCTGCGTTGGTACTATGAACTCTTCAAGAGAGCACTGAACCGTGCGGATGTAAGGTTGTTGGTGATTGGCTACGGTTTCAATGATCCACACATCAATGGCGTAATCCGCAATGCGATCAAAGCGCATGGCCTGAAAGTGCATATCATTGATCCACGCTCACCTGAGCAATTCAACGCGAGTTTCGTGCACCCGGAGGGCGAGCATCACACACGTCTTGATCATCAAGAAATTTGGGAGGGAATCGAGATGTATCTTCCGTACACACTACAGCAGGTGTTCCCACCAACGACCCCAGAGTTGCAATCGATGATCAACAGATCTCCCGCAGAAGATCTAGATCGCATCTTCAACTTCACAAAATTCTTTAGCGAACCACACGTTCGATTTCCTCTGACAAATTGACAGATGCTCAAATTATGTGCGAAGGGACGCAAAATTTGGCGCGAGCCAAATTTACCGAAGAACGAAAAACGTGAACGAGTAGCACGCACCAAATTTCGTTCTTCGTAATTCGTTCACGTTCTTCGGAACCGCCTTGGACGCAAAGTGACAACTGGAAGCAATCCCAGGAGTTCAACATCAAGCCCTCGTGAGTCGATTGTTGACTGACGGATGTTTGGTATATGGAGATCGTCACGTCAAGAAAGAGGCTTCCTATGCGCGTTCTCTGTAAAGTGCTGCATCTTATCGGGCTCACCATGTTTCTTGGATCAATCTGGGTGTACATTGCACAAGGGACGCCGTTGGAAACACCGCTGATTACATCCTATGTACGCGACAGTGTGTGGCAACTCGTGCGCACGTTAACGATTCCCGGCTTGGCGCTGACGATCGTGAGCGGAATGAGCTTGGCGTGTCTACAGCGCCGCCCGTTTACTTCGCCCTTCGTGCGCACGAAATTGACGGTGGGAATCGTCATCGCGATCAACACGTATTATATTGCGGCGGCGATCCGTCACGCAGCCGAGGTAACACATACGGGCGTTTTCGAGTTGTCCCAATTAACAGAGCATCTGCATCAGGAAACGCTGTTTGGTGCGGCCAACGTGCTGTGCGCACTCGGGCTCATTGCCTACTCCGTGCACACCGTACGTGGTACACGACGGCTCAAAAACGAAACAACGTTCCGGCCAACATCTGGGCAAATCTGACGCAACCACTTTTCTAGTGCTTACTTGCGGTGTTAAACGATATATTGTGTGGGTTTGGGCATGTCACGACATGCCCTCACAATCACTTGCAGTCCCGAAGATCGGCAAGAGTTGGAACGACTGTCGAGCCGACGAACTGAATCAAAGCAACTGGTCGAACGATCCCGTATTATCCTTGGCTGCCTGACAGGCAGCTCTGTTGTGGCGAAATGACCAGCTCGGTGCAAATGATTTTTTCTTACTAAACATGGGCGGGTTCATCTAAAATATCCAAAAGTTTTCGCGCGCAATACATCCGATTCCGCTTGGCATCGTTCGTTTGTTTCAGAACACCCGATTTTTCTAGTTTATCGATGGCACGCTGTGCCGTAGGAAAGGCGATCTTGTGTTTTTTCGCCACGCCGCTCACGGTCATAAATGGATTTGCCATGCAGTCGTCAATCAACAACAAACAATTTTTGTCAGCCTTAGCCGTAAAGGATTGTTTCCACTTTGCGACAGTTTCCTGCATTCGCTTGATACGACCTAAAGCATCTTCTGCCTGACGGGCGACTCCATTTAAAAAGTATTCAACCCAACCTTCCCAGTCTCCGTTTTCATTCACGGCGCGTAGATGAGCATAATACTCGTCTCGCTTGGCTTCAAAAAAGGCGCTGAGATACAAAATTGGCGACGGTAAAATACCTCGATCCACAAGATATAGGATAATCAACAGGCGTCCCACACGACCGTTTCCATCGAGAAACGGGTGGATTGCCTCAAATTGCAAATGGATCAGAGCGGTCGTAACGAGCGGTGGGAGTGCAGATTCGTGAAAGAATTTTTCCAAAGCTCCCAGACAATCCATGAGTAGGTGTGGGGGTGGTGGAACGTACGTTGCGTTTTGCAAGGTGCAGCCTGCGATGCCGATCCAGTTCTGGGATCTTCGAAATTCGCCTGGGGTAGCCATATTGCCCCGAACGCCCTTCATGAGATGCTCATGGACCTCGCAAATCAGACGCAGTGAAATGGGGAGGGTCTTGAGACGCTTGATTCCATACTCCAAGGCTTTGACATAATTTTCGACTTCCCTGAGATCCGAACGGTCTCTTTGAGTTTCCATACCGGCCTCATCCGCGAATAATTCGGCCAGTGAGGTTTGAGTTCCTTCAATGCGGCTCGACAAAACGGCTTCGCGCCGGACAAAGGGACGAATCAACAGATGAGGATTGGGTAAAGCAGCCCCGATGGAGGCCAACTGGCCAATGAGGCGATCCGCATCGGAGAGATGCCTCGCCAGCCGGTCATTCCATTCTATCGGTGGAGGAAGCGGATCAGGGACATACGCCTGATAGCCTTCCGGGCACTTGACCTTTTTCCCATGAATTCTCAGCGTATTGGCCATATTAGCGATTCGATAATAAGAAGTTCATTTATTAACGAATGTATATAATATCGTTAATAGTAATGCAAGTGATTAACCGTTGTACTTCTTGAATGTCTTATATTCAGGGATCCGAATCTTGAAAATCGAGTAAATCGGCTTCCTCACAGGGTTCGCAGAGCCGCCGTATTTTGGGTGACCGTGTTGTGCTACATTTTAGAATCCGCTTCGCGCATCGCGATGGAGTGAAAAATTCTCGCTTCGCGCTGGCAAAATTATGTTATAGATGCACGCCATTGTCGGTAATCAAGGAGAATCACATGCCCGCAAAAAAGAATTCCGCATTTATGAAGCCGGTCACGCCGGATGCCGCGCTTGCCGGAGTGGTTGGGGCGCAGCCCGTACCGCGCACCGAGATCGTGAAAAAAATGTGGGACTACATTAAGAAAAACAATTTGCAGGACGCCAAAAACAGACGCGCCATTAACGCCGACGAAAAATTATTGCCGGTGTTTGGCGGCAAAAAACAAGTCACGATGTTCGACCTCGCCAAACTGATTAATGCGCATGTGAAAAAGTAAATCCAAACCGGCACCATTTTTTGCAGCGCGATGCGGCGGGCGATCAGTACAGGATAGCGATCGATCCCACGCGTTTGCCGGCGCGCGGTGACTACTATTTTGCGTTTGGAAAAGGTGTCACATGAGTTCCGCCAACACGACCTGTTCAATCGCCGCTTTAGTTTCTGCGGTGGCGTGGCCGTCGCGGTGGCCGAGGCCGTAGAAACCGGGCAGTGGGGTGCCTTGCACATATGCGACCGAGAGACGAATGGCCGCAAATGCAGGCGCGGCGCCCGCTGGATCGGGATCGCTGCCGACAATCACCGGATAGAATTTTTTGCCGCGCATGCGTTCCGTGAATTGATATTTTGGATGACGCAGGTAGTAGGTCCAATGGTCGAGAAAATTTTTCATGAGATGCGACACGGAATACCAATACAACGGGCTCGCTAAAATAATCAGATCGGCGCCGAGCATGGCCTCGAGCATTTCTTCCAGCGCGGGACCCAAATTCCAATCGCCCTGCACGCGGGCATCGACGAAGAGCGGCAGTCGCGTCTCGCGCAAATGAAACGCTTGCGCCGTGGCGTGGTTGGCGGCGAGCAGTGCCTCGACATGTTCGCACGTGCTCGATGGGGTTCTGGTGCTGCCCTCCACAACCAGAATTTGCATTGTGGCTCCATTCACTATTTCGCCCCCGCTCCGGGGGGGACGGCGGTCCCCGAGGTCTCGAACGTGCTCGTTGGTTTCTCCAAACCAGCCGAGGCGGAACACTGTAGCTGATAGATCCCAGAAAATTTCTGCATGAAACCAGGGCCGTTATAGTTAAACGGTGAGTTCAACTTAATTAATTTGCTGTACGAGGCCTTCGATAGAGTGCAACCCTTCCGGGGCGCATAGAGCAACAGAGTGCCGTGAACGTTTTGAATGTTGACCTCACACGGTTCTGCGCCAAGCAAGTAGGACTTCTGAAACTGTTCATCTGAAAACGTGGTGGGAACGGCAGCTTCGCCGAGTGATTTCCATGCCGATTGGGCAAGATCGAGCTGAAAGAGATGCGTGCCGAAGCTAGCGATAAATTGCCCGTTCATGGTGGTGAAGTACGGTGTCAGGGAATATCTGGACACTTCGACGTTTTGCGGGATTCCTCCCACTTCGGTCCCGAAGACTTCTTGCCAGATTTCTCCCACGGCCGGATCGGGAATGGTCACCCACGTTTGCCCGACGTCCAGCGACAGTAGCGTGCTTTCGATCTTTGTCCAATCGGCTGTCCGTACGCGCAGTAACAGCTGTGGTGGCGTGGTGGTTCCGTTGGCGCTGCTGCCCGGGAGGTTGGCGAATTGTTCAATGCTGGCACTAGCATAGGTTGGATCCAGCATGGGGAACGGCGCTGGCCCGAGAGGTACGGGAGTGGCGGCGCCCCCATTGGCATTGGGGTCCAACGTGAAGGCTTGTGTTGTGCCGCTCTGAATCCTCAAGATCATGGGAATGCCCGGCGCTTGCTCGAACGCAAACAGTTTTGCCGTGCCTTCGGCTGGCGGTAATGACCACGTCGCCCACTGATTGCCGTTATCCTTCGAGCTGTACACCGTATATTGCGGTGGTGCGGTCGACACCTTTTTTTCGGCGCCAATCACCAGCTGATTGCCGACGCTGGTGAGCAGGATGGGGCCACCATAGGGGTCCGATATGACCGGATTGGTCAGCGGCACGGCCTGATCGGTGATTCGGAGGAATGTGCTCGCTCCGAGGGCGTAGAGTGCGTTTTGGTGCGGTGTGACTAGTTTCGGTTTGTCCTTGAGAGAAAATCCCTCCAACCAGGTGTCAGACAAGGGGTCGCCACCGGCAATGTGCTGGTAGCGATAGGTGCCGTAGTTCACTCCGACGCCACCACTTGCTGGAAGGGAACTCGCCATAAATGTTTCGGTGTTGGAAAATGTGCCCCAATATAATTTCACTGGATCAAGGTAGAAGTTCGACTTCAGATTGCCTAGCGACAGTGGATTATTGGGTTCGTCCTGTCCCATCGATTTTACCTCCGGCGTGCTGCCATTGGCGCAGAGCTGGAAATTACTCGGTTGTTGTTTTGCTTTGCACGCCACATCGACGATATAGCTGACGACGCCCTTGTCGCAACTGTCTGCGGTACAGGCGTCGCCATCATCCTTTTGCACGCTGTCACACGAAGCGACCGGTTTGACGCAGGTCCCCGCCTGGCACGTCGCCCCATTGCTACAGACTAACGGTGCATGTGACGGTCCTTTTACGGCATCGCAACTGTCTGTTGTGCAGGCGTTGCCGTCGTCAAAATTGATCGGTTGTCCCCCGCAGGCGATGATTCCATTTTGTTCGTGGCAGCCATCGTTGCCGGTGCAGATGTTTTGATCGCTACAGGTGGCTTTCACATCGAGCAGCTGCTTGATCGCGCCCGTCTCGGGATTGCACTGCGCCTTCGTACACGCGTTGCCATCCTCGTTGGTGGCTGGATTGAACGGTGTTCCCTTGCATTGCGCATAGGCGTTACACGCATCTTTCGTGGTGCAGCTATTGCCGTCATTGCATACCGCGCCAATGATCGCCACTTGAGTGATCGCGCCCGTCACGGTGTTGCAGGTGGTTTTGGTGCAGATATTATTATCGTCGAACAATTTGAGGTTGATCGGTGCACCGACGCAACGCTGATTGAGGCAGGCATCGCCCTTTGTGCACGCGTTACTGTCGCTGCAGAGTCGGCCATTTTGTTTGCCAGCGCATGGATCAGCGGCATCGGCTGGCGTCGAGGCCAACACACAAATGAAGAGCATGGTGGTGGCAAATTTCGTCATCATCGTGTGACTCCCCCCGCCGAATGCAATTCACTTTATTGCAACACGCGCAGGACATTTTCGCCGGCGTCGATGATGTAGAAACGGTGGTGGCTCCGGTCGTAGGTCATGTCGGCGGGGTTGCTCCAATGGCCGAGCGCGCCCACGCCATCTTTGACGCCCTGATCGCTAGTGCCCGACACCGTGACCACTGCGGGGGCCTGTCCGTCCGCGCGGCAGCGATTGATGGCGGTGGCATTCTGATAGGTGGTGGCGCGGCCGGGTAGATAGAACGCATCGGCCGCAAACGCGCCATTGGTGAGCAGTCCAGGGGTTTCCTCTTCACACGTCCACGTGCGTTGCCACTGCGCGGTCACGGGCTGTGCGGCATCCCCCGTGGCGAGCAGGCGGAATTCGCCCGTGCCGTTCGGTGAGGCCGGGTTGGTGGAGGCGAGGAAGGTATCCGTGTCCGCATTGTAATACACATACTCATAATCCTCGCGCTGCAGATGCTGCTCTGGATCTAGAGTAAACAGCGTGAGTGCGACGTCCGTGCCGTTGTACTCTGGCGCGCTATCGAGTGCGGCCGTGGCCAGTCCCGTCACGAGGACGTCCGCGTCTCCGCCCACGCCGAGCCGCACGAGACGTCCCTCCGTATCAAACGCCACATGAAAAAATTGTAGCAGTGCCCCAGCAGCGTTCCGCAATGGGATGCGGTGCAACGTTTTGGTATCGACCGCCACGTAGTAGAGATTCCCTCTGCTGGTCACAAAGAGACGAGGAAACGCAGGATTCGGAATGACGACGAGATCTGTGATGTTCAGCGATTGTTTGGTGATGGGATCCACGAGCGGAATCGTATCCGGTAGCACGGTCGCAACGGGCACGGGGTTCTGATTGTTGATCTCGACCTGGCGCAACACCTGGTTGCAGGGAGGTTTCCCCGCGTCCGCGCATTGGAAGTCCGTGACGTACACGAGGGCGCCATCCGGTGTGACGGCCACGTGCTGCGGATTGGTGAAGCGTGCCGCGGTGCCTGCACCGCTCGCAAAACCGCTCTGCTTGGGGCTCCCCGCGACCGTCACGAATTGCTCGCCCTGCGCCTGTCGCAACGTGCAGGCGTCGCCGACATAAAAATGCGTGTCATCAGTTGGAAGGATCGCGCGCGGCTGACTGACGCGCGCCGTGCCTGCAACTCCGAGCGTGCCATCCACCACCGCGGGGCCGTTGGTGAGTAGCGTTGTGGTGGTTTGATCCGCAAACCGGTAGCGCACGATGTTTTTCGCCGTGTCGATGATCAGGAGGTCCTGACCACTCAGTGACACACTGACGCGATGTGGATAATTCAAGACGAGCTTCGGAACTTCAGTGATGCCCGCGGCGTTGACCGCCCATACGCGTCCTTGCCCCGTCTTGCCGGAGACCGACGGTTGAGAAGAGATATAGATGGTCTTGTTCGCGGCGGCGTACGTCATGCTGTACGCATTGATTCCGGGGAGCGAGAGTACCTTGGCACTGCTGGGCGTCGCGCCCTGAAAATTCACTGTGAAGAGCGCGGGCAAGAAATGGGCGTCGTCCTCATTGGCGAGCACATAGAGCGCGCCCTCGACCGACACCATCGCGCGCGGTGCGTTGAATTGTAGTACTGGCTCGCTCGTTGGCGTCGTGTGCGGCAGCGGCGCGGCGAGTGGGAGCGCCCACAGCTGTCCGTCGTGTTCCCAGATGTGGTCATTGTTTGACGTGAGGACGTAGAGAAACTCCGTGCCGAGGGCAATGTCGACAATATGGTAGGAGCGCAACGTCCCCTGGTCGAGGTACGTCAAACTCGCAAAACCTTGCACGGTGTGTGCTCCCGTGGCGCTATCGACGGTGACTCGGGAGATCGTGCGGATCGATTCTGCCATGTAAAATATTTTGCCATCGCCCACCAACCGCGTTGGCTCCCACACGCGCGCGTCGCTGCCCGTGCCGTCCGCGTGACCGCAGCCGCCCGGTTTGCCGGCAATGGTGAGTGCCTGCGAAAAAGCCGGAGGCTTCGGCGGTGGCACCGGTTTGTGTTGTTCGGATGGTGTCGGTGTTGGTGCAGGATCCGTCGGTGCTATCGGTGCGGCTGGCGTCGCGGCCGGTTGCTCGACCGCGGTCGGTTTTTCTGCGACAGGTACAACTGCTTCGACAGGCGGTGGCGTGACGAGCGGCGTGTTTTGATTTGTTACGTCGGCTGGTTTTGGTGTGGCTGGCACCGCCGGTGTCGGTGTTGGCGCCGGTGTCGCAACTGGGGCAGGTGTCGCGCTGCTGCCGGTCTCCGTGCCGCCGCCGCTGCACGCCGCGCCGAACAAGCAACAGAGGAGCACAATCAACTGGCGCAGCGATAGAGGTTTCATGTGCGATGGTACCATAGCAAGGGGTGTACCAAAACAATCAGAAAATACTGAGCAAATATCAGGCGCTGAATAATAGATGGCTCCCCATTTTGAGAAATCGCCCCGCGTGCGAGTACTTTGCTACCTGGTTGTACCGCAGAAATATTTTCTATCGGGGATATTTTGTGGAGACGCTGGGGCGGACCGTTGGTGTGAACTTTGCTACTGCCAACCGCCATGGCCATCGGAGGACGTGCTATCGGGCAGGGGATGCGTTGGATCGTGTTGGTGCTGTTGCTCCTGCTGGGGGCGCAGACCACGCACGCCGCCCTGAGCGACAGCGACGGCGATGGGCTGGACGACGCGTGGGAAAATGGTGCCGGGAAGGTCTTGGGTGCCAAGATCGGCCGCAAGGATATTTTTTTTCAAATCGATTGGCAGTATTGCGTCGCCTTTGCCGACAACAACAAGCCAGCCGATGTCTTCAGCCATCCGTTTGATCCGGGCAATCAGCCGCGTTTGGGCAAAGACTCGATCCTCTACTTCATCCGCTACTTTTGGAAAAGTTTCGATCCGGCAAATCCCTGGTGTGCGCATATCGATAATGGGCAGACCATCTGGGATTGCGATGATCTGAACGCGGACGCGACGGATATTACGATGAACCCAGCACGCGTGCCACTGGCGAAGGCGCGGATGGTGGGCCCTTTGCAAAGCGCGGCCGCGGACAGCCAATCCGATAGCTTTCGCTATAATTTCTTTTTTCCTCCAGAGCGTGCCCAAAAATTTCACTACGGTGTGACGGGCTGTACCGGCGGCGGCACCACCAGTGTGGACGACATTCTCGCGGAATTTGGTCCCTCTGGAATGGCCATGCTGCATGAATTGGGTCACAAATGGCATCGCAATCATGGTGGCGAGGACGATCACAATTACAAATACAATTATCCTTCCATCATGAATTACTCGCTCAACTATTCAGCGAAAATCGACGGCTTTAGCATGAGCAAATTCCCCACGTTGAATGAATGGGCTGTGTGCGAGAAGAATGGACTCGGTATTCCGCTCTCGGGGCAACTCACCACGGTGACCGATTCAGACAGCCAACTTGCGTATACGATTCCGAAGGAACTGGCCTATCTCCTCGATATGGGGGTGGCACCGCGTTTCATTTATGCCGATGGCGGCATCGACTGGAACAAGGACGGCATCGTCTCACCGTGCGCCACGAGTGCGGACCAATTGCAGGAAATAAATCTGGAGGCCAACTTTGGTGACTTCCCGATCGCGCGCGACAGTGCGTTCGTGGGCAATACGGATTTCGCCCCGGCGCTGATATCCCGGGGGACCCAATTGTTCATGGTGTACGTGGATCATGAACTGAACGTACGGGTGCAGCAGGGTCCGACGGCGGAGCAGGTCACTGCATTGCGGAAAAATTTGGCCAACAAAAACGATGTCACCCTGTTACTCTTTCCCGTCGGCCAATCTGAAATAGTCTACGCGAAGAATCAATCGCTTGCGGGTGCGATTGCTTCTTCGCCGGTTGCCATTGTTCCCAGCGACAAACAACAAGGCGATCTGGTGATGACGTTCACGACGACGAGCCACGCGCTCATCATCCTGCCCATTTTTCTGCAGCCCGACTCCGGAACCAAAGGGTGGAAAGTCATTCCGCCGAAACCCACGATTATCGGGCCCGCGCCCATCGCCACCGCCATGGGAGGGCATTATTTGTGTGACGCGATGGTTGCGGATTCGCCGACGACCAAATCAATTTATGTGGTGGCGCGGGATTGCGACACGGGGCAATTGTATCAGGTGCAACCCGCCAAGGTCAGTGGCGCCGCGCCGAAGCTCATCGATCTGCAGGAGCGCTCGCTGGTCGCACCCGCGTTGGTGTCGGGCGCAAATGGAAAATTTTATCTGGCGATTGCGCGCCCTCCCAACGCCTCCGATACCGAGTGTTCGCCCAACGAGAGTCAGTTGCGCGTGGTGACGTACCAGGAAAAACAATCGATCCTACAGTGGCAAGGCGCGACGCGGGTGGGACAAAATGAATCCGCCTGTCTGCGGGTCACCCGACCACTCAGTGCGCTATTTGATCCGTCGCCCAAACGGTCGCTCGGTGGTCGCATTGCCATCTATTATCAAGGCGCCAAGCCGGACCATGCGTACAATCTCTATTACGCGTATCACGATCTCGCCGCCCAAACGCACCCCAACGGCGGGACGTTCTATGGCATGATGAAATCCACGCTCTTGGCGTGGGAACCAGCCAAGGAAAAATTTGGGGTGGGTGCCGCACCGCGGGGTACGATGTTCGCGGGTCACCCGGTCTTTGCCTATTTCATGAATAGCAAAGATGCGCCGCAACCAACCGACCTGGCGCCGCAGGGTCGTCTCGAATTTTCTCCGGCGGCCGATGGCATCAATCGCGATGTGCTCGAGAGCTCGAATGATCGCGACGTCGTTGCCAAACAGTTGCCGCTGTCGATTGCCAGCATGCCGCTCGTGGATCTCTCCGTGCGCAAGGGATTTGAAAAGGATCAGGACGGCGACGGGACGCCCGATGCGCAAGACAATTGTCCGCACGATTACAATCGGCCGACCGCCAAGGGGGCGTCGGGTATCCCGCTCGGCGATGTGGCGGGCGCGGCGTGTGGCCCCTGTACCAAGGTCATCGTGGGTGATCAGAATGCGTGTACGGTCGATTTCTGTAACGCAACCAGCGGTCTCGTTTCGCACATGCCGGTTTCGGTCGATGACGGCCAGATCTGCACGAATGATGTGTGTGATCCAAAAACCGGCAACATCACGCATAGCCCCACGAGCGATGATCAGAATGCGTGCACCGTGGACAGCTGCAGCCCGACGACGGGTATGGTGAGTCATGTGTCGAAATGTCCTGGTCAACAGTGTGAGAAAAAAACCGGTCAGTGCGGGCCGGCGCCGGCGAATGGTGGAGCGCTCGCGTCGCTTGGTGTGCCCACCGGCAGTAAGCCAGCAGGTGGAGTCTCCGCGTCGACGACCGGCGGTGGGGGTGGCGCGGGGGTCGATGTCCCCTGCGCGGACATCGACGATCAGAATGCGTGCACGCTGGATCAATGTGCCGCCACTTCCGGTCAGGTGACCCACACCAAATTCCTGCAATGTCTCGCGGGCGAGTCGTGCAATGCGACCCTCAAACTGTGTGAACCGGCGGCCGCGCCAAGCCCTGCGGTGGTGCCGGCGCCCGTTACCCCGCTGCGACATCGACTGGCGTCCATTGCCGGTACGCGGTGTTATCTGCGCGACGATGGTCGCGTCGTCTGTTGGGGGGCCAACGACAAAGGGCAACTGGGTCGCGGGGTGGTTTCGATGAGCCAGGATAAAATCTCACCAGGCGTGGTCCCCGGTCTCAAACATGTGGTGTCAATTGGGGGCTGGAATGACGTTGTGTGCGCGGTGACCGACGAGGGGGCCGTGTACTGTTGGGGTGGGGAGGCAGCAGCAGCGACCAGCAGTTCCACGCCGAAAAAAATCAGCGTGCCCGCCGCAGCGGATCTCCATTTTTTTGAAGACACGGTGAGACTGCTTCTCAAGGATGGCTCTGAGCTATTGTACACACTCAAAACCGGCATTGCCGCAAATCTCTTTTCGGGCAAGGTGCTGGGCGTCAACACCAGCAGCTACGATGCGAACTATGTCGTATCCTGTGTTTCTTTGCAGGATCAAACGGTCAAATGTAGAACCCCGGTTACTGCGGTAACAAATTTGACCGTGCCCGTGGTGAGTTTGACTATGGGTGAGGAGAGCTTGTGTGTGATGGATGCGGTCGGTAGCGTCATGTGCGCCTGTGCGACCTCCGAGAGCTTGTTGCCATATTGTAATAATAATGGCGACCTGGGTGACGGGACGACCATGGCACACACGGATTTTGTGAAGGTCGATTTGCCCAGCGCCGCCAAGTCCTTTGCCTCCGGCTCGGCGCACAGTTGCGCAGTATTGTTCGATGGCACCGTGAGCTGTTGGGGATTCAATGGGGGCGGCCAAGTCACTGGTGCCCAGACGACCGACAACAAGGCAATTCCACTCCCATTGGTGGTGCCAGACCTGACGGATGTGGTGACGGTCGCTGCCGATGATTGCGTCTCGTGCGCACAACGCAGCGATGGCTCGGTCTGGTGTTGGGGAATGGATCCGCTGTTCGTGCCGCCCCAACTCATAACCCTCAAGCCGCACCTAGTGTTTGGTCCCGCGCCCAAATAAAAACATCACCACGCATAATGCATCGTGAGCGCGTAACTGAGCGTCGGTATGCGGCCGCCGGCGTCGGGGGATTTTTGCAGCGGTATGCCGCGCTGCGGCGCTTCGATTTCCTGAATATCGCTTACGATCGGATCGTTGTTGGCGAATTGCAAATTGCCGCCCACACCAATGCCACCCGGAAATGCCCAGCGCAGGCCGAGTTCCGCGGACCAACCAAAAAAATTGCGATCGCGATCGGGCCACACCGTGGTCCAGAGTCCCGCGTTCAGAATCGGCGCCGCCCAATGCTCGGTAAAAAAAATATCGTCGACGGCGACGCCAGTGCGAACCAAATGCAATCCGCCTGCGACACCGGTCGCGATGTTGAAACGCGCCGTCAGTGGGCCGTGCAATTCTTTGATGGGCAATTCGGCGTCGAGCAAAAGTCCTGCAGAGTGATGCCACAACCGCAGCGTCGGCAGAAAAATGCGGAGTCCATCGGCTACGATATGCAGCGGCGTAAAATGCCGATCGCCCGTGCGCACGTAATGCATCAGGGAAAAAATCGCGTCGTACAAACGCCCATCGAGCGCGGTGGCGGCCAATGCCCACACCGCGTGCGTTCCCGGGGTGATCGTGTGTCCGGCCATGTTGAGCAGTCCGCGATAGTAGGGTGGGTCCCACCAGATCGCATCGTCGGTGGTCGGTGTAATTGTTTGCGGAAACGCCACAATATATCCCAACAGAAATCCGCGATTCATCAGATACGCCGTCGCCAAATCCGGCGAAAATGATTCGTCACGCAGAATCGTTTTGTCCAGCAGCGCCAAATTCATTTCCTGCTGATTGAATCCATCGGCGACACCCTTGATCAGATCGGAAACGTTTGAGAGATCAGAGATGAGCGTCGGTCGGTCTGGAAGAATTTGTCCCGGCGTGCGATGAAAATCAAAATCATGTTGGCGATGACCGAGTTCGTGCGAGAGATGACTCCAGAGGAGCGTGCTCGCGGCGGCGAACCCGATCGACACCAAGCGATACCACATCGTCTGGTCCAATCCCATCCCGATCCCAAACGTGTCGTCGAGTTTTCCGCCGAGTTGTGTCGCGGTGAGCCAAAGCTGCGCGTTGCTGTCGTACGTGACCAGCGGATCGGTGAAGGTGAGTCCAATCGTGCGGTGCGCCGCAATGGTGGTGGTCGGCGGAGCCATATGTATTACGTATCGGCGCGCGACTCAGAAAAGTTGCGTTGATTACTGTACGCTGAGCGTCGCGGTTGGTTCGAGCGGGGCCCACTCGGCGGCGGACGAGGTGGCTTCGCCGCCGCTGGCGGGCGAGAAGCCGGTGCCTTGCGGGACGAAATCTTCGTAGTAAAATGTGTCGGCGGTGGAGAAGGTCGCGGTAATCGTGGTGAGCGACGTGATGGTGCTGGGATCTGGAATCGTGAGTGGAGTGGCGAAGGTCAGCGTGTCCAGAAAAATATCTTGGGTGGCGCCTTGCACCTGTGCGGTCGCGTTCCAGAGGGTCGTGTCGCCAAAAAATCCGCGATCGTGACCAGTTTGCGCGTCGGTGCCTCCCGCGCCATTTTGGGCGCTACTGCGGGTGGTGGCGGTGGTGCTCCATGTGGAATCGACCCAGCCGAGTTCGGTGCCGCTGTCGTCGATAAACGTAATGTCGCCTTGATGATGCCCCAGCGTGCCTTCCGCGGCGAAGGCATCGTCGCTCATGTAGATGCGTACGTTGCGGGTGGTGCCGCCGACCGGAAACGTGAGTTGAAAATAATAGAGTTCGGCCTCGATGCCGGTGTAACTGCCCGCCGTCAAGCTGCTGGGGCTGAGTGTGATGACGGTTTCGGTGGCGTCGTCGGTGGTAAAATTGATGACAGAGGAGCGGGCCAGCGTTCCGGTGTCGCTAATAAAATCGATGCGAGTGGAACCGCTGGCGGGCACGAGCGAGACACGTTTGAACGCAATCGTGTAGCGCGATGGCGTGACGTGCGCGACGAGACCGCCGTCGGCGTCGCAATCGAGTCCGTCGGCGAGACTGGGGTCGTCGTGCGTGATGGGCGCGGTGAGCGAGGCGCATTGGGCGGTGGTGGTTTTGCGGGCGACGCGCCGGAGTACCGAGAGCGCCGCGCTCGCCGACTGGGAAAAATTCGCGGCGGTTGTGAACCGCACGCCCGTGGTGGTCGTCGTGCTGCTGCCCGACGATCCGCAGGCGCTCGCGAGCAGCAGCAATCCAACAGACATCACCCGGCGATTTCGTGAGGGATTCATCATGACGACCGTATATCGATTGACGTTAGCGGATTCAATCAAATAGAGCGAGGGACGATGAAGAAAATGGAAATCAAAAAACTGCGCGCACTCAAATCGCCGCACGGGATTCAATGCGCGCTCGACGCGATGCCGTACCATCTGGCCGACACCGCGTGGTCGCCGCGTCGCGTGCTTTTGGAAAATACCGCGCACTGTCTGGAAGGCGCGATCTTCGCGGCCGCGGCGTTGCGCGTGTTGGGATTTCCACCGCTGATTCTGGATTTGGAAGCTTCACGCGACACCGATCATGTCATTGCCATTTTCAAAGTACGCGATCATTGGGGCGCGATTGCGAAATCGAATTACACCGGCTGCCGCTGGCGCGAACCCGTGTATCGCAGTTTGCGCGAACTCGCGATGAGCTACTTCAATATTTATTTTAATCTGCGTCGCGAACGCACGCTGCGAACTTTTTCGCGCCCGGTGAATCTCGCGCGTTTCGATCGTTTGGAATGGATGACCACAGAAAAACCGGTCTGGTTCATCGCCGAACATCTCTTCGATGTTCCTCATACGAAATTGCTCACCCCACCGCAAATCCACGCGCTGACTCGCGTAGACGACCGCACGTTTCAAGGTGAGTGTGTGGGGAGGGTGGGGAAGCGGGGGTAGGTCGATTTCTGAATGTTTACTTTTATACAACTATAGTTGACTTTTGTCTCTATTTGAGACATTATGCGAAAATATGGGAAAAACCGGATATGCCGTCAAATTGGATCAGACAACGCTCAAGCAATTAAAGGCGTTTTGTGAGGAAAAGGGATACAAACAGAGTGCCTTTGTCGAGAAGGCATTGCGGGAGCAAATGGAGCGGGAAGCGCTCAAAGATGATATTTTTGACCTCGTGAGTCTTCAATCGCAGGAGCCACTCGCCCGCCCCTTTCGCACCTATGATCGTCACCGTCGATGACCTATTCCGTCTATATCTTGCCAGCAGCCGAGAAAGACTGCGACCGCCTCGCAAAAAGTGTCTACACGCGTTGTCGGAACGCCATCCTGAAACTCGGGGCCAACCCCCGATCCACCGGTGCGATCAAACTCGTTGGCGAAGCTGGTTATCGCGTTCGTGTGGGAGATTATCGCATCCTCTACCGCATCGATGATGCGCAAAAACGTATTTACGTATATCGTATCAAGCACCGTCGAGAAGTCTATCGATGATATCGATGACGCTGTTATTCGCTTCACAATATGAAGCGAATAATGAGGCGATTATAGTACGGCGAAATGCGCTAAATACGCCGCCGGGTCACACACGCCGTGTCGCGGATCTTTGGGATTCGGTCGCACATGTCGACGAATCAATTTTTCCACGAACGTGATCCAATACCGATGCGATTTTCCGGTGGTGGATTCTAGATACGACAATGCGGTGATTGCGGGAAGTTTTTGCATGGTGTCTGCTTTTGTTGTCTGCATCACGAATGCGTGTAGCGATTTTTTTCTGTGAAGGCAATCGTGACGATGTGCGCATTAATATATTAGAGCCTGTTCAAGATCTCCGAAAAAATTCTGCCAGATGTGTTTGCAAAATCAGACTGCAGGGATCGTGACGGCAAAATATATTTTGCAACAAAGATTGTCGGACTGTGTTCACATGGCGCACCAGTTGTCATACGCGTTGCCGCGCAAGGGGGCGGGAGCGGTGGGGCACGTTAGCCGGAAGCGTGCCCGCCAAGGCCCCAGTGGCGCCGCGCATCGCTGCAAGACAACGCGAAGTCCCGCAGGTGGCTTGTTGCGGTACGGATTGCCGTGAGACCCAGCCAATGGAGCATTGGCTGGCCGAGCGTGAGGCGTGTGCCCCGCCGCTCACGCCCCCTTGCTCTGCGCGGCAGATGTGAGCAGATCGTGAACAGGCTCTTAGGGGATGGTTGCACAATACCAATAACAGCGAAGAGCCGGATCAGAATTCCGACCTGGAACTGGAGCTGGATTTGGAAACTGCGGATTAGGATTCCCGCCAATAGACTTCGCGCAGCTTGCGGAGTTGCGCCTCGGCGTGGTGTCGTTCGTCATCGGGTTTTTCCTCATTCCTCATTCCTTATCGAGATCGGTTGTGTGTCGATGCCAATCAAGATGACGAACTCGATTTGGATTACGAGACAACCGATGACGAAGATGAGAACTTGCAGTTTTGCTGTGCTTCCACTCTAAGCAGCAGAACTTGACCAGAAGGCGCGCGAAAGGCAAATATCATGACCGCACCCGTCCTCTTCGAAAAAAATAATCACGTGGGCGTGATCACATTGAATCGCCCGCAACAACTCAACGCGTTGAACACGGAATTGTTGCAGGCGTTGCACGAGGCGGTGTGTGCGTGTCGCGATGCGGACATTCGCGCGGTCGTGTTGCACGGCGCGGGGCGTTGTTTTTGTGCGGGCGGGGACATTCACTATTTTCATCAGTGCATCGTCGAAAAAAAACCCGTCTCGCACGCGATGGTCGATGCGTTTCATGCCTCGGTCGAGGCGATTCGCCAACTGGACAAACCCGTGCTTGCGTCGGTGCATGGCGCGGCGGCGGGCGGCGGGGCACCGTTGGCGCTCGCGTGTGATTTGATCATCGCGGCCAACGATGCCGTGTTTAATTTTGCGTATGCGCGCCTCGGCCTCACACCCGACGGCAGCTCCACCTATTTTTTGCCGCGTCATCTGGGGCTCAAAAAAACCTTCGAACTCTTTGCGACGATGCCCACACTCACTGCACAAGCCGCGTTGGATTCTGGTTTAGTCAATTGGATCGTGCCGCCAGACGAACTCGCAACACGAACCCACGCGATGGCGTCGCAACTCGCCAATGGTCCGACCACCGCGTTGGGGCGCATCAAACAATTACTCAACGCGAGTCCGCACAACACGCTGCACGATCAACTCGCGCTCGAAACCGAGATGATCTGCGCATCGACCACCACCGCCGATTTCCGCGAAGGGGTGACGGCGTTTCTGGAAAAACGCGCGCCGATATTTCGTGGATGTTAGGGCCTGTTTGCAAAATACCAGCACCTATCCAGATCAGGATCTCGATCTAGAACTGGATCTGGATCTGGAACTGGAATCTGGATCAGGAAACGACGGATTAGGATTCCCGCCAGTAAACTTCACGCAGCTTGCGGAGTTGCGCCTCGGCGAATCGCAACTCGGATTGAATCGGCTGAATGGTGGATGATGGATTGAGGTGAAATGCTTGCACGACATCGAGTGCCGCATCGACTTCAGCAAGTGATCCCAACGCAATGCTGAAAAAATGCCGTCGTTCTTTGGGTGACGCGCGGCCATTCCCTTCCGCCAAATTAAAAATTGCACTCGTCAGGGCGCGTTGCAATTGATCCACAAGATAGCCATAGCGTGTGGGCCACTTTGCCACCAGGGCTGGCACG
>OBEQ012369311.1_pt1 | contig 19980 bp, 17 predicted proteins | sample 1670901 | NCBI WGS metagenome assembly OBEQ01 (sample SAMEA104232315, study PRJEB22302) | groundwater metagenome | biome: forest; feature: aquifer; material: groundwater | place: USA | collected 2011-08-07 | depth 5.4 m
GACCAACGTTTTCTTTCACCTTCATCCCGTCAAAGTTCGCAAGTCCGGAGCGCGTTTTGGATTTACCTGGTGCGCCGGCGGCCTATCCTTTTTTGTATTTCTAACACTTGTCGTCAGCGGAATCCTGCTCATGTTCTATTACCGTCCGACGGTGGAATACGCTTACAACGATATCATCGCGCTCAGAGAACACGTTCCGTTCGGAATTATGTGCGAACTTCACCGCTGGGGCGCTCACGCGATGGTGATTACTGTGTGGCTTCATATGTTCCGTGTGTTTATGACGGGTTCATATAAACCGCCACGTGAATTTAATTGGGTGATCGGCGTGATTCTTCTGGTGCTTACGATGTTGCTCAGTTTTACCGGTTATTTGTTGCCGTGGGACCAGCTTGCGATTTGGGCGATCACGGTCGGCAGCAACATGGCCCGCGCGACGCCCTTTTTGGGGCATGAAGGTCCGGGCGCATCACTGCTTGCGATCGGCGATATTCAATTGGTCCATTCCGGAGACGACGCCAGGTTTGCACTTTTGGGCGGACATTTTGTCGGCGCCGCAACGCTTCTCAGGTTTTATATTTTACATTGTGTCGCAATTCCAACCGCCGCCGTAATTTTAATGGCCGTACATTTCTGGCGCATCCGGAAAGACGGCGGCATTAGCGGTCCGTTATAAGCAATGGCTGATCTCATTAAATCGTTTCTGAACGAAATTTCTTCACCGGTCACTTTATTTACGCTTGCGGCCGGTTTCCTGTTTCTTTTTGTTTCTTTCCCGAAATTTTTTACTTCCAAATGGCCAACCGTAGGCATGCTGGTTCTCGGCCTTGGTTTTTTTGCCTTTGGCCTGACGGATCAGCATTTTAGGGAAATCGTAACAACACCGGACAATGTTCCCATTGTCGGAATGTTGTTTGTGATGGCCTACTTTACTTGGTATGCAATGCGCAAAGCCGTGATTAATGATGAGCGCATGGCCGAGAGTAAACCGCCGATTGAAAAGGAAGAATCAGACCAAAAGGTTCTCGTGTTTCCTTATTTGATCTTCATTGAATTTGTTGTGGCCCTTTTTTACTCCATTATGCTGGTTGTGTGGGCGCTGTATCTCAAGGCCCCGCTTGAAGATCCGGCAAATCCGACCATTTCACCAAATCCGTCCAAAGCGCCGTGGTATTTCTTAGGGCTTCAAGAATTGCTCGTTTATTTCGATCCGTGGATTGCCGGCGTGCTTCTGCCTACATTAATCATTATTGGTTTGTGCGCGATTCCTTATTTGGACAAGAGTCCGAAAGGCTCCGGTTATTACTCATTCAAGCAAAGGCGTGTTTGGATTACCGGGTTCTTGTTTTGTTTTTGGATTCTTTGGATCGTGCTGATTATATTCGGAACATTTCTGCGCGGCCCGAACTGGAACTTTTTTGGCCCCTTTGAGGAATGGAATGTTCACAAGGTGGTGCCGCTTCTGAACGTTAATTTGTCCCAATTCATTTTCGTCAAATGGATGGGCACGGGCCTTCCGAAGCAGTGGTACATCCGCGAAGCACCCGGCATTTTATTTTTGATGTTTTATTTCGTCGTGCCGCCGGCCCTTGCCGCCGTGACCTTTTGCAAGAAAGCGTTTCAGGAGATGGGCCTTGCTCGTTACGTTGTCGCGGCCTTTTTGATTCTGGTCGTGATTGCGGTGCCGATCAAAATGTATTTGAGATGGTCACTTAATTTAAAATATATTGTCGCCATTCCGGAATTCTTCTTCAACATTTAAATTCATGCCACAAGATCCGAACAAACTTTACAGCATTTACAAAACGACCATTTGGTTTGCGGTGGCCAGCATCGTGCTGACCATCTCACTCGTTTTAATGGTGGGCCAGGATTACGGCCGTGAATGGAAAAGATGGCAGAAGAAATTCATCGAACTTGAACGCGAAAAAGTTGAAGTGGAATTGAAGGCCGCCGAGAAGGCGGTGGACCCGAAACAACTCGAATCGCTCAGGAATCAAATTCAAGATGCGCGTGCCCGGGCGAATCAGAACAAAGTCGCTCACAATGAGGCGCTCAAAGAAAAAAATGCGGCTGAAATCGAACTCAGCAATGTGCGCGGTAAATATCAGGACTATAAGCAATTTTACGATTCCTATAAATACTACTTAGAAGAATTCAAAATTAAGAATGAACAAAAACAGGCGAAAGAGTACGAAGAAAAAATCGCCAAATTAGCGCCGGAGATGGAAAAAGCCAGATTGGTGCAAGAAGAAACAGAAAAGAAATCGGATGGAATCAACGCCAAGGTCGCTGCTTTTGAAACGGAAGAAAAGCAGCTGACGAAAGATTTGGGTAAATTGCTCAAAGAAGAAAATCTGCTTCAGAACCGGCTTAAAAAATTAAAGCCGTCGGCAACTGATGCGATCCTGAACGCACCCATGCTTGATTTTGTGGCGCCGACGCTTCAAATTCAGCAAGTTGTGCTGGAAGATCTTCACGACGATTTTTATTTCGCAAAAGCCCAAAAAGTAGACCGTTGTACGACGTGCCATTTAGCCATCGACCGAAAAGGTTTTGAAGACGCTCCTCAGCCGTTTCGAACTCATCCTCAACTCGATTTGTTTCTGAGCAGCGGCGCTGCGCATCCGCTTGAAAAAATCGGCTGCACCATTTGCCACGGTGGCGGTGGGCAATCACTGACTTTTGTTCAGGCTGCCCATACGCCTCAGAACGAAGAACAAGCCAAAGAATGGAAGAAAAAATATCACTGGCATGAGCTTCATAAGTGGGAAGCCAAAATGCTTCCGCTTCAGCACACGCAAGCTTCTTGCACCAAATGCCATCAAGGCGTTATCGACGTTCCGAAAGCGCCGCGGCTGAATGCCGGAAGAATGCTGGCCCGCAAATATGGCTGTTTGGGTTGCCATACCGTAAAAGGAATGTCCGCATTCGGAGACGAGACCGCCTGGAAGGTAGGTCCGGACCTTCATCATATTCAAAGCAAAGTCAATCGTGACTGGATCATGCGCTGGCTCCAAAATCCGGAAGCGTTCCGTCCGAGCACGCTGATGCCTAATATTTTCCATCTTGAAAATACGGATTCTCCCGAAGACCGCACCAAGTCCAACGTTGCCGTTGCCGGAATCGCGACTTATTTGCTGAAAAATTCAGAGCCTGTGGAATTGGCGCGCGCTCCGAGAAAACAAGGCGATCCTGAGGTCGGAAAACAACTCGTTACAAGTCTAGGCTGCTTGGGCTGCCATAGCGTTGAAAATGCCAAGGCCAACAATCACGGACCGGAACTCATTCATATGGGAAGCAAAGTTTCCCGCGATTGGCTTTTTAATTGGCTCAAGGATCCGAAACATTATTCTCCCGATACGCGAATGCCGAATTTGCGACTGAGCGATGAAGAAGCCAATGACATTACGAGTTATTTGATGGCCAGCAAAAATGAAAAATTTGACGCGGCCGCGATTCCAAAAGTGGAAGAAAAAGATTTGGATTTATTTGTCGTGGACTTCTTGTCGCGCAAGATGCGCCATTCGGAAGCGGTGGAAGAAATTAAAAAAATGGATTTGGACAAAAAATTTGAGTTTGTCGGAAAAGAAATGATCAATCACCAGGGTTGTTTCGGCTGCCATTCAATCCGCGGTTTTGAAGATGCGAAACCGATCGGTACGGAACTCACCAAAGAAGGCCAGAAAGAAGTTGATAAACTGGATTTCGGATTTATTCCGATCGAACGGACCCGCCAGGCGTTTTTTTTCCAGAAATTAAAAGCACCAAGAATTTTTGACCGCGGAAAAGTCAAAGCCTATCATGAAAAATTAAGAATGCCGCATTTTGGTTTTACCGACGACGAAGCCAATGAGTTAACAACTTTTCTCTTGAGCTTGCGCCAAGAAGAAGTGCCGCTTGAAATGCAGAAGCGGCTGGACCTCAATGAACAGCAAATTGAAGCCGGCCGGTTCCAAGTTGCTAAATTTAATTGCCAGGGCTGCCATACGCTGGACGGCACCGAAGGCCGCATTAGAGCGCTCATTGAAGACAAAGGAAACGCGCCGCCGGTGATTGAAGGAGAAGGAGCGAAGGTCCAGGAAGCTTGGCTTTATCATTTCCTGAAAAGTCCGACGCCGATCCGGCCGTGGCTGAAATACCGGATGCCGACCTTTGGATTTAATGATAAGCAAACAGACACATTGGTAAAATATTTCCACAATTTAGACAAACAAACTATTTCATTCGCGCCGTCCGGAACGGAGGCTACCGAAGAAAGTATTAGCGCTGGAAGGGACCTCTTTATTCAGCTAAAATGTATCCAGTGTCACCAGCCAGGTGAATCACAAGGCATGACGGCCTCGTTTTTGGCCCCCGATTTGCTGCTTGCCAAACAGCGGCTTAAACCTAATTGGACCGTAGAATGGATTAAGGATCCGCAGGCACTACAAGCCGGTACCATGATGCCAACCTTTTTCCCTGACGGAACGACTCCGTTTCCCGATAAGTTAGGGGGAGATACGCTCAAACAAATTCAAGCAATCCGAGATTACCTTTTTCAATTTACGCCCGAAGACGCAGAGCAGGTGAAAGCCGCAACTCTGCAGAAGAAAGGATAATTTGTATGAAAATAAGTAACCGAATTTTTATTGCCGTTGTTGTTTCGCTGACGCTATTTGCCAGCCCGATTTTTGCGGGAAGCGTGACCGGCAAAGTCAATTTCACGGGAACCGCACCGGAAAATGAACAATTGTCTATGGCCGCTGATCCGGTTTGCTCATCCCTTCATTCAGAACCGGTTTTAGCGGAAACGGTTTTAGTGAATCCGAACAATACGCTGAAGAATGTTTTTGTTTACGTGAAGCAGGGACTTGAAGGCAAAACTTTTCCGGCTCCGGGAACACCCGTTTCGATCGATCAAAAAGGATGTCAGTATCATCCGCATGTGTTCGGAATTCAAGTTGGACAGCCGCTTGAAATTTTGAATAGCGACTCAACGCTCCATAATATTCATGCATTGGCTGAGAAAACGCCGCAATTCAATCTTGGAATGCCGATTCAAGGCATGAAACTGAAGAAAAAATTCGATAAATCCGAAATCATGGTCAAAATGAAATGTGATGTTCATCCGTGGATGAATGCTTACATCGGAGTCCTGGATCATCCGTATTACAGCACAACGGGAGACGAGGGAACTTTTGAACTTAAAGACTTGCCGGCCGGGGATTATGTGATCGAGGCCTGGCACGAAAAATATGGAACGCAAACGCAAAACGTTACTGTAGCCGAAGGCACGCCTGCTCAAATTGAATTCACATTCAGTTAAACAATTTTTTTTAGTCAGTCTGTTTGTTTTTTTTGCCGTGGAGTCCGCTTCGGCCGGGACCATTACCGGAAAAGCCCTGTTCGACGGAACCCCGGGAGAAAATCCAAAAATTGACATGTCTGCAGATCCTGTTTGCCAATCGCTCAATCAAAGTGGGGCGTTTCAGCAGCGGATTGTCGTTAATTCCAATAATACACTTCAAAATGTCTTCATTTATCTCAAGGGCTTGGAAGGACAAACCTTTCCGGTCCCCGCCGCTCCTGCTGTTTTAAATCAACAAGGTTGCGCTTATCACCCCCGGGTTTTGGGCATGCAGGCCACTCAAAAACTTCAGATCGTCAACAGCGACGCGACGCTTCACAATGTCCATGCCTTTGCGAAGAAAAGTCCGGAATTTAATTTGGGAATGCCCATGCAGGGAATGAAGCTTGAGAAAACGTTTACCAATCCCGAAGTCATGGTCAAAATGAAATGCGATGTTCATCCCTGGATGACCGGTTACATCGGAGTCCTGAGCCATCCTTTCTATGCCGTGACCGGCGAAGACGGCAGTTTCAAAATCGAAAATGTGCCGCCCGGCGAATATGAATTAGAAGCGTGGCATGAAACATACGGCACCAAAACGCAAAAAATTACGGTGGCCGACAGCGAAGTCCAAAGCGATTTTAAATTTTCTGCTACGGAGATTAAAGATGAAGAAAGCGGCCTTAAAATTAAGACCGGCCCTGCCAAGCCTATTGAACAATTTGACGATTCCGCCGCGCTGAATGTTCCGCGCCCCAAAACAGGTTGGTGGTTGCCGCCGAATTTGTCGACGTTTGGGAGAAAAATCGATCATATGTTTTACGGAATTTTATTTCTCACAGGGTTTGTTTTTTTCGGTGTTCAGGGTGCGCTGCTTTATTTTCTCTTCAAATATCGGGACCGGCCCAATGCGAAAGTTCATTACACGCACGGAAATCACCGGATTGAAGTCATTTGGACAACAATTCCGGCGATTATTTTGGTCATTCTGACGATTTTTAGCCAGCAGCTTTGGTCTGAAATCAAAATGAATATTCCCCAAGGATCTTATCCGATTGAAATTCAAGCGGAGCAATTTGCTTGGAATGTGATTTATGCCGGAACGGACGAAAAATTTGGAACACCCGATGACATTAAAACAATTAATCAGCTCCACATTCCCGTCGGCAAGCCGGTCCGCGTTCGATTGACGTCCATCGGAAAAGACGGAAAACACCCCGTCATCCACAGTTTTTTTCTCCCGGAATTTCGCCTCAAACAAGACGTGATGCCGGGAATGGGTATTGATGTTTGGTTTGAAGCGATTAAAACCGGAAAATATGAAATTGCCTGCGCGGAATTTTGCGGGCTGGGCCACTACCGGATGAGAGGATTTGTTTCCATTCATTCACCCGAAGGATTTGAAGCTTGGCTTAAAGAACAAGCAGCATCTGTATAAGAAATGAGGACTTAATGGATACCACAATCGCCGAAACTCACTCGACTCACGACGCTCCGGAACACCACGAGCATAAATTAAATTTCTGGCAGAAATACGTATTTTCTCAAGATCACAAAATGATCGGCATTCAATTTTTGTTTACTACGCTCTTCTTTTTCTTCATCGGCGGATTGCTTGCGCTTCTATTAAGATGGCAGCTTGCATTTCCCGGAAAACCGATGCCGATCCTCGGACAAGTTTTCCCGGACAGCATGATGGTGGGCGGGGTAATGCTTCCGGAATTTTACAATTCACTCTTCACAATGCATGCGTCCGTCATGATTTTCTTCGCGATTATTCCGATTTTAGTCGGTGCGTTCGGAAATTTTGTGGTTCCGCTTCAGATCGGCGCTCCTGATATGGCGTTTCCGAAATTGAATATGCTTTCTTACTGGTTTTTCTGGCCGGGCGCATTCGTCGCATTGAGCGGATTTTTTATGCAGGGTGGGGCGGCTGCGACGGGTTGGACAGCTTATCCACCCGTCAGTATTCTGGAGCCGGCCGGCCAAACTTGCTGGATTATCGCGGTCATCTTGGTCGGAACGTCTTCTATTATGGGTGCACTCAATTATTTGACGACCATTTTGAACATGAGAGCGCCCGGTATGGGTTTGTTCCAGATGCCGCTGACGACCTGGTCGATTTTTATTACTTCGATTCTCTCTTTGCTGGCCACTCCGGTATTAACAGCGGTAATGATTATGCTGCTCTTTGACCGGACACTCGGAACCCATTTCTTTTTGGCCGAAGGCGGCGGACACGCGTTGCTTTATCAGCACATGTTTTGGTTTTATTCTCATCCGGCCGTTTACATTATGATTTTGCCCGGAATGGGAATTGTTTCCGACGTAATCGCTACTTTTTCCAGAAAGCCGCTTTTTGGATATCATTCCATGGTGTACGCCCTGATGGGAATTGCCGGTCTTGGATTTATTGTGTGGGGTCATCACATGTTTCAAAGCGGCATGAATCCGACGGTTGGAACCAGTTTTATGCTTTCAACCATGCTTATTGCGGTTCCTTCAGCCATTAAAACCTTTAATTGGCTGGGAACAATGTGGCGCGGCTCAATTCGGTTTAAGCCTCCGATGCTGAATGCGATTGCGTTTGTTTCTATGTTTGTGATCGGCGGACTCAGCGGAATTTTCATGGCTTCTACGCCGGTCGATATTTATATTACGGACACGTACTTTATTGTGGGCCACATTCATTACGTCCTTTTCGGCGGGAGTATGTTTGCGGCCTTTGCCGGAATTTATTACTGGTTTCCAAAAATGTTCGGGAAAAATTTAAATGATTTTCTCGGAAAACTTCATTTCATCGGGACTTTTATTTTCTTCAACTGCACTTTTTTCCCGATGCACATTTTGGGAGTCGGCGGCCACATGCGGCGCATTTATGATCCGATGCAATATGCGCATTTGCAGCATCTTCAGCCGATCAACGTGTTTATTACGTTCAGCGCCTACTTGCTCGGCGCTTGGCAGCTCATCTTTGTGTTTAATATTGTTAAAACTTTATTGTGGGGCGAGAAAGTTGGCCGAAATCCCTGGGAATCCAATACGTTGGAATGGGCCGCGCCGTCTCCGCCGCCGCATGGAAATTTCGAGACAATCCCGACCGTTTACCATGGACCTTACGAATATAATGTACCGGGAAAATCAAAAGATTATCAGCCGCAAAATGAGCCGTAATCAATGAACCGACTTTGGATTTCACGATATACAAAATTACTGGCCGGCGTGACATTCCTGCTCATCATTGCAGGCGGTCTTGTAACGAGCACCAAATCAGGACTGTCGGTTCCCGATTGGCCGCTTTCTTACGGACAATTGATGCCTCCGATGGTCGGTGGAATCCGGTTTGAACATACACACCGAATGATTGCCTCACTCGTCGGACTCATGACATTTATTTTGGCCATTTGGACCGGTTTTGCCGAATCCAGAAAGTGGCTGAGATGGGTTTCCATCGCGGCCTTTGGAGCCGTAGTACTGCAGGGAATTTTAGGCGGCATGACGGTTTTATTTTTACTCCCGGCGCCGATTTCTATTTTCCATGCCTGTCTGGCCCAAACTTTTTTTGCGTTGATCGTATCCTTGGCCTATTTCACTTCCCGGGAATGGTCTTCGAGTGAAATTTCAAAACAAGATTTATCGGATGTAAAAAAGCCGCTTTCCATGCTTATTTTTCTCACCTATCTTCAGCTGATTTTAGGGGCCACCGTCCGGCACACGGCAAACCACTATGTGCTCATTTCTCACATCGTGAGCGGTTTTTTAGTTTTGATTCACGCCATTGTTGTCATGAACAAAGTATTCAGAAACCATGAAGGCGAGAAGAAATTGATTTTGCCGGCGATCGGATTGGCTTTAATTACCTTATTTCAGACCACTTTGGGGATGGGCTCATTCGTTTATACGGCCATGCTTCGGCAAACCATTCAGCCGCAGGCAGGAAAAATATTTTTTGTGACGGCCCATCAAAGTTTGGGAGCACTTCTTTTGGCAGCCAGCGTCTTTTTATTTCTCAGAATTTTACGGGCGGAAAAATGAACAAAGCATCGGCTCCGCAAGTATCGGCAGCTTTTGGATTAAAAACCAGAGCACTCGACTATCTTCAGCTGATCAAGCCGCGCCTGGTCACGATGGTCCTGTTGAGCACGATAACGGGATATTATCTGGGTTCATCCGCTTTTACGGCGAATCTGTTTACCTTTTGGCTGACGCTGGCCGGCACGGCACTTGTTGCAATCGGTTCTATGTCATTGAATGAAGTTCTGGAAGTGGAAACCGATTCCAAAATGATCCGGACTCAGAACCGGCCGCTCCCCTCAGGACGGCTTTCGATTGCTGAAGCGTCTATTTTCGGATCTGTTACTTCGCTGGCAGGTTTTTCAATTTTAATTTTTGCGGCCAATTGGACGAGCGCGATTTTGGCGTTTGCGACTTGGGCCGGTTACTTATTCATTTACACGCCGCTTAAATCTAAAACTTCACTGTCCACCATTGTGGGCGCTATTCCCGGTGCGCTTCCGCCCTTGATCGGCTGGGCGAGCGCCAGCGGCAGCGTCAATTTTCACGGATTCATTTTATTTTTAATTATTTTCTTTTGGCAACTTCCGCACTTTTTGGCGATCGCTTGGATGTACCGGGAAGATTATTCCCGGGCAGGGCTCCCGATCCTTTCCGTGATTGACCTGGAGGGAAAGTTTGTCGCGCGCCAAATGATTTTAAATATGTGTGCGTTAATGCCGGTGAGTTTGCTCCCGACTATTTTTATGCTGACGGGAACTTTTTATTTCTTCGGCGCTTTTTCACTCGGCACTGTGTTTGCCGCCGTAATTATTTTGGCTTCTTCCAATTTGGATCTCAGAGCGCGGTGGGTATTAAGGGCTTCGGTCCTTTATTTGGCGGGGCTTCTTCTATTAATGGTAGTCGATAAACTTTAGGATACCTATGCAATCAAGCACAGCTCCAATCGGACGTTTAGGAATCGACAGCAGAAAGCTTGCCATTTGGCTTTTTCTGGCTTCAGAAATCATGTTTTTTACCGGCTTGATCGGCTCTTATATTGTTTTACGTTTCGCCAATTTGGAAGTTTGGCCGGTTCCTTCGACCGTGCTCAACATTCCGCTGACGGGAATTAATACGTTTATCCTGATTTGCTCCAGCGCGACGCTTGTTTTGGGTCTTGCCAGTGTTCAAAAAGGTTATAAAGAAGGCCTTCAGGTCGGAATGTTCCTGACTGTGCTCCTTGGGTCTATTTTTCTGGCGATTCAAATGCATGAATATCATTTACTGGTCGAAGAAGGATTTACGATTTCAAGCAGCATATTCGGCTCTTGTTTTTTTACACTGACGGGTTTTCACGGGGCCCACGTGTTTGCGGGCGTGATTTGGCTGATTGTGATTTTGATTAAATCGTTAAGGGGTAAATATACGCCGGAAGATTTCGCCGGCGTGGAACTGGTCGGTTTGTACTGGCATTTTGTGGACTTGGTTTGGATCATTTTGTTTACCATTCTTTATTTGGTGTGAGGTGAATCATGAGCGAAGCTGAAGCGACAACCCATAAGCAGCCGAATTACGCGGGCGTTTTCTGGAGTTTATTGATCCTGACGATTTTTGAAATCATCATGGCAAATTCGCCTTTTCCAAAGTTTGTAATTGTGCTTTTACTGGTTTTTCTTGCGATTATTAAAGCCTCACTCGTCGCTCTTTTCTATATGCATTTGAAGTTTGAAAAATTCTTCATTTACATAATTGTTCTCTTTCCTTTGTTGCTGGCGGTCATACTGACCGTCATAGTACTTTCAGACAGATCAATTTCCTGATTTTTTAACCTCATATGAAAATTTTAATCGCCGGCGCTACAGGTTTCATCGGAAAAGCTCTCGTCAAGGAACTGCTTGCCGAAGGCCACAACGTTCTTGTGCTCAGCCGTTCTTCGCGCAAATCCGAGGGCGGGGGCCGGGTCCGCCATATTACATGGAATCCTCAGGATGAAAAAACCGTAATCCGGGAAATCGACGGAGTGGACGGAGTCATTAATTTAGCCGGAGAACCCGTTGCCCAACGCTGGACCGAAAAAAGCAAAGACAAAATTTTAAAAAGCCGCGTTCAGACGACCCGTATTATTTATCAATCCATTAAAGAAGCGACTGACAAGCCGAAGGTTCTGCTTAACGCTTCCGCGATTGGATATTACGGACCCAGGGGAAATGAAGCGCTTGCCGAAGAAGCCGGCGCCGGTTCCGGATTTCTGGCTGAAACGTGTAAAATTTGGGAAGCGCATGCCATCCGTGCTGAAGATTTGAATCTGCGGGTCATCCGGCTCCGGATTGGAATTGTTCTGGATGATGAGGGCGGGGCTTTGAAATTAATGTTACCTCCTTTCAAAATGGGTTTGGGCGGCTGGCTGGGATCTGGAAATCAATGGTTTAGCTGGATTCACCGCGCTGATCTGGTCCGTTTAATCCTGTTTTGTCTTGATCAAGAACCCGTTCGCGGTGCGATCAATGCAGTGTCGCCGCTGCCGGTCACCAACAAAGCATTTTCGCTCGTGCTGGCCCAAGTGCTGAAACGTCCGTGTTTGTTTCCGGTCCCTGCGTTTGTTTTGAAACTCATGCTGGGCGAGATGTCTGAGATGCTCTTGACCGGACAGCGGGTCGTTCCCAAAAAAGCGCAGGAGGCAGGGTTTTCTTTTCAGTTTCCCGAAATCCGCCGCGCTCTTGAAGAAATTTTAAAGCCATGAAAGCAAAGGGGGCGGCCTTATTTTTTTTCTTATTGGCGTTCTCCTCATTTTTGCACGCTGACATTGAGCAATCTTTCGGAGAAGTTCCTGAGTTTTCATTTATTGATCAGCAAGGCAACCCGTTCACCCATGCTGATTTGAACGGAACAATCTGGATCGCCAATTTTGTTTTTACCCGCTGTCAAGCTATGTGCCCTTTGCTTACGGGAAAAATGGCGCAGCTTGAACAAAAGTTAAGTTCCGAAAAAGTACAGTTTGTTTCTTTTAGCGTGGAGCCGGAACATGATACGCCTGCGGTTTTGTCCCAGTATGCTGCGGCACATCAGGCGGTTTCCGAAAAATGGTTTTTTTTGACGACAGAAAAGAATGAGACCATGTGGAATTTTATTTCGAATGCTTTTATGCTTGGCACCGAACCAGCTTCTGCCGAAGATATTGCAAGCGGCGCTGAACCCGTCATGCACAGCAGCCGGTTTGTGCTTATCGATAGGGCAGGAAAGATCCGCGGTTATTACGACAGCGAAGACCCACAGCAAATGGAAGAACTCATTGGCGATGCGTCAGAATTGGCGGCTTCGTCATGATGGACCTAGCCGCATTCCCAGCCTTAAATGCCGGCTTGAATGCGACGAGCGGATTTTTAATTTTGCTCGGGTTTTTTGCGATCAAACAAAAGGCCTGGACTGCCCATGCGCTTTGTATGTGTTTCGCGATGGGGACGTCGGCTCTTTTTTTCGTGTCTTACATTTATTATCATATCCATCACGGTTCGACGCCGTTTCTGCACCACGGCTGGATCCGGCCGGTTTATTTTACAATTTTAATTTCCCACACGATTCTTGCGGTGACGGTTCCGCCGCTGGCCATCACTGCGCTCTATCAAGCGCTGAGAAGCCGCTTCGACCGGCACGTGGTAGTTGCCAAGTTCGCTTTTCCGATTTGGCTGTATGTTTCTGTGACCGGCGTGGTCATTTATTGGATGCTGTACCGGATTTAATATGAGAAAAATTCTTTATTTTTTTAGCTTCATCATTCTGAGTTTTCCGGTCCAAGCGCTTGCTTGTCCCTTTTGCAAAGAAGCCATTGTCAAAATGGGACAAATTTGGACCTCCATCGGTTTTAATTTGAGCGTTTATTTAATGATTGCAGTGCCTTTTCTATTGGTTGGTTCGTTCGCACTCGTCCTGTATTTTAATTACCGGAGGCATAGGCCATGATGAAATTTACATATTATTTAGGCCGGCTGCTTCAATTAATTTCACTCATCGCGATGCCGTCCGCAATTTGGGTCGGGCACATCGGCCATAATGAACGCGCGGCAATTTCAATCTTTGTAGGCTCCATGGCTCTGTTTGTTCTGGGATGGCTCCTCACCTTTATTCGATCCTTTTATGAGTCGTAACATTTTGTTATAATTTAACTTATGGCAAATCAACCGCTTGATAGCTTCCAGACTCGCGCAATGCTCAAAATTGGGAGCCAAGAGTATGTTATTTACCGGCTGGACCGGCTTAAAGCTTCCAGTTTTCAAGATCCCGCACGCTTGCCCATCACACTCCGGATTTTGCTTGAGAATCTACTTCGCTTAGAAGACGGACGGAACGTCAAAGCCGATGATATTGCGGCGCTTGCGCGTTGGAATCCGAATGCCAAGCCCGATAAAGAAATTGCGTTTATGCCGGCCCGTGTGTTGCTTCAAGATTTTACGGGCGTACCGGCCGTGGTTGATTTTGCGGCGATGCGCGATGCGATTAAAAAAATGGGCGGCGATCCGAATGTCATCAATCCGCTTCAGCCCGCCGATTTGGTTATTGATCACTCCGTCCAAGTTTATTCCTACGGAACTCCGGATGCTTTTCGCGAAAATGCAGAACTCGAGTTTGAGGCTAATCAAGAACGTTATCAATTTCTCAGATGGGGACAGCAAGCGCTCCGGAATTTTCGGGTGGTTCCTCCCGATACCGGAATTGTTCACCAAGTTAATTTGGAATATTTGGCCCAAGTTATTTTTTCAGCGGACGGGCAACTTTATCCGGATACTTTGGTCGGAACCGATTCCCACACCCCCATGATCAACGGTCTCGGTGTTTTGGGCTGGGGCGTCGGCGGAATCGAAGCCGAGGCAGCAATGCTGGGCCAGCCGATTTCGATGCTGATTCCGGAAGTGATCGGATTCAAATTACACGGCCGGTTGAAAGAAGGCGCCACAGCCACGGACTTAGTTTTAACGGTGACCCAAATGCTCCGCAAAAAAGGAGTCGTCGGAAAATTTGTGGAGTTTTACGGAGCCGGACTTAGCTCGCTGAGTTTGGCGGACCGTGCCACAATCGGGAATATGGCGCCTGAATACGGCGCCACGGTCGGATTTTTCCCGGTCGATCAAGAAACCTTAAATTATCTGAGATTGACCGGCCGAAGCGAAGAGCTGATCAAGCGAGTTGAAATCTACACCAAAGAACAAGGGCTTTTCCGCACCGATGTGATGCCGGATCCTGTTTTTTCGGATACGCTGGAACTTGATTTAGGGACGGTGGAACCAAGTTTGGCCGGACCCAGAAGGCCGCAAGACCGGGTTTCACTATCTCAAGTCAAATCGTCATTTCAAAAGGAGCTCGACGTTATTTTACAGGAGCGGAAAGCACAAGTTGCGCCGGGCCGGATAGAGAAATGGGCGGATGAAGGTGGAAATGTTAAAACGAATACTTGCGAAGTTCCGCCTGCCGTTCGGGAAGCATTGATTGATCACGGTTCAGTTGTGATCGCCGCCATTACCAGCTGTACCAACACGTCAAATCCCGCAGTGATGATGGGCGCTGGACTTTTGGCCAAGAAAGCAGTTGCGCGCGGCCTTACGTCAAAGCCTTGGGTCAAAACCAGTTTGGCGCCGGGCTCCAAAGTGGTGATGGACTATTTAAAGAAAGCGAATCTCTTGGACGCACTTGAAGCACTTAAATTTCACTTGGTCGGCTATGGTTGCACGACCTGCATTGGCAATTCAGGGCCGCTTCCTGAGCGTATTCGAAAAGCAATTAATGATCACAATTTAGTAGCCGCGGCGGTTCTTTCCGGAAATCGTAATTTTGAAGGGCGGATTAATTCCTGTGTCCAAGCTAATTATTTGGCTTCACCGCCTCTGGTTGTTGCTTATGCCATTGCCGGGACCATGAAGATTGATTTAACTCAAGAGCCGCTTGGCAAAGACCAGTCCGGGAAACCTGTTTTTCTCAAAGACATTTGGCCGAGCCAAAAAGAAGTGAATGAAGCCATGAAATTCGTGACTTCCGAGATGTTTCACAAGGAATATGGCCGTGTCTTCGAAGGTGATGACCGGTGGAAATCGCTCCACGTTCCGTCAGGAAACACATTTGTTTGGAATCCCAGTTCATCTTATGTCCGGAATCCGCCATTTTTTACGGATATGCCGTATGAACCGCCGCCGCTTTCTGATATTTTTGCCGCACATACTTTGGCTGTTCTCGGCGATTCGGTGACGACCGACCATATTTCTCCGGCCGGCTCGATTGCTAAAGACAGTCCCGCCGGAACTTATTTAATAGAGCAGGGAGTGGATCCGAAAGATTTTAATTCCTACGGCGCCCGGCGCGGAAATTACGAAGTTATGGTGCGCGGAACATTTGCCAATATTCGGCTCAAGAATTTGCTCGTTCCCGGAACCGAGGGCTGGTGGACGCGCCATCTTCCGGATGGGGAGAAAATGACCATTTTTGATGCGTCTATAAAGTATAAATTAGAAAAAATTCCGTTGATCGTGCTTGCCGGAAAAGAATACGGAGCGGGGTCCTCCCGCGATTGGGCCGCCAAAGGTCCGGCATTGCTTGGCGTGAAAGCCGTAATTGCTGAAAGTTTTGAACGCATTCACCGGAGCAATTTAATCGGAATGGGAATCCTTCCTTTGGAGTTTTCAGCCGGCGATAGTTATAAATCATTGGGATTGACCGGGGAGGAAATTTTCGACATTGCCGGAATCAAGGATAATTTATCGATCGGCAAAAAGATGACCGTGGTGGCCCGGAATCCCAAAGAAAAAAAATCATTTACCGTTGTTTGCCGGATCGATACGCCGGCCGAACTCAGCTATTACCAGCATGGCGGAATCTTACACTATGTTCTCCGGTCTCTTCTTCGTCCCGCGAAGTAAATCCTAGAATGCATTCCGGCTCATGAAACTTCTTATCGCAGTTTTTAAGTTCTTTGCTTCCTTGCGCGTGGCCGTGGTTTTGCTCGTGCTTTTAGGAATTGCTTTTGCTGTCGGAACATTTACAGAATCTTATTACGGCACGGAAGCCGCTCAAGTGACGATTTACCGGACGCGTTGGATGGCCGCGCTTTTGATTTTCCTCGCTTTAAATCTTCTGGGTTCTGCGCTCGAACGGATCCCGTGGAAAAAAAAACACACTGGATTTTTGACCACGCATTTGGGAATTATTTTGATTCTGAGCGGTTCTTTAATTTCACAGGCTTTTGGCATTGAAGGGCAGCTGGCCATTCCGGAAGGCAAGACCGGTTCCCGCATGACACTCACCAATCCGCTGATTCAAATTGCTTCGGTTGACACAGAAAAAAAATGGACCTATTTTCTCAAGCGGCGGCCGTTCGCTTGGGCCGGAACGGAAAAATTAAGCGCCGAAGACGAAAGCCCTGTTGAAATTCATCTGCTCAAGGATTATCCGAAAGCCAAAATGAAAGAAATTGTTGAACCGGCCCAGGCCGGATCGAGTGCCATTCATTTTACGCTGACCGGATCAAGAGCGTCCGTGGATCAATGGCTGTTTTTAGAAGATCCGTCCCGCAACAAACTTGAATTAGGGCCGGCAACTGTCCGTTTTTCCAATGAATTGATTAAGCCTTCGGCCCCTAAAAACGAATCATCCCTGGGAGTTTTGAAGCTCAATTTTGAAAGCGGGATCAGCCAAGACATTCCCATTGATTTAAAAAGTGCCGGAAAAAAATTCAAAATTAAGGCAACGCCGTTTGAAATTCAGATCCAAAAAGTGCTCAAAGATGCCGTTGTGGACGGCAATCAGCTCATGGAACGTTCGGGTCTGCGCGAAGACAAAGAACAAATGGAATTCGGCCCGAATCCGGCGCTTGAATTGAGCTTAAGCGGAAACGGTTTATCGGAAACTCATACGGTTTTTGCCCGGTTTCCGGAATTTCCCACGCTTCACGGAATGAAGCCCAGCGAAGCACATGTCCGGATTTCCTACGAAGTTCCCGAACTGCAGGCCGACCATGCGGCTAAGAATGAACTTAGATTCATTCCTCAGTCTAGCGGTCTTCCCAAATTTCAAATTCAGGCCGGTGAGAAATTGACGGAAGGAAATGTGGAACTTGGAAAGGAACTCGAAACAGGCTGGATGGATTTCAAATTCAAGGTCGATCAGTATCAGGAACATGCCAATATTAAAAAGGATTTTTCACCGCTTCCGCCGTCTTCTCAAAACATTGAAGCCATTCCGGCTGTTTTGGCGGAATTTTCGAATTCCGAGGAACGAAAAATCCTCTGGCTCGAACAAGGCGAAATCCAGCATGTTCCGCTTGGCGGGTCCAATTATCATGTGCTTTACGGCTTGAAGACCAAACCAATGGGATTTCAGGTCGAATTGGAAAATTTTGAAATTGAACACGACCCTGGCACGAACCGGCCGGCAAGTTTTAAAAGCTTAGTCCGGCTGATCGACCCGTCCGTGGGAATGGAACGGGAACAAGTGATTCAGATGAATGAACCGCTCAAATACCGCGGCTTTAAAGTGTATCAAAGCGCCTATCAGCAATCGCCCGGAGAACCGGATGTTTCAATTTTTACGGTTGCGCGAGATCCGGGTAATGGTTTCAAGTATGCCGGTGCGGTCATTATGATCGCTGGCATTGGCATGTTATTTTACGTAAAATCGCTTTCGACCTTAAAAGGAAGCGACCCAAAGATGAGGAGTAAATGATGCGTTGGATGAAGAGTTTCATTCTGACTGTTTTGTTCACTGCCGCATTGATTCCGAATTCCGCCCATGCTGCAAATTTATCTTTAGAACATGCGCTCGGTAAAATTCCGGTTCAAAACGGCGGCCGGATAAAACCCTTTCAAAGTTTTGCCAAAGAAAGGGTTTTACTTGTTACTGGAAAAACGTCTTGGCAAAAGCAAAACGCGACGGTTTTGATTTGGCAGTGGATTGCTGATCCGCAGGCCTGGGCCGCCAAACCAATTATTCCCGTTCAAGATCCAAAACTGCGCGCGCAATTTTCATCTGATTTGGTAAACGGCCGGATCGCGCCGGCTTTGATTTTGAACGATCTCGATTTTTTGAAAAATGTGGGAACTCTCCAGGAAAAACAGGAAAAGGAAAAAAATTTAACGGCGCCGGAAAAAAAGCAAGTGCAGCTTTACGAACGCGCGCGCCTTTTCGATGAAATTTCAAACGGCCGGATGCCCGGTCTGATTCCGCACCCGGAGGACTCCAAGATCGGCTGGCTTCCTTTAGATGCTATTCAAAGCGATCAAGGCATTGAAATTTTAACGAGCGTATTTCCGCCCCAGAAAGCCGAAGTCGTTCAAAATGCGCTTGCTCAATTATTAAACCGTATCCGGGAAGGGAACTTAGAAGCTGCCCAAGCAAGCGCCGAAGGATTCCGGGCTGGTTTGGAAGATTTGCTTCTTTCCCGGGAAATCATGTTAAACCGGACCAGAATCAATCAAGAACTTTTTTATTTAAAGCTGAGGCCGTTTCAACTCGCAATGATTTGTTATCTGCTTTCTTTATTTTTAATGATTGTTCCACAAAAGAAGAAAAAAAGTCCCGTTTTCGCGCTCAGTTTATTTTTTTCAGGGTTTTTTATTCACACCCTTGGTTTTATCTTAAGGATTTTGATTTCAGGACGGCCGCCCGTGACGAACATGTATGAATCGATCATTTGGGTTTCGTGGGGGACGGTTCTGTTCTCGATTATTTTTTGGTTTTTTTATCGTTCTTCGCTTCTTCCGACCATTTCCTCCGTGGTTGCGGTTCTGGGTCTTTTGGTGGCGGAAAGTTTTCCAACCTTACTTGATCCTTCCATTTCTCCGCTCGTTCCGGTTTTGCGGAGCAATTATTGGCTGACCATTCATGTGTTAACCATTACGTTGGGCTACGGCGCGTTTGCGCTGAATTGGGGCGCTTCACACGCGTTGATTTATGCGTATGCAACTGGGGCCAAAAATGAATCCAAAGAAAATTTAATGGAGTTTGTTTACCGGTCTCTTCAAGTCGGCGTGATTCTGTTATCCTGCGGAACTATTTTGGGCGGCGTTTGGGCCAGTTATTCTTGGGGACGTTTCTGGGGCTGGGATCCGAAAGAAACTTGGGCACTGATTGCCATTCTTGCTTACTTGGCCGTGCTTCACAGCCGGACTGCCGGATGGATTGATACGTTTGGCGTGGCCATGTGGTCCGCACTTTGTTTCTTGACCGTATTAATGGCTTGGTACGGCGTTAATTTTGTTTTGGGCGTGGGTCTTCATAGTTACGGGTTTGGCGGCGGCGGATTAAATTATGTTCTCGCGTTTGTATTTGCGGACTTGTTTCTACTTTTTATATTGACTAAACGATTCAGAATGAGAAAATCGAACCCATGACCGAAAACACAGCTCGTAAAGGCGAACGCCCCGCGCTCATTGCGAAAAAACCTGCACGAAAAAGAGAGCCGAATATTTTGGCTGTTATCGATCAAGGCGGATGCACCGGCTGCGAGGCGTGTATTATTTTTTGTCCGGTTGATTGCATTGAAATCGTACCGGGCGCGGAATTTACTCAATTTCAACAGCTCGTCGAAGTCGACATTGACCGTTGCATCGGCTGCGCCCTCTGCGCTAAAAATTGTCCTTGGGATACCATTCCCATGCTTCCATATGCGGAAGGAA
>OBEQ012769937.1_pt1 | contig 19978 bp, 19 predicted proteins | sample 1670901 | NCBI WGS metagenome assembly OBEQ01 (sample SAMEA104232315, study PRJEB22302) | groundwater metagenome | biome: forest; feature: aquifer; material: groundwater | place: USA | collected 2011-08-07 | depth 5.4 m
CGAGGCCGAAGGTATTCTTAAGAAGGCCGAGGCTTACAAAGAGCTCAATCAGTCTGGTCAGCTTCTCCAGATTTTGGAAGCGGCTCAGACACTTGTGCCGAGCAGTCATATGCTAAGTCAAGTGACTGAGGTGCGTAAGTATTCTAGTCTCACTAATACTGCATAGAATTAGGGCGATTGAGACGCATTAGAATCCAGTCGCCCTCGCAGGGTTGGGCACCGGTTTGAGAGACCGGGTGCTCTAAATTTTTTAATACATTTTTTAATACTTTTTAAAACTTGGATCAGACGACGACGTCAACAGGCGTGCCCCCTAAGACTCTGGCGGGTTAGATTGAAATTATCTCCAATCTCTAATGACAACATTGGCTGATTATTGTATTTACAAAATTACTTAATCGTGATAAACTATATGAGTAAAGTTTTATATGACCAAAAAACAAAAACAATCTAATATCGGTGTGAATATACGAAAACTCCGAAACAAGCTCGGGTTTTCTCAAGACACATTATCCAAGAAGGCTGATTTGGCATTTCATACAATTGCGAAAATTGAGTCCGGCAATACATCCAACCCCACCATTTTTACGGTTAAAAAGATTGCGGATGTATTCGGTGTTTCGCTTGATGATTTAATGAAATAAAAATATGAGCAATATAATTTTGCAAAATCTAAATACCACTGCTTTCTTCTATGTTTTACTTCTGGTAATTTTCTTTTCCGTCTTTTTGGTATTGGTATTCATGAAAAGAAATCGGAAAGACAATATATCCGTGAAGCTTAATGAACTTTATTTAAAAATAAAGGACGATATTAAATTTGCTGTTACTCCTAAGTTTATGGAGCTATCGCTCGGAGTAAATGATCTAGTTGATCTAGCAGTGGAGGTCTGGCGCATGGAACAGCGCATAGCCAAGTCCGCTTCGAGTTTGCCGGAGAATCAGCTTACGGGTTTAGAAAATTCCATAAAGAAATTGAGGCGATATCTTGAGAAATACGATATTGAAATCGTAGACTACAAGAATCAGAAATACAACGATGGACTTAACCTTGATATCTTGTCCGTGGAAAAAGACCCTACTCTTCCAGAGTCAATGGTAAAGGAAACCGTCGAGCCGACGATCATGTGTAAGGGTCAAGTCGTTCGCAAGGCAAAGATAATCTTAATTAGCAATCATTAATTATGGCCAACCAACAAAACATACAAATAGGCATCGATCTTGGCACAACGAATTCGTCTGTTGCTATTAATAACAATGGCAATATTGAAATCGTTAAGAAACCGGGAGGCGTGGAGTACACGCCATCCGTCTTCGGCTTCGACAAGGCTAAGAACAAAGTGGTTGGCCAGAAGGCTTATGAGAGTCTTTATAAGGACGCATCGGAAGAGGAGATCAAAAATTACAAACCCGAAGTTAAGAGGTTAATGGGTACTTCGGAGAAATTTTACTTCGAGAGAGCTGACATAGAAATGGGTCCGGAAGAAATCTCAGCCGAAATCCTTAAAAATTTGAAAGAGGATATCTCAAGAAAATACCAAGATTTCAATACTATAGCCGCCGTTATCACAGTTCCGGCTGCTTTTTCGGTACTGCAGTCGGAGGCAACGAAACGGGCTGGCAATCTTGCCGGATTTAAACACGTAGTATTACTGCAAGAGCCTATCGCCGCGGCTATCGCTTACGGCTTTACTAATACAAAGAATGAGAACTGGCTCATTTACGACTTTGGTGGAGGCACGTTTGATGTTGCATTAATCGCTTCCAAAGACAGGGCACTTTCGGTACTAGGCCACAATGGCGACAATTTTCTTGGTGGCAAAAACTTTGATTTGGAGATTGTCGATAAGGTAATAGTACCAAAAGTTTTAGAGAAATTTTCAATAAACAATTTCAACAGAGGCAACGAAAAATATCGAAGTGTTTTTTCTAAATTGAAATTTTTTGCCGAAAGAGCCAAAATCGAACTTTCCGAATACGACAAAACTTCAATTATTGTAGAGAATGTCAGTAAGGACGACGAAGGCAAAGAGATTTTCCTTACAGTCGACTTTTCAAGAAAAGAATTTGAGAAGCTAATCAAGCCGATGGTTGATCGCACCATAGAACTTTCAAAGGAGACCTTAAAGGATGCCGGCATTAAAAGCAGTTCTGTCGCAAAGGTAATCCTCGTCGGTGGACCGACCCAGATTCCTTATATTCGAGAAAGAATAGAAAGCGATCTAAAAATAACTGCGGATGCGTCTGTAGACCCTCTTACGGTTGTTGCAAGAGGTGCTTGCGTATTCGGTATCGGCCAAAAAATTCCAAGGGAGTTTATCGAAAACAGCGACCAAAAACTCAAGAAAGGTACACATGCTATCACGCTAAACTATGAATCTCTTACTTCCGATACGGAAGAAACAGTCAGCGGCATATTTGAAGACCTTAGAGATACAGGGGACGAATTCTACATACAAATTCAATCAGACAGTGGATTTTATAACGGCTCAAAAATCAAGCTAAAAAGCGGAAAGTTCTTTGATACGGTTGCTGTCGAACCTAACAAACCGAACTTCTACTGGATTTATCTTTTCGACAAAGATGGTAACTCTGTTTCGGTTGATCCCGATTCATTTATCATTACCCATGGTCTGTCAGTGTCCGGTGCACCCTTGCCTCATTCGGTTGGTGTGATTGTTGCCAAAAAGGATCACATCCGAAATATTGCCGCAAACGTTTGTGAAAGGATTTTCGACAAGGGTTCTATACTCCCAATCAAGAAAGTTTTAACCGATTATAAGACATCAAGGAAACTAAAGAAGGGCGAAGAGAACAAACTGGACATTACTTTGGTTGAGGGTGAATCCGAAATTCCGGATCGCAATACCTATCTCTGCGAGCTGGGCATTAATGGCAAAGACTTACCCCATGATCTCCCCGAAGGGACCCCATTGGAATTAAGCGTCGAAATGAACGAGTCGCGTGAAGTCTTTGTGACTGCTTATATTCCTTTAATCGATCTTACTCTCAAGGCTCGTTCTACGGCGCAAGACGAGACTCTTGAGGTCAAAACTATTGAATATGATCTGAAGCTTCAGACCGAAAGGGCACAGTCGGTTTCTGAAAACTGCTCTACTGAGGAAAAGAATAAGCTTAATAACACTATTAATTCAGTGGCAAACAGCTTAAGGAGTGCTCATGTCGATGAGGACGAGAAGCGCAAGGCAAATAAACAGCTAAAGGACTTGAAGATGGCTATTGACCGACTCGAAAAGGAAAAAGAGATGCCACAGTTACTTAAAGAATTTAAAGAGAGTAGTGAAAATACTCAAAAAATCATCACTGAACTTGGTGACGATAAAGATAAGGTACAGCACGAGGAACATCTCAAAAAAATGAAGGAGGAGGGAGAAAAGGCTATAGCTGAAAATGACAAGGCTCTACTGATCCGGGTAAATGAGCAAATCAAAGAGCTCGGCATCAAGGCGTTATTTTCCAACCCGGCAACTTGGGTATATCAGTTCCGCCAGCTCACTGATGGCAATAAGAAATTTATTAATGAAAAAGAGGCCGGTTATTACACCGAGAAAGGAAGACGTGCAATAGAGCTTGGCGATGTCGATGAGCTAAAGCGTTGCGTTCACAATTTATTGTTATTGCTCCCATCCGACGAGCAGGCAACAATTAGGAATAACCTTTCTGGCATAACACGATAAACATATGTCATCCACACTTAAAAATAATGCTTATCATATACTCGGGCTGGACATTTCTGCCAGCGAGAAAGATATCCTTAAACGTTCGAAAGAGATTATCAATCATCTTAGGGTTGACGATACACCTGATTACGATTTAGATATTGGATTCTTTAAAGATTTCCGGACGGAGGATGCAGTAAAAGATGCCCTGCAACGACTCCAAGCTCCCAAGAAACGGATTAAGGAATACTTCTTTTGGTTTCAGGTCGCAGACGGCGTTGATGAGCAGGTGCTGGGTTTGTTTAAGCTTAAAGATTATCTTAACGCCATTCGAATTTGGCAAAATGCGTCTGAAGGTCAAAATACAAAAGCATTTTTTTATAGGAAGAATCTCGCTATTTTGTACTGTCTTGTGCTCTCTGCCGAGGACAACAAAGACTATCTACGAAGCTCTCTCGTTGTCTGGAAAGAGTTAGTCGACTCGGATAAATTTTGGGTTTCTTTTTCTAAAGTCTACAAACTCCACGATGAACAGACGGCTAGCGAAGATATTATTTCTGATTTCAAAAAGCACGTAGTGGAATTTCTATCTGATATATACACGGAACTACATCAAATCCATAAAGACAGTGACTATGTTAATGAATTCCAAAAGGTATTTTCAGTAAAAGGTGAGAAGATCGAGAAGAGCGTTTTGGGACCGGCTTATCAGGCGATCAATCAAGCCGTTGAAGGTCTTGAGAAAATGGAAATAAGTAAAGATGGTAAATTCGATAGGAAAGAAGCGGAAACAATTAAGCGATTGGTTGCCACAGTACAGCAAGAGTTGAATAAGCTGATCGATCTTGGACTCTATGACGACAGTCAAACGAAAATTATACGTGATCGCTCGGCCAATGCATTGCGATCTATAGTCCTAGATTTACATAACAATTTGAGTGAACTTGATAAGTCTCAAGGGCTTTTAGAAATAGCAATTAAGCTCGCCGGTACGGAAAGCTTAAAAAATAAACTTCAAAGTGAACTCGAACAAATTCAAAAAAATATTAAAGAGGACACCGAGAATTCTCTAGCTATAGATATTCCCGGAACATTCCGAAGTGCCATTATTGTTTTCAAAAACAGCTTCGTTGAATACAACAATAAAAGAATTTTCTATAAAGATGCTATGAGTATCTCTTTTAGTTCAACCGCAACTACTACAAGGGTCTACGGTATACCCGTTTCAACCTCATATACATACAGAGTTTCTATTGTCTCTGAGAAAGAAACTATCTCAATATCTCTCTCTGCAAGCAAAGACGAAAGCAAGGCAAAGGACAATTGGGTAAAGTTAGTTGGCTTGACATCTAATTTAATCGAACCATTTATTGTAAAAAGAGTTGTTGATCAAATTTTTGGTCGTGGAGAAACTGTAAAAATTGGCGACATTGAATTCACAAAGCGGGGCTATTCGAGAATGAAATTTAAATTGTTTGGTAAAAATGAAAAACTGACAGTTTATTGGACAGACACCATATACATTCCCAAATTCCATCAAGGATCAGTGATCTTGTGGGAGGATAAGGATGGAAAAAGTCAGCAATTTTCTACCATTCCAATGTCGACCCCTAATGCAGTTATCGTGCCAACGCTTATACAGGCTTGTTATGATAGCCGAGAAAGATAATATATGAAAGAATCAAAAGACCACCTTAATATTGATCTGGAATTCCTAGATAAGAAAGAGCCGGTTAGAGTTGCGCCTAAACCAGAGCCTCCCAAAGGAGATGAACCGAATTGGCGATATTACGATCCGAACATAGCTAAGGCAAACTCCGGCTCTGGTGAAAAATATAACTGGAAAAATATTTTAATCATTAGTGGCATTGTTTTGTTTTTTGGCTGGGTAATATTTTCTAATAGTGGAAACTCAAATAGTCCCTCTTCCAGCACTGGTGCATCTTCTAATACGAATTCTGCTAATAATGTCGTCACCGGTCAATATATGTGTTCTCAGTACAATCATAATCGTGCTGGCGAACTTGAGCCAAGTAAATCACAAGAAGCCGCTCTAAAGTCTGAAGAAAGCTCTCTTTCGTTGGAAGGAAATAGACTATCTACAGAAAAAGATCAATTACAAAATGAGTATGTAGACCAATCGGATCAGAACTCAATTGATACTCACAATGCGGCTGTAGATGACCTTAATAGTCGACTGGCTTCTTATCGATACAGACTTACTCAACACTCACAAGCCATTGATGCCTACAATATAAAGGTTGGAGTGTATAATAATTTCTTAATTAAAAACTGCACAACGCAATAATATTTAATCTTATGGCAACACCAACAAAACCAATTCTATATAACGGATTCAAAGTGAGAGATGATCTCACTGTCAAAAACCGTGTTGAACGTATTTTCTTTACAGAAGTATATTTGCTTTCCAATGATAAATTTTTGTATATATTTACCAATCTCAAACCAGAAGAAATTGTCGACCGGGCGAAAAAATATGATCTGATTACGCTCGATGTAGCTGGCAAGAAATATTTAAGTGTAATCACTGAGGAGCATGCCAACGAAAAGATCAGCGATATCGTAGACGATCTAACTATCTTGCGTGGTTTTGATTGCGTTGCTGGAATGAAGCCCTTAAAGAGTTTGCTGATCAATGAGGTTATTGAGCCATTATTAAATCCGGAAAAATATAAAAAATTTAAACTGGGAATCCCGAATGGCATCCTGCTTTTCGGACCTCCGGGATGTGGGAAAACTTTTATTGTTAAAAAATTGGCTGAAGAGCTTGGCTATAACTTCGTCGAGATGGTTCCCTCTTCCGTTGCAACGCCGTGGGTACATGGTGCCGTTGGCAATATCGGTAAAGTGTTTGAAATGGCTAAGCTACAAGCACCATCAATTGTTTTTATCGATGAGATCGAGGGTCTGGTGCCAAAGAGAGAGGAGTTAACCGCATCAGCTGATATTAAAAAAGAAGAAATAAATGAGTTCTTACTTCAGCTCAATAATGCTGGCCAGAATAAGATTTTGGTCGTTGGAGCTACCAACCGTCCACATATGATCGACACGGCCATACTCAGATCAGGGAGAATGGACAAACGAATTTTTGTCGGACCGCCCGATTTAGAAGCAAGGAGAGATATGTTCAGAATCTGTCTATCTGGTCGACCATACGACAAAGATATCGATTTTGAAAAACTCGCAAAGCTATCAGAGAACTATGTAGGATCGGATATTGAACTGATCGTCACTGAAGCGGCGCGCGCAGCTGTGTCTCAGGACAAAAGCATGGTTGATGAGAAGATGCTAATTAATGCGATCAAAAAATTTAATCCATCGATTTCGCCTGATGATATCAAATACTATGAGCAGTTTATCGGTATGGAAAGGTCATAATTAATAATTAATCACAAAGATATGAGAATTAACTGACTTACTATTCTATAATATATGGATTTAAGAGAAATAAATGAAAAATAAACTCATAATACTTACCTTGGTTTTAGCTGTAATCGCTCCGGCGTCGATCTTCGCCTCAACTTACGGTATTCAAACCACAACTAGCGGTTGTATTGCCAATCAAGTTCTGCCAGATTCTGCCTGTACGCCCGGCGCAGTGCTTACAACGAATATTAATCTGATTTGCAAAAGCGGGTACACAAAAACCGTGCGGAATGTGTCACTTAGCAAAAAGAAGCAGGTATTTGTGGAGTACGGCATACCATACTCCAAGCATCAGAACTACGAAGTAGACCACCTAATCGCTTTGGAAATAGGTGGTAGTAACGACATCTCAAACCTTTGGCCGGAATCGTCTTTGATCCGTAACGGGTCATCAGTTAAAGACAAATTCGAGAATTATCTTCACGCCCAAGTATGTAGCGGAAAATTGTCTATAAGCGATGCCCAAGCCGAGATCTCAAGCAGCTGGTTAAAGTATTATGTTCCCTCATTAACAACCAAATCGGACGCTTCTGGCGCTGCCACTAATAAAATAAATATCCCAAATCCTGCCACTAAACCGCAAGCGACCCCAGGATCTGAGACCTATTCTAATACTGTTCCGGTAGGTGCTACTGCAAGGTGTTACGATGGAACCTATAGTTTTAGTCAGAGTAGAAGAGGGACCTGTTCTCATCATGGTGGTGTGAGTCAGTGGCTGTACTAAAAAAGATAATAATAAAGATGTTAGTTATTTTATTCTTCCCATCACTAATAATAATTAAATTTATGGATAACCAAAATACACCACACCCCACCCCACGATCTCCTTGGTATTTTCGCTATCACATTTTTCCTGATCCCAAAAAACCACGTACACCTCTAATGAAAGCTCTTCATATCTATGTCTACTTTTTATATTTTATGTATTTCTTAATTGCACTAGCTCTCGGTGGTTTTATTCTTTATTCTGATCAATCTTTCGGATCAATCTTGATAGCACTTGCGTGCTTTGGACTTGCTTATTTTCTTTTTAGACGCATGAAACGTGAAAGAGTTCGTGATCGTGAACGAAGGCAACACCAATAATCGAAACAGCCCCAAAGAATTATTATTTAATTTTAAAACTATGAAAAAGATTTTTTGGTTTATTTTTGGATTAATTCTCTTGCTAGCAGTATTGGGGCTTATTTCCCGAGTTGTGATACCTTTGTTGCGATACTAAGAATTTTATTAGCCTCTAAATAATAAAAAAGTACCCATTGTGGAGGAGCATCTTTTTGTTTCCAAACAATAGTGGATTGAGGAATGAGGTAATTTTTGATATGCTATTTGATATGAGGATTTTCATCAGGTTGGTATTAGGATTATTGGCATTGTTTTTTATAACAATAATGACAGCCGTATTTGGTATAGGCGGATTTCTCTTTACGGCTGGATTATATGCAGTTATATTTTTTGCCTTTTTTAAATAGTGAGCGAGATAGGGTAAATTTTGAGAAAATAAAACAATAATTAAAATAAAAAAATAATATGTTCAAAAAACCGCCGATTATTCGGCGGTTTTTTGTTACTCCAATGAGATCTTTTTATCCTTTAGCATTAACTTGCTTTTTAGGCATGCCAGCAATTCCCGTTTTTCTATCAGAGTTCCTTCTTTAAGTAGGTATTTCGCATAATTTCGTACGTCTATATCAACTGATGTCTTTTCCTGTTTATGTCCCAGCACTCCGGTGCGGAATTTATTGAATCGCGCAATCTCATCTTCAATTCTTGATTTGATTCCTAGCTCATCCAAATCCACTCTGTCTACAAGTTCAATCAGTTCGCTGATTAAACTTGGCTCATTAATAGGAGGATTCTTGCAGTCTATATTCCTCGCCTTAGTGCAGAAGTAATAGACGTGCCTGTTCACGCCACCATCTTTGAGTTTTTTGAATTTCTCGTCAGCCGATATGCCAGAGCCACAGTAGCCGCATTTAATTAATTTAGTGAAGGCGAATTCTTTGCTTTCGGTTTTCGGTATGAAATTCTCATTGAGCGTCAGCTGAACTTTATCAAACAATATCTTATCAATAATCGGCGTATGCTTTCCGGTGTACCAATTTCCGCTACCGACAGGATATTCAAACTCGCCGCAGTAAAATGAATTCCTAAGGATGATATAGATATTACCAAGGACAAGCGGTTTGCCGTTCTTCGTTTTAAAATTTATTTCTCTTAACCATCGATATACTTTGCGTCCGCTCCATTGTTCATGAGCAACTTTTTCAAACATCTGCTTAATAGTAGAGGCGCGTTTCGGATCTATTCGGCACTGGCATTTCTTATCCACGTGCTTTTCATTAAGATATCCTGTTGGAGCCACTCCCGGCCTCCAACCCATTTCGCAGCGAGCTTTCAGTCCACGCTTCACGTTCACGCTTTTGTTGTCATTTTCAAGCTTGGCTTGGCTCCCAAGAATCATCAGAAGGAACTTTTCATTTGGATTATTAGTAAACCGCTGCGAATACGTTCTTATCTCAAGGAGCAGTTTCTGATCTATGAGATCCACTACTGATCCCAAATCCCCGGCATTCCTGCTCAGTCGATCCGGAGCCCAGGTTAGAATGGCATTGAATTTCTTCTCTCTAACTTCTTCAAGCATTTTGTTAAATATCGGTCTTTGCCCAACTTCCTTTGAAGAATGCGACTCGCGCTTTACTTCAACGATCCTTAGATTGTCTCGCTCGGCTAGCGCCTGCATCTCTTTTACCTGTGACTCTATAGAGAGAGCCTGTTTATCCTCGGCTTCCGTGGACTTCCTCGCATATAGACAGTATGAGAGAGGCGCCAAAATGCCTTGATTTACTTGTGTTTTTTCCATGTTAATCCCTTGTGTTAATAAGTTGATAATCGACCTTTAACACAAGGGATGACGCAACGGCTCTAGGGAGTCCAGACCCCCTAGTTGGCAAGCTGTAGACAACTCAAAGCTTCGCAAATGTCTCAATCTAAGCTAAGAATGGACGTAAAGGTCGATTTATAGTAAAATACTTTTACAATTTATTTGCCTAAACCAAGCTTTCGCTTGGCATGGCTAAAAGTCGGATCACGCATAAAAAACCCATCATGGGGTCGCGTGATCCGCCATATCGGGAAACCGGTATGAGTGGCTTCGGCCACTACCCGTGGTGGGCTTTTTGTTTCCACCGCTGAGTTAAAACTAATAATCAATAAAAATATGTTTTCATTTTTCCATACAATTTTTGTCAAAACCATATCGTTAGTAGCTAGTATTGTTATTGCCGTTGGTTTAGTTTCTGCACCAAATGTTCCAAATAATCATTCTACTACGACTCAAGTTATTGAGACTAAATCTCAAGGAAATCAAGCTGACAAAGGTAATCCAAAAAATCCAGATTTGAAGGCTGAAATAATAGATTTAAAAAAGGTAGTAAATGATAAAAATAAGCCTACTGAAAATACAGTAAAAGAAGAAAGTCCGTCTGTAAATAATAATCCACAACCTCAGATTCAAACCAAGCCAGCTCCTTTCATTTCGTTAGATGAGGGAAGGCTAAAGCTGGAAAGTATTGGAGTAGGACTTTATAAAGACCAGCAAGGAAATAACTACAAGCAATCGGGATTCGGTTACGTCCTTATTAATCCTCCGGTACAACAGCAACCCCAACCTCAAGTTCAAACTCAGCCAAATAAAGTTGTTCCGCCAAGACCCAATGATTGCCAAGACTGTACTTTTAACTGGGATAATTGGTCTTGGGAAAGGCATCCTTATGTCCCACCAGCTCCTACGGTTAATAATTTACCGCCACAAAATCAACCGCAGCAACAGCAACAAGCGCAGACCGACATTGCACAAGTAAGGCAAAATAAAATCGCAGCATTGACTAATGAATACAATTCTCAGGTTGCCGCTATAAACCAACAAATAATTGATATTAAAAAACAGTATTATGTCGATCTAGCAGCGAACAATTCTGCTCCAATCGCTTTAGAGTTTCAACAGGGTCGTGCGCAAAAATTACTTACAGATGCTAATGCCAAAATTGACCAACTCAATCTCCAAATACAACAACTCTATCTTGATTACATAAATAAAATAAATCAGCTTCAGTAATGAGTTTAAAACAAAGTTTATACTATGGAAAAAAATAATTCTCAAAATAAACAAAAAATTCCAGATTATATTCAATATATTTGGATTGGCCTCGGTATACTTGGTTTAATAGTAATTATTGGGGCTTTAAGTTCTAACAATAATATGCCGAGTGCGACGCAGAATACGGTATCAACTGACTCCGGTAATACGCGAAGATTTTATGTGAAATCAACGGCCAATGTACGTAAATGTGCTTCCTTATCTTGCGATATTATTGTCACTTCTTACAAAGGGAGTTACACTAATGGACTTCCTTACAAAAGTTATGATGATCTACCAGAATGGGTGGAAGTATCTATGGATGATAGCGTGAATGGCGGCGGCATTGTACGCGGTTTTATAAATAAAATAAATTTAACCGATCAAGTGACAACTTCGGATATTTCCCAATCAACCACTAATAACAGTAATCCATCACAACCACAAACTTCTCAAACCAATCCTTCGCCAACAACTCCACTTCCTCCGCCGCCAACAACTCCGACACCGAATACAACATCATGCAATGGCATTTCCTATTCTGCATGTCCAGCGGGACAGGATTTGGTTTGTACTGCAGACGGTAAAGCAGCTTATTGCCAATCGCCATCGCAACAGGCGCAATCCCAACCTCAAAATACTCCCAACACTCAACCGAAAAACCTTTCTGGGATAATTAAAGAATGGCGCAAAAGTACAACTTATATTGCCTGTTTTTGGACTTACTCAAATGGAAACGCGTATTACTCACAATCTGGTTCTGGTTTGGCAGTAGTGCTAAACTCAGCTCCGACAATTATTACGAACCATCATGTGGTTTACAGTTCTCAATACGGCGGAGCCAACGAGTGTGATGTTAGATTCCCAGACGATAGTGGATTTTATGTCTATTCAAGCAATACGCCAATGACAGGCGGCCAGGGATATTTTCCCGACAAAGGCAATATCTCGTATCTGACAAACTTAGATGTTGCATATATTACTGGGATAGAAAATACTTGGATATCGCTTCCTTTCGGCTCGCAAAACTATCCGACAGTGTCATTTCTTAATCGTACTCGAAGCGATTCGTATCTTTGCAAAACACCTTTAGATATAGGAAATCCAATAGTCATACTTGGTTATCCTATTTATGGTACACAGATAAGACAAGGCGCGCTTTCACCTGTTGAAATTACAGCAACCGAAGGCATAATTTCTGGACAAGATAGCGGGTACTATACGACATCAGCAAAAATTGATCACGGTAATTCTGGTGGGTTAGCGATTGATAAAGATAATAATTGCTATTTCGGCATTCCAACTTGGGACTTATCAGGGAGCTTCGAATCTCTTGGACGCATTCTTCCTGCGGCTACTTTCCTGCATTATTAAAGTTAGACCTCTTAGTAGTCGATTCCCCTAAATAATAATAAAAAAGTGCCCATTGTGAAGGGGGCATCTTTTTTGTTTTAAAGTTTTTAATCACTTGCTATAATATAATGAATATGGATGTGCCAAATAAAACTTCAAGTTATGCCGGTTTCTGGAAAAGATTTGCTGCTTTCATTATTGATTGGTTTATCAATCTCGCAATAGGCTTTGTTATTTGGTTTCTAGTTGTATTTATATACGGCTCCGGGATCATTGGCGTTGTTTTCGGCGTTATTTTAGGCTATTTAGCTTATTGGATTTATTACGCTGCAATGGAGAGTTCTCCAAAACAAGCGACAGTTGGCAAGATGGCCCTGGGAATAATAGTTACTGATCTAAGCGGATATCGAATACCTTTCGGCCAGGCCAGCGGTCGCTTTTTTGGGAAAATAATTTCCGGATTGATACTAGGCATCGGATACTTTATGGTAGCGTTTACTTCAAAGAAACAGGGCTTGCACGATATAATGGCCGGGTGTTTGGTTGTGAATAAAAACTAGTAATAATAAGTATTTGTTAGTTTCTAATTATTTTTTATTGGAATAATTATCTTTAATTCAAATAATCATCAAAACTCCCGCCCGAATGCCTTTCTGGCAAAAACTGTGTTGTGCCGTCAGGCGCAATCTCAACTCCTTTTGAAGCGTAAGAATCCCTTGTCGGTTCAATAAATTGAGTCTCTGAATCGGCATATCTATCCATTCCAATCCGCCAATAAACCGTAGCGAAAGGATAATCGCACCTGCCGCTTGATGGCTTATTCCATGTATAAACTGGAATTTGCAATGTATTCTGTTCCACCGTTCGATACATACTGGCCCATTCAATCCAGTAGTCGTACCAATCGGCTTCAGTACCCTGCAATGGTATTCTCCTTTCTGTAAATTCATCGACTACCATCTGAATGCATTTACTGCGGTCAGCAATAACTGTGCCATCTTTATCATTCCAACGGATGAGTTCGTCGTTTTTCCTGTCCGTACCGAAAAAGCATAGAATTACTCGATTCGGAAACTCTTCCCTCAACTTTCTTGGCCCAATAATATCTCCACCCTGGTCTATTACTGCTATGGCATTCGGCCATTTCTTAAGTAGGGTCCTTATCGGCCCATAATCCCCGCACCGGTCGTAAAAGAATAATCCGTCTTTGTTTCCTAAAACATAATTAATTCCCACGCCAGTATCCACTCCGATTATAAGTCTTGAATTCTGCGGATTTACTATGCTCGTTAGGTTATGCATGAATGCCTGTTTTGTTAAAACATTTCCTTTTCCGATATAAGGTTGTCCCAGAACGAAGTTGGTGAACTGCTCGTCACTTAAGTCCTTTTTCTTGTTTAGAATATACTGCGCGCTTATGTATGGGGCTATAAGTAGCGGTATCCAGTAGCCTGATATTTCTCGGTTTTCATATTTTGCCGCCCAGTGTCCGTTTCTTCTGTCTAATTCAGCTTCGCAACTGACGCAGCCGAAGTACGGCACTTCATCCTTAAACAAAATGTTATCCATAGTTATGTACTGCCAGCCGTGATGCTCTCCTTTGCCGCATTCGCACTTTACGAACCAATGTTTCTGGTCGGATTCTTGCCACAGCTTGTCAACGCCATGGCCGGGGGCCGAGGGGTTGCTGAAATACCACTCCCAGCCGAACTTTGAATGCTGAAGGCGTGTTTTATATTGGGTAACAATATCTTGTTTTGACCTATCCATCTCATCACAAATATAAAGGTCAGCCGGAATAGCAAGTGCATCACGCTCCGTCCATGTTCCTCTATAATAAATTATATTTTTCCCTACCTTTTTTTGCTCGATGGAGTCCTTATCCGCCGTCCAGTCTTGAAAGATTTTATTGTTGGCTATAAGGCGGTTTACTTTTCCCGAAACAATGTCTTTGGTATCCGATGACGAGGGAAGAGAATAAATAATATCCACTCCTTTATGTTTTGCAAGCCATAAAGCTTTGATGCTTACGGTGGTGGTGGCGCCTATCTGCGCCGCTTTTAGCCATACTTGTTTGGGAGTGAAATCGGTGTAGATGTCTTTGAGAAAAGCGTGCTCCTTGAAGTCAAGCGGCTGTCCCTGATCATTGGTAATGCGATGCGCCTTCAGAAATACGGTGATATCAAGTTTTGCAAATTTCTTAAAATAATATTGATCATTAGATGTTTTCATACGACGTCCTCCTTTTTAATCCGTTCGCCGAATTCATGAGCCATTTTTTCCCATTTAACATATTCTAGATCAATTTCTTTATTTGACGCCTCAGGTGTTAACGATTCATTTTCAGCTGCGGGATTTTTTCCCATGTAATCTGGATCGTTATGTTCCAGATAATATTTTATTGCCGGCCAGTACTTGTCTTTGGTGAGTGAAATCAACTGAGATTTGTTCATGTCTCTAAGGAATTCTTTTCCTTGTTTCATGGCTTCCTCGCTCTGCTCCAGAAAGTCTTGGTCCTCCCGGCACCAGCGGTAATAGGTCGAATGATCAATGCCCGCCTTCTTGCACGCAACAGTGACTATAGGCATTTCTTTCATCACTTCGATGAAAGCTTGTTTTTCATTCTCTTGACGCTCCTTGACCTTGGGATTTTCTAATATATTATTTATCATATTTTTGTGCTGTTAATCCGGTTAATTTCTCCCAGCGACGTTTTATCACTTCACAGTACGTGGGAGATTTTTCTATAAGATAGCAACGGCGATTAAGTTTTTCGGCGGCGATAAGAGTGCTGCCCGAACCGCCGAAAGGCTCGATTATAAGATTGCCGCGCTTTGTCAGAACTTTAACGTAAGGAATTAATATTTCAATTGGCTTGGTGCCGAATATAATCCCTTGGCCAGATGATTTTTCGTCAGCGGCTTTAAATTCAATAAAATCGGTCGGACAAATTTTCTTTCCTTTTTCGTAGTTTTCAAAATGCGGCTTGCCCGATATCGCATAAAGCGCGGCCTCATACTCGTTTTGTAAGGGCTCCGCTTCTTCGGCTGTATTCAGATTAACTTCACCATCAGTTCCGACCATGGCGATGTCGTGTTTGTTAAAGAATCGGTATTTGGCAGCGAAACCTTGAACTCGGTTGGGGATATGCCAGATGATAAGATTTTTAATCTTCCAGTATTTCTGCATTTCTTGCCAAAAGAGTGGGATATTTTTCCAATTTTCAAAAGCTATAATCGTAAAATTTTCCTTCTGAATTTTATTAATATTAGCCATCCATTTCTCCGTGAAATCAGGCGGTAAAACATCGGTTTCCAAATAATGCCTATCACGTTTGTAACCGAAACCTTCTGCGGCTTTGCCATTCTTTTTCTTACCCTTTAAATAATCCAAGACATATGGGCTGTCAGTGAAGCACATATCTGCTTTTTCGCCACCCATAAGTTTTAGGATGTCGGCTTCAACCGTGGAATCGCCGCACATCAACTTGTGACTGCCGAGTTGCCAAATATCGCCTTTCTGAATTTCAATTTTTTCAATCTGAAGCTTTTTCAATTCCTTGGCCAAGTCGAATACTTCAGGATTTTCATCGATGCCAAAGATTTTATCCAATTCTTCTGAGGAGAATCCGACATCTTTCAAAAAACTCTCATCAAAGTCTGTCAGGAGGCTCCAATCCCACTCGCCGGTAACCCGATTACTAGTCAGCAGGTATTGCTCGAATTCTTCTTTGTTTAATTTTCGATTAGGCACTCTTACATCTATAGTTTCTCCGCCACGACCAAGGAGTTGCAACACCTTAAGCCGCTGGTGGCCAGCAATTACCTGGTTGTCAATATTAATGGCGGGAATCTCAACAAGATTAAATCTCTTTAAACTTTTTTTGAGATTTAAAAGCTGCTCCAGGCTTATTTGCCTGGGGTTTTTGCTATAAGGCAGGAGGTCATCTACTTTTCTTTTTTCGTTATGCCATTTAATTTTTTCCATATTTTTTAAATTAATTTTTTAATTTTAATAATTTCTATTGTTTTAAATATTCTGATCCAGTCTTATCGGCTTGATCGACCTACTCGCCGTAAAAAGCTGAAATCCTTTAGACTGTTGCTAATAAAAACAAAAATCCCCGCAAATCCTATGAACAGCTTTTTATGCTATTCGCAAGATTTGCGGGGCTTTCTTACCGCTACGCAGGATAATGCGACTTTCCTGTGTGCCCACGACTTTGGTGGATTTTTTATTAACTTATAACTCCATTATAGCAAAGCTACAAAACCTGTCAAGTGCCGGTGTTAGTATATGGACATTTTTCCCCCGTTATAATCTCAATTTCTTTGATAATTTTAGTTATATTTTTTTCTATAATATTTTCGGCTAGGCCGTATTGTGCTTTTATTTTTTCAGTATTCCCGTTTGTATTCAGTATTATTTGATAAAGCTGCCTTTGACTCTCGCTAAGTGTTTTTAACAAAGCATTTCTATGAGGACTGCTTAAGTCAAAAAACCATTTATCTTGAGGCATAACCTTCCGGGAATCCAAAACTAGAGCTGCCCATTCGGATTCGCCATTAGTGGCATATTGTTCTGCGGCAGATATATCTGCAGGAATGTCAGACATCAATAAAATGCTATGGCCACACTTGCAGGTCACTCTAATAAAATTGAAATTTATTTCGCACTCAGTACTGAAATTAGGCCCCATAATTTTAATAAGATTTGGGGCTTTAAGTTCAAACCAACGCTTTTGGCATTTGTTGCACGAAACAAAATCGGGATATTTATCGCAAGTGATTTTATATTTTTGTTCTGGCATAAGAATCCAAGTACTAATATTTTATTCTCATGGTAATTACTACTAATACTGGTCGCAAATAATTAATTAAGAGTCATCTTATCTTCCGGAGAGCTTCTCTTACTTCGTTTATTGAACCGACATCGAATCTTCGGCGTAATGTCTCCAGCTTAGTACGGGGATCTACTTTTCCAAACTCAGGATAATCTTTGACAAGGTTACCCGCTAGTTCATCGCCCCGCGCCTGCCGGAAATTACCTCTTTCTGTTCTACTATGTTTTGGTAGTGGCATAAGTAATTTTTATTTCCTCATTTTTATAAATCTCTAGCCCGACTTGCTATCGCCGTTATATCAAGAGGGAATATAAAGGGTGAATTAAACATTCACTATTTAATGATATAGCCTAACTCTTTTAGTGTCAATAGTTAAGGACTTATAAGATTACTTGCATTTATCGTTTGTTGAATTTCATGTGTTTCGGTTGATATATCTCATTATTGACCCAATCTGATAGATCAAAAACTCATTTTCTGAATTATCAATATTTCCGTCGTTATGTTTACTGTTTTCGTTGAAATATTGATTTAAATAAGAGCAGACTTGAAATATAACATTTCGAACTTGGGGATCACGCTGATCTAACTTCAGTTGCTTTTGGAGATCTGAAAGATTTACATCTAAACCCTTAGAATTCTTTAGTTTATATCGAAGAAATTCTTCAAGTGACCTGCGCAAGCTTTCAGATGATTTAATAGGTTTTTTGGATTGATAAAATTGTAAAGCTTGGACAAAATGTTCCCCGCTTTCTTTGTTTAGAAAAGACAATGGGTAATTAACTAATTCGTCATCAAGTTCTTTTTCGCCTCTAGGATAGAGGATTACCTCATCGCCGGAAACAGTGATTGATATATTTACATCAGATAATTCAACAGCATTTACGATCTTTTGTAACAAAATATTTTTGCTATATGTATAGCTATGGTCATACCCTACAGTTGTAGTTATATCCAAAGAAAAAATTAGCTCTATAAGTCTGTAGAATTCCTTCTCATTATTTTCCCCATTCAGTCGGTCAATTATGATTGTACTCCATACTTGGTCTCCAAATTGTTGCGAGTGCCACTTCTCGGTTATTCCATAATATTGACAAAATTCTGTAATACTATTATCGGTAACATGGTTATCTATGTCCTGAAAAATATTCAGGACTCTTGTCTTAAATTTCTTAAAAGCCTCTTCATAAGAATCGGTTGAAGTTATATCCCATCGTTTATTAAATTTTTCCATTCGTTCTTTTAAATTCATATGTTTGTTCTCACTTTCCTGCCCAGAAGAACTTGCATCAAACCTTGTTTATAAGAATTAATTTGACTTTTAATTTCTGGTAAATTGAAATTTCTTTATCGACACGGTTGTTCTTTAACGATAACGATATAGAAATAACCTTTTAATGTCAAATATTATTGACTTCCGACGTTTATTTGAACTGTGGATAATATTGTGTTATGATAAAGACCTATGATTCACCCAATCCAACGAAAACTTATTGAGTTATCAAAAAAAGAAAATCTTGCCAAGCTCAGTTTGAGAGAAATGGCCGGCCGTATTGGCATGCCTAACGAATCTCCTCAAAAAATTAAGCATCATCTTCTGCAACTACAGAAAAAAGGGTTTTTAAGGATTGACCGAATAAAGGGGGTAATGGAGAGTTCTAATTCTAATCCCGGATGGGCGAAAGGCTTGCTTGATAAAACGGCGCGTCTATTTTCGATACCTATAATTGGTACAGCAAGTTGCAGCCCGGCAACGATTTTCGCAGAACAAAATTTTCAAGGTTTTCTCCGCATATCTAGTAAATTAATTGGACGTTCAAAGCCAACGGGTCTTTATGCGATTAAAACCGATGGTTCGTCTATGAACCGAGCGGAGATCAATGGGAAACAAGTTGAGGACGGCGATTATGTGATCGTTGATGGGCGAAGCAGAACACCAAGAAACGATGATGTAGTACTTGCCATTATCGATGACAAAGCGGTTATTAAACATTTTATAGACGATCGGCAAAATAATCAGATCGTTCTTAAAGCGGATTCCTCTTTTGATTATGAGCCTATCTATCTTCATCCCAGTGACGATTTTAGCATTAGCGGAAAAGTCATCGAAATTATTAAAAAACCTCGCTAATAAAAACATTCGCCTTTAGTTCCAAATTCATAGCCCAAAAAGGATTCAAAATAAGATACACCAAATAAGACACCTAAAAAGTGTCTTATTTGTCTTTTTTCCTCACAAAATATAGAAAATAAGACACGGCATAAGATGCCTTTTCTCGTGTCTTATTTACCTTTTTTGACCCCGACTGAGATGCATCGTATGCTATATTAAAAAGCCTCCAAAAAAGCCCTCAACGGCCTTGCTGGGTGGGGTTCACAACTGAGGTGGTGAGGCCTTGAAACAATTTTTTTGGATGTTGGACAAGGTGACGCGATTTTAATTAAAACCCCAAAAAATCAAACTATGCTTATTGACGGCGGGCCGAATAATAAGGTCTTGGGGAAAATCGGAAAGTA
>OBEQ011571832.1_pt1 | contig 19977 bp, 14 predicted proteins | sample 1670901 | NCBI WGS metagenome assembly OBEQ01 (sample SAMEA104232315, study PRJEB22302) | groundwater metagenome | biome: forest; feature: aquifer; material: groundwater | place: USA | collected 2011-08-07 | depth 5.4 m
TAAGACTAATTCCTTTTATATGTGTATATCAAATTTGGTATGGATTTACCAATCCTAATAATAAACATTTACTCTATTTACTTGAAAAAAGTTTTAGTAACTATGAACTCGACGTTTTAATTATTCCATTTAAAACTTTAGAAAATGTTTTCATTTCTAATACTTTAAATTTCCCGCTTTTAATATTTATTGCAACTTTATTTACTTTACTTATTAAGTTTAGAAGTAAAATACTTTGGTTTTCTTTATTTTTTATATTAGCTGGGTTTGCTACCTATTTTATTATTTATCAAGATGCTGTTTTAGAAAGCACCCATCGTTATTTAACAATATCTGCAGTTGGTCAAGCAATTTTTTTGGCCGTCTTATTCCAAAAGATATTTAAAAAGAAGCAAATCTATTATTTCTTTATTGGTATGGTTGTTTTGTATCATTTAATAGTTGTAAATATTGATCAAGCTCGCTTAGTGAGTCAAATAAGCCAACCAACTAGACAGTTTTATTCAAGTTTTAAAAAAAACATAGCAAATCTAAAAACCCCTGCAGCTTTTTATTTTGATGTCGAAGAAAATAATTTTACGAAGTATCAATTTGAAAATTTTTTTGGGGTTGGGTCAATGCCTGACTCAACTGCACTAGCAATTTATTTTAATGTAGATAGAGATGATATTTTACTGCCTAAAACTTATCAAGAATTATTGAACTTAATTGAAAACAAAAAACTGGATCAGAAAAATATTTATACCTTTTTCTACAATTCAAAAGGGATTTTATATGATACAAGTAGTAATACTAGAAAAAGTTTATTCGATTCAAAAAAAACTTTTAATTTAAAAAGCCTTGATAATTTGGACGTTAATTCCTCTGCTCCATACTTACTCAGCTTTAACTCCGATACTAATTTGGAAGAGAATTTAGTTTCATTAAGTCAAAGTAAAATAGATTTGAGTAAATATTTATCTTATCTTATTTCCAGAGAGGATTATTATAAAAATGTTTCAATCACCTCGCAAAGTTACTGGAAATATCATGAAGTAGCAAAAATTATCGATCAAAATCTTACATCATCTTGGATGGCAAATAGAGGTTCCTGGCACAATTTAAAACAAGAAACGTTAATAATTAATTTAAATTCTCTAAAAGAGATTAGTGCTATTAAATTAACATTTGGTCCCAAAGATAAAGTGGCAACAAGTTATAAAATTTATTGTTTCGATAACAAAAACTGGAAAGATTTAGGTAATTACTATTTTTTACCAAAAAATCATGGTGAAGTTAAAATAGATTATTTCCCTAAGGTAAACTGTAGTTTAGTCAAACTCCAAATTAATGATACAATGGGCCGTGATGCCCCAGAGATAGCGGAAGTAGAGATTATAGAAAATGAGTTTTCTAATTTGGATTTAAATGTGATAGATAATATAAGTAAAGATCCTTTTGCTTTAATATCAACAAAGGAGGATTTGGACAAACTTTCAGAATATTTAAAAACTGCCGGGATCAACGTCGATTTTTGTTTTTACACAGACAAATATCCTAATTTTGACAAAAAAATGTGTCAAAAAATGAAATTACCATTAGGAAGTTCAACTAATAGTTTGGTGGTTTATCCCTCTGGGACAAAACTTAATAAAATTGAGATATTAAAGCCTAAGGAAATTAAAATTGATATATCAAAGCTTTCAATTTCCCCAATTAAACTTGATCAGCTTTTGGAAGGAGGCTATATTAATAAGCTATGAGGTTAGTTAAAAACTTTATTAGAGGAAAAGATTTATTTAATTTGTTAGGAAATCCAAGTCTGGTTAATTTTCTAATAGTTTTCTTAGCTGTAAATATATCTTTATTAATAAAGTTTAACTCCTTTAAGTTTTTTTCACCAGTACTTTTTTCTGATAACGCAATTTATGCTATTTTAACTACTCGTTTTATCTCGGGGGATTATCAAAATGCCTTGCATATATGGTGGCAACCTCTATATCCTTTTTTAGGAAGTTTAATCTTTAACCTTACAAAGAATGTATTGGAATCTCTATTTCTAGTATCTGTTATATCTGGAAGTCTACTTTTTGTACCAATATATTTTATTACTAAAGAGTTAACCAAAAATCTCTATTTTAGCTTACTTGCAGCTTTTTTGTCCGTATTCCATCCACTTCTCATTAGGTCTTATTTTAGTTTACTGACAGAAAATTTATTCATATTTTTAGAGATGGTTTTTATTATGTTTTCACTACTAACCTTAACTAGAAAAAGATGGTATTTTGCTAGCCTTGCTGGGGTTTCTGGTGGTCTGGCTTATCTTTGTAGAAATGATATTTTACTTCCTTTACAGTTGTATCTTTTGATGTTGATTTTATTTACTTTATTTAAAAAAATAGAATTTAAATTTACTCTCAAAGCAATTACTTTTTGTCTCATCAGTTTTATAATAATAATTTCTCCTTACTTATTATTTAATTATCAAAGATTTAGTTACTTAAATTTGTCAGCTAAAATTAATGCAGCCGGAAATACACCCGCCTATTTTAGTCCCCAAAATAATTTTACTTCTACTTTTGCTCAGGACGTTTGGTCAATTGATACACCTAATTATGACTCTCATTATTTTAATGTCCCATTGAATTACTATAAATATAGGGTAATTATTTACGAAGCTTTTTTAGTGAAAATGGCTAGTTATATTAAGTTGATTAACACAAGCACTCCTCAAACTATACTTTATCTTTTCTTTTTTGGTTTTTTTATCTCACTGCTATATTTTGCTTTTAAAAAACCGCTTTTTCTAGCCCTTCATGTTTTTTTGATACTAGGAGTTTTACTTTCAGTGCCATTTCATCCTGGAGTAGATTTTAGATATCTTTATTGGATCTTCCCGATTTTAAACATTTTTCTAGCTTTAGCGATGTTTTTTATAACTAAGTTTTTAGTCTCATTTTTTAAGCTATTTTTAAAAGGATCGGTTACTGTCAGTATAGTTAAATTTTTTTTTATAGTTTTAATAAATCTAGCTTTAATTGTTTATTTAGTAAATATAAATAAAAATACTTTAACTGTTCCATCAGAATTTACTATTTTTAATCAAGCGCCAGATCAATTTAAAATTGTTGGATCTTATATTAAGAGTTTAAGTAGTAGTAAACCAAGAGTTATGACTCGTAGGGAAGCATTTGCTTACTACGCTGATTCAATTACTATTTACATCCCATCAAGCTTAGAGATGCAACAATTAAAAGATTATGCTAAATTGTGGAAGGTAAATTTTATTATTGCAGATCGATTTACTTTTGCACCCGATACTCCCTTAGGGATATTGGTATATGAAGAAATGGCACCTGATTGGCTTAAAGTTGTTAAAATATGGAACTTTGGATTTACCAAAACTATACTTTATAAAGTTGAATTATGAATCAAATTATACCTATTGCTGAACCAATACTTGGTAAAGAAGAGGAGGACTTAGTTTTAAAAGGGATCAGATCTGGGTGGATTTCCTCTATTGGTGAGTATATCAATCAGTTTGAGGAAAGGTTTTCTAAATATTGTAATACTAAGTATGGAATAACCACTTCAAATGGAACAACTGCCCTACATTTAAGCTTAGTTGCAGCTAATATTGGGGTTGGAGATGAAGTAATAATCCCTTCAATGACATTTGTAGCTACAGCTAATGCAGTAAGTTACACTGGAGCGAAACCAGTATTTGTTGACTCAACTATGGAGACTTGGACAATTGATCCTGATAAAATTAAGGAAAAAATTAATAGGAGAACTAAGGCCATAATTCCAGTTCATCTTTATGGTCATCCATCAGAGATGGGGAGAATTTTATCAATAGCCAGAAAATATGGCCTAATTGTTATTGAGGATGCTGCTGAAGCACATGGAGCATTATATAAAGGAAAAAAAGTCGGTTCTTTATCAGATATGGCGTGTTTTTCTTTTTATGGGAATAAAATAATTACAACAGGGGAAGGAGGGATGATTTTAACTGATAATAAAAATTTAGCCAAAAAAATCAGAATGTTAAGGGATCACGGAATTTCTAAAAGAAGGCGTTATTATTATCCTCATTTAGGTTTTAATTATCGAATGACAAACTTGCAAGCTGCTCTTGGTATAGCCCAGCTTAAAAAGATAGATCAAATTATCCAAAGAAAAAGAGAGATAGCAGAACTTTATAAAAAATATTTAAGTCCTTTAAAAAATATATACTTGCAACCAGAAGCTAAATGGGCGAAAAATGTATTTTGGATGTATTCTATATTAGTTGTTAAAAACGGTAAAAAAAACCGAGATTTTTTAATTAAGCAATTAAAAAAACGCAAAATTGACTCTCGACCATTTTTTTTCCCGGTCCATAAATTGTCTCGTTATAAAGAAAATGATCAATGTCATATAGCAGAATTTTTAGGCAGTAGCGGAATAAATCTTCCATCAAGTGTTGTTTTAACTGATCAGCAAGTTAAACATGTTGCGGAAAATATAGTTAATTTACTCGCTTAAGTATTTCAGTTTAAAGCTATTGTAAATTTCTACCTTTTGTTATATTAAGTACTTATAATGCCAAAGATTATAGCTTCTATAATTTTGCCGACATATAATGAGTCAGGAAATATTATTGATTTAGTTGAAAAAATCAACGATCTTCTTAAATCAAAAAGAATTAATCACGAAATTATTGTAGTTGATGATAATAGTCCGGATAAAACCGGTGTTTTAGCTCAAAAATATTTTACAAATAACGCCGAAGTAAGAGTAGTTATTCGAAAAGAAAGAGGACTTGCCACAGCTATAAAGATTGGTATTACAAAAGCGGTTGGAGAAATTATAGTGATTTTAGATAGTGACTTTAATCATGATCCCAAGCTGATACCAACCTTAATTAGCAAATGCCAAAAATATGATTTTATAATAGGGTCAAGATTTATAAAAGGAGGAGGTATGACAGATAAAACGAGGGAAATACTTAGCAACTTATTTAATATGTTAGTTAGATTGATTTTAGGTTCTCCAGTTCATGATAATTTAAGTGGTTACTTTGCTATTAGGCGGAAAATACTTGATCAACTAAATCTAGATGATATTTTTTGGGGGTATGGAGATTATTTTATCCGATTAGTTTATTTGGCCAAAATGCAAAAGGCAAGTTTTAGTGAGGTGCCAGCATTTTATAAAAAGCGCCATTATGGAGAAAGTAAATCGCAGTTTTTAAATATGTTTTATGATTATCTTATCTCTACTATAAACATCCGTTTCTCCAAACAAAAATGATCATTGAGGGTAAAAAAATCTACGCAGATGATATTGCGAAAATTCATTTTCAAACCCTATCTGATGATTTCCTTCCCTCTTTAGGAATAAACTTTCTTAAATCATTTTATCAAGGAATAATCGGTCAACCTGGCGTTTATATTTTTACTGAAGTCCAAAAAAATAATGTTTATGGTTTCGTAGTTGGAGTAAAAAATTCTAAAAAATTTTTTACTCTAGCAATTAGATCTAATCCCTTAAAGTTATCTTTATTTTTGCTTCTTGCAGTTATTAAAAATCCTTTCTTAATTAGAAATATTTTTGAGACCATTTTATATCCGAGTAAAACAAAAAAACCTTTAGGGGAACTTGTAGTAATAGCTGTTGCTCGAAAATATCAAGGAAAGGGTATTGGTAAAAAGTTAATAAATTCCTTGGAAAAAAAATTTGTAGAAAAAGGAATTACAAAATATAAACTAACAGTTTATTCAGATAAATCAGCTATAAATTTTTATGAAAAACTAAAGTTTAAGCTACTATCATCTTTTAAATTATATGGTAGAATGTGGTTTGTTTATGAGAAGAAAATCCGTTTTAAAGATAAGCAAAAAAGCTCCTGACTATCTGACCCCTTTACTTAATATAGCTCCTGCAACTTGGGCATTAATTAGAGCAAATGAAATTAGAGCGCTTGATCGAGTAAAATTTAAAAATCCGATTTTAGATGTAGGCTGTGGTAATGGGGAGGTAACTAAAGTAATTTTAAGTAGACGTAAAATAAAGTTTGATGTAGGTATTGATTTATCAGCTAAAGAAATTGAATTTGCTAAAAATAGTGACTGTTTTAAAAAATGTTTGGTTGGAGATGTTTATAGTCTTCCTTTTAAAAAAGGAACATTTGCTACTGTTTTTTCTAATTCAGTAATTGAGCATATACCAAATTTAGAAACAGCTTTATCAGAGATGTCAAGAGTTTTGAAAAAAAATGGTCAGTTTGTTATAACAGTTCCTTCATCTTATTTAACTGAGTATCTTTTAGGCTATCGTATTCTTAATCAAATGGGACTAAAATCTTTAGCTGAAGTTTATGGAAAGTTTTTTAATAGTCTATTTAAACATTACAATTTATTCAATCATAAAAAGTGGGAAAAAATCTTAAAAAAACACTCCTTAAAATTAGTTGAACATCACTATTACCATACTAAGAAAATGGTGGTTGTTCATGAATTTTTGGCATATTTAGCTATACCATATCACATCACAAAATTTATATCTGGATATTGGGTAGTTTTTCCAGAATTTAGAAAAATTTTTATCACTCCTTGGCTTAAAAAACTACTTAATCCAGTTTATTTGGCTGATGTAAAAACGGATGAGGGTGGATCTTTACTTTTAATTGCGAAAAAGGTTTAGTGATGGGGATAATTGATACTTTTACTCAACTTCTTGATAGAGTCGCATCTAACTTCAAATTAGTTGTTTTATTACTTTTAATAACTACTTTTTTATCTTATGGATTAACATTGCAGATGTACTTTTGGAAAGATGATGCTGCTTTGATGGTTAAGGCAATGCACCCTCAAGATCCAGTAGGTTTTTTTGGCCCCGGTATTAAAGGAGACGGTGCCTATCGTTTTATTTCAGTTCCCTTTACTTATCTTTATCCAATATTTAAGTTAAATCCTACTCCGTATTTTTTTGTGGGGATTATTTTATATTTTTTTGCTAGTTTATCAGCATATTTTTTAGCATTAATTATCTATCAAAATAAATTAAAAGCTTTTTTAGTAGGCTTAATATTTGCATCTGGATATATTGGGGCTGATTCTATTTATGGATTGACTAATTCTTATCAAACTAGTTGGACGATTATTTTACTTAGTTTAAGTATAGTATTTTTTGTTACTTTTTTTCGTAAAAAAAATATTTTTTTGTACCTCTTATCTATTATTTTATTTTATATAAGTCTTGATACTGGATTTATCAGAGCTCATGGATTTGGGCTGATTTTATTTGCTACAAGCTTTTTAGTTATCCGAAAAATTAATCCTTTCGAAATTGTTAAATTTTCAATTTTATTTTTACCATTTTTTTATATCTTCAGAAAATTTTATCTAATAAGCAGTACAGCAACTGATAGCTCTAATCGAATTATTAATGTTTTACTAAATAAGGATCTAAGCTTTTTTTATAATCCACTACTGACATTTTCAAATGTTATTTTTCCTAACTTATTAATGGAGAGATTTGTAACTTTTGTATTGAATATAACTGGAAGAGTGATTAACCTTGAGAGTCTTTTCCTTAGGTTAATAATTTTCTTTTTTATAGTATTACTAGCCATCTTATGCTTTTATTTTTTTAAAGAAAAACAAATAAATTCTAAAAAGCTAAGTCTTGATCTTCGGGTTTTAGGTTTTTCTCTAACTTCCATAATTGGTAGTTTCTTTGGAGTATTCTATATAGGTGCAGCTACTACTTATCTTAATTCGACACACCGCTATTTGGTAACAACACTTTTGATTTTAGGCTTTTTCTGGGTCAGTTTTTTTAGTATCCTTAATTACTATTTTTTTAAAAAAAATCACCGCCTTTACTTGATCCCAATTTTAGTTGTAATTTTTTTAAATTTAATATTAGTTAACCTTTTTAGTTTAGAGAATATTTATATTAGAAGTGGACCTCAAAGAAAATTTGCTGCTCAGCTTAAAAGTTATATTCCTAATTTAAAAGAGAAATCTTTTTTTTATTTTGATGTAAGTAATCAAAATAATTCAGCGGGGAAATTTGGAAATATTTTTGGAGCTGGAAGCGTAGGGGGATTACCTGAAATTTCTATGTTGTATGATATTGACAGATATCAGGTAGTAGCTAGTTTTTCCGCTTTTGATGATTTTATTCAAAAGTATAAAAAAGAAAAAGGTTCAATCCTAAATAGTTACGCCTTTTATTACGATAATGAAAACCTAATTGATTTAACATCTAAATTCCGTCAACTTTTAGATAAGGGTGATACGATTAATTTTAATCTAGAAGATATGGGACTAAGTGGAGTAGATAATTTTCAAATTAAGTCGGAGATTAAAACAAAAGATGTTTTTAAAATTAATAATAATGAGCTTTTCTTTAATTTCCCAAGTAACTCAAGTTTTACCAACTCTAAACTTAAATTTAAATTAAAGATAGATCCACTAGATTTATCTGCTTTAAATTTTCCAAAACTAGTAACTCAAAATCAAGATCCCAAAAATGACAAAAAACTTTACTTAGAATATCTAATAGCCCGAAATCAATACTATAAAGAGGCGAGCGCATCGGCTTTTGATTATTTCCAAAACAATTTTCCGGCTAATTTAGTTGACCAAAAAATAGAGACAACTTGGATGGCTGGAAGAGGATCATGGCATAATATTATTCATAATGTAACTGATCAAGTTATGTATATTGATATTACATTAAACGAACCTAAATTCATTGGAGGAATAATTTTTACTAACGGGCACAAATTAAGAACTCCAACAAAATATAAAATCTATACTTTTTCAAATAATAATTTTGAACTTGTAAAAGAACAAAAATTAGATTCGAAAGATTCGAATGAAAAATGGTTTGAGAAAATCCCACCCAGACCTACAAGTAAAGTAAGGGTTGAAATTACCGACTCAACAAGTAAGGATGCACCACAGTTAGCTGAAGTTGAGTTAGTTGAGGAAAGATTTACCAATTTAGAATTTAATAAAGCTGATAAAATAGCAAATGATATAACGCTTTTTATAGATTCTCCCGCAAATTACGAACTGGTTAAAAGTTATTTTGGCCAGAATGGAAAAATTGCTTTTGCTTATTATTCCAATAAGGATACATCATTTGTTAATCCTCCTATTTACATTAATATGAAGGGTTTAAATCAAGAGTATGAGTATGAGCTGGATATTCCTGCAAATGGAATAAGGCTTTTAAAAGGTAAATTCTACCAATTAAATCTGCCTGCCACCTACACTTTTTCAGACTTTAGGTTAATTAGTCCGTCTTTGGATTACTATCTTAAAAATGAGAATTAATCTATTCAATAAAGTATTACTTTTTATACTTATTGGAAGTTTTTTTATGCCTTATTTTTCTACTGCTATAAATTCTTATCTCTCCCAGGACGATTTTTTTCATTTTCGTGCCATAATGGATAAAAGTTTAGTAAATGTTCCCTCTTTTTTTCTTTCATCACAAAAAGATTATGCATTTTATCGTCCGTTAACAAGAGAGACGTATAATTTAGTAATCTATAGCATATTTAAGTTAAATCCTTTCGTTTTTCATTTAATAAATTTTGTTTTGATTTTGCTTAATGGTTTTTTGACTTATGTGATCTGTCTGACTTTAACAAAAAAAAGATTTATAGCTTTTTTGGCTGTTTTAATCTTTCTATTTAGTAGCGTACATAGTGTGGAGCTTTATTATTTATCTTCAGATCAAACTCTTTTTGCAACTACATTTGTAATATTTGGTTTTCTAAGTTATATCAATTTTTCAAAATCTTTAAAGAAAAGATATTATTTTCTTAGTATTTTATTTTTTCTACTAGGGCTTTTTTCTCATGAATCTGCTGTCTCACTTGTACCTATATTAATAGTAGCTGAGTTTTGGTTACTTAGAAAATCTATTAATTTAAAAACTTCTTTTTTGCGACTAACACCCTTTTTGATGCTTGTTTTTTTAAGATTTATACTTCATTTTTTTGAAGTAAACGTATCAGATCAATCTGTTTACCAAATGAGCTTAAGCCCGTCAAATATTTTTAATACTTTAGCTTGGTTTTTACTGTGGAGTTTTGGATTACCTGAGATGATGGTTGATTTTATGACCCTTAGACTTAAATTTAATCCAAATTTTTTTATTTGGTACAAAAACTATGCAATGATTATTTTTCCTCTAGTGAGTGTTTTATTTTTAATATCAACAGGCTTGTTGGTCAGATTCTGGAAGATTTTTTTGAAAGATAAAATTTTCGTTTTTTGGTTGCTAGCATATATTCTATCCACTTTGCCATTTTTATTTTTCCCTCATCATAAGTTTGTTTACTATTTGAGTTTACCTTTAGTTTTTTTCTCTTGTTTTTTTGCAACAATCTTAAGTAAAATTATTCTCCTTAAAAAATTCCCTAAAATATTAATTGTTGTTGCTTTGGGAGCTTATATTATTGTTGCGTATCAAACGATCAAAATTAATGAAATAACTTACTGGGCAGCGAAGAGAGCTAATTCAGCAAAACAGATAGTAAGTAATATTAAAAAAGAATATCCGACGGTTAAAAAAGGAACAGTTTTTTATATTAAAAATGACCCTACCTATCCTTTTATCGCCAAAGAGTGGGGTACATCATCAAAACAAGCATTTTACATATTATCTGGTAGTGATGCATTTAAACTTATTTATAACGATCCCTCGATTAATGTTTATTTTGAAGATAATGACATTTTACCATTTAGTATAGATCAAAACATTATTGTTTACGTAGCAAGGTTTCCATATTAGAATTTACAAACAATGGAGTATTTTTTGATTTTATGGTTAGCTTGCTTATTAAAATTTAAACCTCCAATTAATCTGGGGATTGGATTACCAATTTTGATTTCAGTGTTTGTTCCCTTAATGGACTTTAATCACCAAAAGATCTCTGCTTTGTTGATAACACTTGCTTTCGAAATGTTAGCTGTATCTATTATTTATTATTTAATTTATGAGAAAAAATAAGCTTTTATTGCTTTTGCTAGTCGGTTTTGTTTTGCCATTACTTTTAGTTTATAAAAATTTCTTTTTACCAGGAGTGTTAACTTTTGGTGACGCACCCTATTTTTATTTGGAAAATTTAAAAGAACTTTTTAATATTCCTTTTTTGTGGTCATTTAGAAATGATAATTTTGGTGCGCCACAACAGCCTATTCTTTGGTTATATCTTCCAACATTTCTTCTTGGGTTATTAAATCATTATTTAAATATAGATAACGAAGTACTAATAAGAGTAATTTTCTACTTTCCCTGTGTAATTTTAAGTATTGTTGGAACTTGGCTGTTTGTTGGACAGTTTACAAAAAATAGCTTTGCTAAATTTTTCTCTAGTATTTTTTATACATTTAATTCTTACATCTTAACTTTAATAGATGGTGGACAAATAGGTATAGCCTTATCTTATGGATTATTCCCCCTAGCATCATATGCAATCCTTTGTTTTTGGAAAAAACAAAGTTTAAAAAATTTTTTATTATCACTTTTATTACTCTTTCTTTTATCAAATACAGATTTGCGAGTATTTATAATTGAAATATTTTTTATAGCTTTAATTATTTTAGCTAAGTATTTTAGATTAAATGATCTTGGATTTAACTTTAGTAAAGCCTTGAGATTTTGTTTGCTTTTTATTTGTTTGCTTTTAGTGGATAGTTTCTGGTTAATACCTTTTATAACAAATATTTCCTCAGCATCATTAACTGTGTTTAAATCTAATGCAGCTTCTTCAAATTTGGTATCGTTAGTGGATAGTTTTTTTCTTTTTCAGCCGCACTTTCCTTTAAATGAATTTGGAAAAACTTTTCCATTACCCATATTTTTTATATTTTTACCAGTGTTAATATTAAATTTTTTTATTTTTGGAAAAAGACATAGTCACAAGCAAACTAAATTTTTACTTTACATATCCTTGATTTATCTTTTTTTTGTTTTTTTAGCCAAAGGAGCAAATCCGCCACTAGGAATTTTTTATCAAAAAGTTATATCGGCAATCCCTTTAGGATTTGCTTTTAGAGATTCATCGAAGTTTTTTATACCAACTTTATCTCTGGTCTGTTTATTACTGGCATTTTCGATCCAAAATATTTTGAAAATTCTAAAAAAAAAGCCTAAAGAAGCATCTGTTTTTTTAACATTTATATATATATATTTACTTTTTTTAGTTTACCCAGCATTAATAGGAGATTTAAGTGGAGTTTTAGGTAAGAGGATTTTCTTAAACTCTGAAATTAAACTTCAGGATAAAAATTTCTTTTATAGAACATTATGGTTTCCAGAAAAGATACCAACTACATTTGCCACCTGGAAAAATCCAGCATTATCAGCAAATGATTTGTATAAAGAAAGACCATTTGCTTCAATGACAGTGGGAAGTTATGACCTTTTTGGATTTCTACATAGTAATCAATTAGATCAATGGCTTAAATTACTTGGAGTAAAATATGTTTTTTTTCCAGAAAACCAAAGAAAAAAAATCTGGGATAAAAAAGATTATCAAGAAAGAGCTATCTTTCTTCAATTTATTGATAGAATTAGTTATCTAAAAAAGTTGACTTCTATAACTACTATTCCTGTTTACCAAATAGAGAATAATTTGCCTCATATTTTAGCTCAGAAAAAAATTTTGATAGTTTTAGGAGGAGAGCAAATTTATAATATCCTATTATCAAATCCAAAATTTCAATTACAAAATCAAGCTACTTTATTTTTAGAGCAAGGAAATTTTGACCCAAAAAGATTTTTGGAGATCGATAAAGACTCAGCCAGTGTTATTTTGTATAACAGAAATAAGAATGAACTTCCCTTTGTTTTTCTACAGCAGTTAATGCTGTCAACTTTAGATGCGTCTAAAAATAAATGGGCTAAAAATAGTTCAGATGATTATTTAAAATGGAAAGCTTCGCTTTTTGAAATTGGTATTAATATTTTAGATTTTGATTTTGGTAAAGGAATTTCTTATTCCACCATAAAGGACGAAAAAATTCAACAAAAGTTAACTATAAGTAACACGGGCGACTATGTTCTAGCATTGAGGTATACTAATGCATCAACAAGTGCTGGTATTAAATTAAAAATAGATACCTTTGAAACCAATATTAAAAGTACAGATCCAAACAATTTCCATTGGAGCTATTTTGAAATCCCTAACCTAACTTCTGGATCTAAAATAATTGAGGTTACAAATTTAGGTGGCGCTGTTGTTTTAAATACATTTCTTCTTGTAGATAAGAAAACCTATAACCAAGCTCAAATTGAGGCAAATAAACTTGAAACTAACTTGGAGTTATTTAATTTAAATACCCCCCTAGATTTGAAGAATTTAAATAATCAACTAGATACTAATTTTTTAGCTGTCGAATATAAAATTGTAGATCCAACAAAATATATTGTTGATGCACCTAAAGAGGCAAAATGGTTAACTTTTACAGATCATTATGATCCAAGGTGGTATCTGGGAAACCATCAGGCGTATCCTTTTTACGCTATGGTTAATGGTTTTTATTTAGCTGATAACAATTATCAAAATCTAGAGTTATTTTACAAACCACAAAAGAAAGTATTTCTTGGAGTAGCATTATCTTTAGTAACCCTTACTATTATAATAGTACTAAGTCTAATTTATTATTTAAAAATTAGACTTAGGATTTAATGAAACAAGAATTAGCACAAATTCTAAAAACGAAAACGATTCAGCATTCATTTGTAACAATTAGTGGAACATTAATTAATGGTGTATTGGGAGGATTATTTTTTTTGATTCTGGCTCGTAGCTTAGGGCCTCAAAACTTTGGTATCTTATCTTTTTCAATTGTTGTTTTAACTCTGATTGCGGATATCGCTGATCTAGGTGTTAATACAGGAGTTATAAATTTTATGAGCAAACATTTTTTAGTGGATCAATTAAAAGTAAAACAAGTTCTGAAGCTATCTTTGGAAAGTAAAGTGGTAGTTTGGCTACTTATCTTAATCATTGGTTGGCAAGTTATGCCTTATATTTCAAATGAAGTTTTGCAAAAGCCTGAACTAGATTTTTATCTGAGATTAAGCTTAGTTGGAGCAGGAGGTGCGATGCTTTTTTCTTTAGCCGCAAGCTCTTTGCAAGCGATGCAATTTTTTAAGCAATGGAGTCTGATTAGCATATCTATGAATGCAGTAAGGTTGATAGTAGTTTTGATTTTAATCTATGGTTTAATTTTGACTCCGACAAATGCAATGATTATTTATCTAGCTGTTACTTTTTTAGGTTTTTTAATTAGTTTAATATTTTTGCCCAAGGATTTTATTACTACCAAAAATGAAATTGCTCAATTTGGCAGCCTATTCCACTTTAATAAGTGGGTTGCCTTAACAATCATGCTGTCTGCAATCTCATCTCGAATTGATAGTATTTTCTTAACAAAAATTGGTAGTTTATCTCAAGTTGGGATTTATTCAGTAGCCAGTCAACTAGCATCATATGTACCCCAGTTAAGCACAGCTATTGCTGTGGTGGTGGCGCCTAAATTTGGTAGCTTTACAAATAAAAAAGATGCCACAGCATATTTTTATAAACTTCAACTTTTGTGTATAGCTTTGGGGTTAATGGGGTTGTTGATTATTCCGGTTGCTTGGTTTTTAATACCTGCCATTTATGGCAGTTCCTATCAAGAAAGCTCATTAATTTTTGCTTTGCTATTTTTGGGGAATCTGATTTTTTTTATCTCCACTCCAGCTCATCAGGCGATTTATTATTTTTTCTCCAGTTCAAAAGTGGCTTTTTTTATAACTTTGTTTATATTTGTTATGAATATCTTTTTAATGTGGTTTATGATCTCTTGGTTTGGTTTGATGGGAGCCGCCCTATCAGTTTTACTAATTAGTTTACTTAATTTTATTATCTCTACTTTTTGGGTGGTTATTAAATTACAAAATAATGAAAAAGACTATCTGGGGTAATACCATTGTTAAAAACGAAGGAAGATATCTTTGGTTTGCTATAAACAGTGTTGTAAATTATTTAGATAAAATCCTGATTTATGATACAGGTAGTACCGATGATACAGTCAAAATAATTCATCTACTTCAAAATAAATACCCAAATAAAATTCTTTTTCAGGAAATGGGCAGTGTCGATGCCAAAGGATTAGCAAAGCTTAGACAAAGAATGCTTGATGAAACAAAAAGTGATTGGTTACTAATTTTAGATGGTGATGAGGTTTGGTGGAAAAAATCAATTGAGGAAACAATAACTAAAATAAAGCAACATGGCGAGATTTTATTTGCTTTAGTAAATCCGGTTATAAATTTAATTGGGGATATATATCATTACCAAGATGAGAGTAGCGGAAGGTATAAAATTTTAGGACAAGTTGGACATTTAAATATTAGAGCTGTAAATAGAAAAATTAAGGGTTTATATATTAAAAAAGAATACCCTTTGGAAGGATTTTATACTCAGGAGAATAAACTAATTCAGGATTATGGAAATGATAAATTGGAGTTTATTGATGCGCCAATCCTCCATTTTAGCCATCTTCTAAGATCTAGCAATAGTCAAGGGGATAGAAAATCTTTGAATAGAGTAAAAAAAATTAAGTATGAGCTAGGGCTGAAATTTCCTAAAGATTTTCAGTATCCCGAAGTTTTTTATCAACCTTTGCCTCCATTTATAGTATCGCCCTGGCAAAAAATGTCAAAGAGATTTAAATTTAGGGCACTGCTTGAAACTCCTTTAAGAAGAATAAAAAGAAAAATAATATGATTGAGGTTTGTCCGGTATGTCGTTTAGATATAAAGCTATTTGCAAAATTTAGAGAGTATATTATCTATAAATGCCAAAATTGTGGTCTTGGTTTTACCAGTAATCTATCCCCACACTTTGGAAGTTATCATGGAGATGATAGCTATGTTGAGGAAGAAGAGTTGTTTAGAAATATTTTTCTAAAACGGGTTAAAAAGATTCTTCAATTTAAGAAAAAAGGATCTGCTTTAGAAATAGGTTGCTCAACAGGTCTAATGCTGAGTTTGTTAAAAGATAAAGGCTTTAATGTTGAGGGAGTTGAGATATCAAAAAAAGCTGCAAGGATGGCTCAAAAAAGAGGGATCGATGTAATTATTAAACCTTTTGAGGAAATTTTCTTTAAGAAAAAATATGATTTGATTATTTTTAATCATACATTAGAGCATTTAAAAAATCCTTTTCAAGCTTTAGAGAAATCCCAAAAAATATTAATAAAAAATGGTCTTTTATATATAGATTTACCCAATTTTGATAGCTTATCCGCAAGTTTTTTGAAAAAAAAATGGCCATATCTTTTACCAGATGAACATCTCTGGCATTTTACTGAGAAGTCTTTAAAGTTACTTTTTAATAAACTTAATCTAAAGATAGTGTATGTTGAAAAATCATCAGGGATCTTGAATCTGGATAATCCTTATCTAGAACTTTGGCAGTCTTTTTTTAATCTTAAAAAAAGATTTATAACAAATTTAGCTACCTTGCCGACAGCAATTTTATTTTCAAAAATGGATTTAGGTGATGATTTATTAATAATTGCCAAAAAAGATGAGAAATAGACTAACAAATTGGTTGATTTTTTTAGGCTTGGTTGTTATCCATTTTTTTTTGCTTAACAAGATAACTTTAACTGCCTGGCCGGAGATGTTTTCTTACCCTTACTTAGTAAATAAAGGTTTTTTAATATATAGAGATTTTGCTCATCCTTATGAACCATTGTTGACTTTTATTTTGGCGTTTGTATATAGCATCTTTGGGTATGGATTAATAACTTATAAAATAATAATTTATTTTTTTATCCTGATAGTAGATTTATTAATTTTTCTTTTATCAAAAAAATTAATAAAAAACCAAAAAATAATTTTTATTCCTTTATTTTTTTACTTACTTCTGCAACCAGTTTTTGATGGAAATATGCTTTGGTTTGACTTAGGTACGACACCCTTTATTGTACTTGGAATTTTTAGTTTATTTTTATTTCAAAGTAACATAAAAAGCTTTTTTTTATTAGGATTTTTTTTAGGTATCTCCTTTTTTATTAAGCAACAAACAATTTTACTCTCAGCGGCAACCTTAATTTATTTATTAACAGTTAGAAATTTTAAAAGTACTAGCGCATTTTTGAGTGGTTTTTTGATCCCAAGTTCAATTACACTTTTAACAATTTTTGTTTTAGGAGTTTTTAAAGATTTTTTCTTTTGGACTTTTTTATTCCCAGTAAAATGGTTGCCAAAATTTCCAGGTTATATTCAAAATCCGGCTTCTTTGCAGGTTATTATTTTATTTTTTGTTTTTGGACCAGTTATTTTTTTAATACTTAAAAGTTTTAAAAACCTTAATCAAAAAATTAAAGTAGCTTTTTTAATTTTTTTCGCAAGTTTGGCGATAAGTTTTCCTAGGTTTTCCTACTTTCATCTGCAGCCAGCAATTGCCATTTGGGGAATATTAATTGTTTTTTTATTAGGGCAGGGAAAATTTAAATTAATTTATCTTACTCCTTGTTTACTTGTAATTATTTATATGTGGATTTACTATCAACCCTTTACAGGGATAAAGCAAGCCAGGTTTCATGACGGTAGTGATTTAGAAGTTGCTAAATATGTTGCCGATAATTCAAAATCAACGGATAGGATTTATTTACTGGGTCCACATTCTTTGATTTATGTTTTGTCAGATAGACTACCATCAAAACCTTGGATAGATAATTATGTTTGGTATTTTGAGATTCCAGGAATTCAAGAAAGTTTTTTAGATGGTTTTAAAAAAGAGAAAACAATTTTATTTAAAAGTCCTACCTTAGAGGGAAACTGGTTTGATCTAGGTACATATCAACCTCAAAAAATAATTCAATATGTAAAGCAAAATTATCATTTATCTACATCCAGCAAAGCTGGTGTTGAAGCTTGGATAAAAAATTAAGTGTTCAACTTAGATCAAAAATGATATTATCTTTTTTTGTAGACTGGAGTTTTAAGTATGAAAGATTACTTTTATTCAATATGGAGTCAAGTCCCTGTAGATTATTATCAAGTCGGGATTAGAAATAATTTTTTCCAAAAAATTTGGCATACTAGAAAAATATTTTTAGCTAAACAAATAATTAAAAAACTACAATTTAGTAGTTGTTTAGATGTTGGATGTGCAAGTGGGTATATGGTAGCGCAGGTTGCTAAAGAGTTTCCTAATGCTAAATACTTTGGGGTAGATATATATGATAAGGCAATTGAATATGCTAAAACAAAGTACCCAAATATAAAATTTAAAATAGCTTCCTCAGAAAAGTTACCATTCAAAAATGAGACTTTTGATTTAATTTTGTTTTATGAAACGATTGAACATGTAAGAAATCCAAAAAATACTCTCAAAGAAATACAACGAGTTCTCAAAAAAAATGGTACATTGATTTTAACAATGGATTCAGGGAGTTTCCTTTTTAGAGTTATTTGGTGGATTTGGGAAAATACCACCGGAAAAGTTTGGCGAGGTGCACACCTGCATCCTTTTACTCATAAAGGGCTTGAGAAATTAATTGTTTACTCAAAATATAAAATAAAAAGAAAATTTTTTTCCCATTTAGGGATGGAAGTTACTTTTGTTTTGAATAAATGAAAAAAAGAATTGCTTTTTTAAGTCGAGATTTAGGAAAAGTTAATCGAGGGGTAGAAACCCATGTTTTAGAGCTTTCATCTAGGCTTTCCGATGAATTTGATATCGAGATTTTGACTAATGGTGAGGCAGATTCATTATCAAAAATACTTAAGCAAAATTTTGATTTAGTAATCCCTACCAATGGTAGACTCCAGGCTTTAAAAACTAGTTTAGGTAGGGTTTTTGGTGGGTACAAACTTTTGATAGTAGGACATGCAGGTATTGGCAAAGATGATATTTGGAATTTATTGATGTTTCCAGATGTATTTGTTGCATTAACTAACATGCAACTTAAATGGGCAAAAAAGTGGAGTATAAAAACTAGATTAGTAAAAATCCCCAATGGTGTTGATTTAGAAAAATTTTCTCCAATTGGCAAAAAGGCAGTCATAAATTTAGAGTCTCCCATAATTTTGAGTGTCGGAACACTTGAGTGGTATAAACATCATGATCTGACGATCAAAGCAGTATCAAAAATGTCTAAAGGCTCACTTTTGATTATAGGTAGGGGATTAGAACAGCAAAAACTTGAAGCACTTGGTAAAAGCTTACTTAGTGATAAAAGATTTAAAATTTTAAATGTTGATTATGATCATATGCCAGAGTTTTATAGAGCTGCCGATTTATTTACATTGCCTTCTTGGAGAAGAGAAGCTTTTGGAATTGTATACTTAGAAGCAATGGCGACCAATTTAGCGGTTGTAGCACCTAATGATTCTTCTAGAATGGAGATAATCGGTAAAGCTGGTATTTTGGTCAATACAGCAGATATTAATTTATTTGCCCAATCACTGTGTGAAGCATTGGAAACAAAATGGGGAGACCTTCCACGTCTTCAAGCAGAAAAATTTTCTTGGGATAAAATCGCTCAAGAATATAAGTACTTATTTGAAAGTTTGATTAATCAATGAAAGTCTCTGTAATCATCCCTACATTTAATGAAGAAAAAGTAATCAGAGACTGTTTGGAATCCTTATTAAATCAAACATTAAAGGACTTAGAAATTATAGTTGTTGATGATGCCTCAACTGACAATACCTTAGAGGTTGTCAAAAAATATCCAGTTAAGTTTTTAAAACAAAAACACCAAGGTTCAGGTGAGGCCAGAAATTTAGGAGCCAAAAATGCTAAGGGTGAAATCTTAGTTTTTGCTGATGCTGATATGACTTTTGACAAAAAGTTTATTGAAGAATTAATTAACCCCATTAAAGATAAAACGGCGATCGGTACTTTTAGCAAAGAAGAATATGTTTTAAATAAAAATAACATTTGGAGTAAATGTTGGAATATTAATAAAA
>OBEQ011686078.1_pt1 | contig 19977 bp, 20 predicted proteins | sample 1670901 | NCBI WGS metagenome assembly OBEQ01 (sample SAMEA104232315, study PRJEB22302) | groundwater metagenome | biome: forest; feature: aquifer; material: groundwater | place: USA | collected 2011-08-07 | depth 5.4 m
GGATCCCCGATCAAGTCGGGGATGACAATACAGGGTTTTTGAATATGATCTAGGCAGGAAAGTTTCTCGCTCCAAATTTCGGAGTAAAAAATAATCGAGCCCGGAGAGTTGTCTGTGAGACAAACTGCATCCGGGCTCTTATGGTTTACCTCTTTCCTGCGCCTTGCGCAGGAGTTTGGGGTTGGGCGGGCCAGCTATGGCTGTTGCCGCGACTCGTCGAAAATTTTCTTGACTACCCACTCGGCATACTCTTTCTCGAGGGCAGCCACTTTTAATTCTCTTATAAGTCTAATGACAACCTCAGCGTCTTTTATATTTTGTTCCAGAGCTTTTTGGACTCTAGCTTCGAGTTCGTCGACGCGGCTTTTCAGTGCGGCGTTGTCGGCCGCTAGTGCGGCAACATACTCTTCCAATTTTTTGAAATACTCTTCCAATTTTTTGAAGAGCTGTTCTTTCTCCGCCGCCCGCAAAATGGGCGTCCCCGAGGGCGACTCTCCAACAGCAACAATTTTTCTGTCGGGAGTTGTCGTCGCTGCCTGTGGCGCCACTGGTGGCGCCGGGGGTCCCTCGACGTCCCTTTGAGCGGCGCAGCCGAATAGGGAATAAGCGAACAGAAAAAGAATCAGAATCCCGACCCCAACAATTAAATTGTTCTTCGGTGTGAACATCATGGCATCTCTCCTCTGGTTATGCCATGTTTTCCAACTGTCCTGCCCATTGCGGCGCACGCGCGTCGCCGGGCGGACTCGATTGCTGTCCTATATTATACATATTTCTAAAAGTTAGTCAAATTTGCTTCCTCAACTTTTGTTTTGTATCATTGTATTACTATCATGCTTTTATCTCGCGACGCCATTGTGCGGCACCTCAAGCAGGGGACGATTGTCATTGATCCGTTCCAAGAAGAAAATCTCAAAACCACGAGCTATGATGTGACGCTCGGCGAATGGTATTGGAGAGAAAACAATCCGAGCGGCCGGCATACCATTCACAATTTGTATGACCGCAAATCCAGCGAAGTCGTCTGGGACGGTCCGTATCAGGCCGAACTCGCCAGCGATTTGAAAAAACGAACCGGCGTGCTTTTGGAAAATATTCCTGACGGAGCGCAAGTGATTTTGATCGGCCCGGGCGAGACGATTCTTGCCCACACCCTCGAATTCATCGGCGGACGGGAAATATGCGTTGCCAAGATGTATGCCCGTTCGTCGCTCGGGCGGAATTTCATCGAGGTCTGCAAAGACGCGGGCTGGGGCGACATCGGCTATTTCAACCGCTGGACTATGGAAGTTACGAACAATTCCAAATATTTCTCGATTCCGCTGGTGGCGGGAAGGCGAATCGCCCAGATGGTGTTTTACGAAGTCGAGCCCTTGCGCGGTACTGACTATGTGAAAGAAAACGGCAAATATCAATTGTCGCAAAGTCTCGAAGAACTGAAAAAAGACTGGCATCCCGAAATCATGCTGCCCCGGATGTATCTGGATCGGGAAGCGCGGTTGTAAAACCCACCCCACACATTTCTTATTCGTATTATTCGGATCCTTTCGTGAATTAGGGTTGCTCTCGCGTAACTTCAACCGATGCGAATTTATCTCGATTATATCGAGGACTCTCGACACAGACCGGAAATTCTCCACAAAGATGGTTTTGCTATCGTTAGTAACGATCGTAAGTAAGGATAGCAAAACAGTAATAGTTTTTTATACAACGTATGGAATGGAAATGGGAAATGTATAGAAGTGAGCATGAACAATAAGCTTGGCGGAATCGCTTTTGGGATTGGCAAAATAGCAGTTTAAGTGCTATTTTGTTTTTAGTTATTTGGCATCTACCGGCCTGATTATTGCTTGCATTTCGCCGCAGCGTTTAGTACATCTCGATTTCGGAGGCGTGCTAATCGCTGCGGTGAAGAGGACAAAAGTTCGCATGGTGCGGGCTTTTGATGCAGCAGGGGAGGGAGAAAATGATCCAAGATTTTCGTTTAAGGTTAGCCAGCGACCTCAAACTTCCTATCCCGGGACTTTTGCGCCCGGACCCCAGAAATCTTCAGAAAATTTTTCCTTGGATCAAAGAGATCGACGGGCGTGATGTATCGCCCATCGCGCCAATCACGCTCCGATTGGGAACCGTCCTCCAGAACAGGGAAGGGGGAATCAGCGGCTTCGAGTATAAGAGCCGTCTCCATCCCTTGAGGCAGGTACGGCGGCTGGTATACCAGCCGCCGTGGAAAGCGTCCAGCGGTCTGCTGGGTTACCAACAGGCCTTGTGGATTGTCGAACATAGAGATGAGCTTCCCTCGAAGGTTTCGGCGGGGATGGCTTATCTCATTGATTTTCCTGGGCTCCGTGTGCTCAGCTGGACAGGCGCACACTGTAGCCCGTACCTGCGGCTCGACGAGCTGCAGATAGGCTGGCGAGATATCTCGATAGCCGACTTCACAGACCTCCGCCGGATTGCAGTTTCGGATGAGGTGCTCGCAGTCGCGTAGCGCTGGGCCTGCACTCGGCTCCCGACCTCTCGGACCCCTTCGGCAATGGCATTATTGCATTGCTGTCGGGGTCCGCTTACATTTTTGGGCTATTCCGATCAAATCACTAACATTATATCCCAATTGTGATATAATGTTAGTAAACTCGATACGACTTTATAAACTCGATATGAGGGTCGGCTGTGCGAATATTGCTATTTTTTTCTTATTTTGTTATCTTAAATAGTATTGTTTGGGGTTTAGATATTGGAAATTGTTTAGAGATAATGAAGCTCCGCTTCATCAATCGGTTCGCTCGCCGAAAATAAATGTTTTCTAATTTATTTTCTGCTCGCTGCCGATTGTAGGATTTAGAGATTAGAAATTTTTGAATTTAAGATGGATTTAGCAGTTCAACAACGCAAGAAATTGCGCAAAGGAGTTAAAGGATTGCGGCAGGAAGGATTGATCCCGGCCGAGCTCTACGGCCACGGCTTAGCTAATCTTCACTTGACGGTGAAGAGCCGGGATTTCAAGAAGACGTTCAAAGACGCCGGCGAGAGCACGGTCATTTATCTTTTGGTCGGAGGCGAGAAGCGGCCGACCTTGGTTCACGATATCCAGCGGGATTACTTGAACGATGAAATCATTCACATTGATTTTTATCAGGTACGGATGGACGAAAAAATTAAAGCTCATGTGCCGTTGGAGTTCATCGGTGAGGCGCCGGCGGTCAAGGAGAAAGGAGCCATTTTGAATAAAACAGTATCCGAACTCGAGGTCGAAGCCCTGCCTGGAGATCTGCCTCGCCATCTTGAGGTTGACCTCGCAGGTTTACATGATTTGGATCAGAACATTTACGTGCGGGATTTGAACATTCCTGCCGGCGTAAAAGTCCTGGTTGAACCGGAAACGGTAGTGGTGACGGTTACCGCACCGCTTGAAGAGGAGCAGGTTGAAGCGCCGGTTGACATCAGCGCCGTGAAGGTTGAGGCCGAAGAAAAAGCCGCCGAGCGGGCCAAGGGGAAAGAAGAAGAACCCCAAAAATAATTTCTAATTTCTAAATCCTACAATCGGCAGCGAGCAGAAAATAAATGAAAAAACATTTATGTCCGGCGAGCGAACCGATTGATGAAACGAAGTTTCATTATTTCTAAACAAACCACAAATTCAAAATATCAAATTATAAACAGTTTGGAATTTAGAAATTTGAAAATTGGTTTTTGTTTAGAAATTAGAAATTAGAGATTAGGGTTTCGAGATTTATGTTTTTATGCTCCTTCTCAAACAGAAAGTTTTGGAAGATATTCAGTCATCTTCAAGTGCGACCGTTCGGACGGCCGAGCATAGAATCAATTTGAGCTATCGACCGGTATACAGAATTCCGCTCACTTTCTTGGCCAAGGCGGCAGGAATCATTGCGGCGGCCATATTTTTGATTTTCGGTTCGGCGTCGGCGCCGACCAATAACCAGACGCGCGCAGCCAATTCGCCGGCTGACGACGAGCGTCATGCCCTGGAGTTCCAGCTCAAAGACCTGGAAAACCAGATTAACACCTATCAAAATCAGATTGTCGGTTATCGAAAACAGGGCGGCACGCTCAAAAACGAAATTAGCCAGCTGAACGGCAAAATCGGAAAAATAAATTTGCAGATAAAGGCCATCAACCTGACTCTGGCCGAGCTCGATAAAAAAATCAGCGAGACCCAATATCAGATTGTCACCACTGAAAACAGCATTGCGAGCGACAGACAAGTTCTCGCCAATCTTTTGCAGGAGTTGTATGCGGGCGATCGAGTTAGTTTCCTCGAGATCTTTCTCAAAAATCCAAAACTCTCGGATTTTTTCAGCGATGTAAATAACTTGGGGGCGCTACAGAGCAATCTGCGGCTGACCATTGTCCAGATACAGGACCTGAATAGCCGTTTGCAAGACGAAAAGGATCAACTGGCAGTGGCGCGATCTGATACGACGGCAGTCAAAGAATATCAGACCGCCAAAAAGAACGAAGCCGAGGATGTCAAAAACGAAAAAAATAATCTTTTGGCGGTGACCAAGGGGCAAGAATCAAAGTATCAAGTTTTATTGAAACAAACCAAAGAAACCGCCTCGCAGATTCGGGACAGGATTTTCCAGTTGCTGGGCGGCGGGGAATTGAGTTTCGGCCAAGCGTATGAATATGCGAAACTCGCTGGCAGCGCTACCGGCGTGAGGCCCGCCGTCATCCTCGCGGTATTGGATCGTGAATCCGCTCTGGGGCGCAACGTCGGCCGCTGTAATTACAAAACCGCCATGAGTCCGCAGAACCAGCAGGTTTTTCTTTCTCTTCTTCAAGAATTGAATCTTTCCCCGGATTCTGTTATGATTTCTTGTCCCAATGCCGACGGACTGTACGGCGGCGCCATGGGGCCGGCTCAATTCTTGCCGTTGACCTGGAACTTGTATAAGGATCAGATTTCAAAAGTTACCGGCCGAACGCCAGCCAATCCTTGGAATAATGCCGATGCCTTTGTGGCGACAGCGTTGTATCTGCGCGATGCGGGTGCGGGCGGCAATCCTTCATTGTCGCAGGAACGGGCAGCGGCCGCCAAATACTATGCGGGCAACCGTTGGCAGAGATATCTTTGGACGTACGGAGAAGCCGTTGTGAGTCTTGCCCAGAAATTCCAGCAGGATATTGAGGCGATCACTGGATGAGATAAAAAGCACTAAATCCTAATCTCTAAACTCTAAACAAATTCCAATAACCAAAATTCAAAATTCAAACTTTTGGGATTTGGAACATTAGAATTTCGATATTGTTTAGGATTTAGAAATTAGAAATTCGAATTTCTCAAGCATATGGTTAAAAAAATAATTCTCAAAAACGGTCTGCGGATAATTCTCGCACCGCAAAAATCCAGTCTGGCCGCCACCGTGCTGGTGCTGGCGGAAGCCGGTTCCGAATACGAGACCGAAGATATTAACGGCCTCTCGCATTTTTTGGAACATCTGGCGTTCAAGGGGACGGCGAAGCGGCCCCAGCCCGGCATGATCGCCGCCGAACTCGATGCCTTGGGCGCCGAGTATAACGCGTTTACCAGCCAGGAATACACCGGTTACTGGGCCAAGGCGCAGAATGATAAATTGTTCCAGATTGTGGACATCATTTCGGATTTATATCTCAACCCCCTATTCAACCCCCAGGAAATCGAGAAAGAACGGGGAGTGGTGATCGAAGAAATTAATATGTACGAAGATATGCCGATGCGGCGCGTCCACGATTTTTTTATTCAACTCCTGTACGGCAACCAGCCGGCCGGTTGGGATGTCGGCGGCCGCAAAGAAATCATTCGCCGTTTGAGTCGCGAAGAAATCGTGAAGTACCGGAGCCGGCATTATGTCACTTCGGCAACCGCAGTGGTCATCTCGGGAAATTTCGATGAGAGAAAAATCCTTCACGGCATCAAAGACATCTTTTCAAAGCTCAAGCGCCAGCCCAAGGTCGTGAAGCCGAAAACCCGGGAACACCAGGCCAAGCCGTCGGTTTTTCTCAAATTTAAAGACTCCGATCAAACTCATCTTGTTTTGGGAACGCGGGCCTTTGATATTTTTGACCATCGCCGTTATGGCCTTCAGGTTCTGGGCGATATCCTGGGCGGCGGCATGAGCTCGCGCTTATTCCACCGCATCCGTGAAGAAATGGGCGCCGGCTATTATGTGCGGGCCGGCAGCGATTTCTTTTTGGATCATGGCTATTTTTCGGTATCGGTCGGAGCCGATCACCGGAAGGTAGAGTCGGTTATCAAAGCGATTTTATTGGAACTGGAGCGAATGAGAGACGAAGCAGTAAGTGCCAGTGAGTTGCAAAAAGCCAAAGATCACCTGATCGGCAATCTCATTTTGAGCCTGGAGACTTCCGATGAGCTAGCCGGCTTCTACGGAGGCCAGGAAATACTTGCGGGAGAGTTATTGAAACCCGCAGAGGTAATGGCTAAAATTAGAAATGTAAGCGCCGCGGACATACAAGCGAGCGCCAAGTCGATTTTTAAGAACGGGAAATTGAATCTCGCTCTGATTGGTCCGTATCGGAGCGCCACGCAATTTAGAAAAATTTTGCGATTCAGCTAGATAGTGATTAGGGTATAGGGCATAGCCAAGTGGCTAATGGCTAGGCCCTGATTTTCATGGAGAAAAGGATTTTAGAGTTTTCCTGGACAGGCCTGTGGAGAGTTTTTCTTTTCTCTCTGTTGGTCGCCCTCATGTTTCTTACCCGTGACATTCTTTTGGGAGTTTTTTTGGCGATTGTGATTTCTTCCGGACTGGATGTGCCGATCGATTTTTTGGAGAAACGCGGAATGCCGCGGACCGTAGGCGCGATTCTTGTTTTTCTCCTTCTGGCATTGGGGCTGATACTGATTTTTTACACGATAGTGCCGCTCGCTATTGTCAATTTGAATACGGCTGTTTTCAATCTCCAGAAAGCGACGAATGGGAATATATGGTGGCAGTCGTTTTTTAATGTGCGAACCAGCCGTTCAATAAACGATCTGGCGAACAGAATTGTCACTCAATTTCTTGACACGGGCGGTTCGCCCTTCGGCTTATTTTCCCAGGTGTTGGGAGGCGTAAGTCTGGCCGTCGCGGTATTCGTTATTTCTTTTTATTTGAGTTTGAGCAAACACGGCGTCGAGCACTTCATCAGGGCAATAGTACCGGCGGATTACGAAGAATCAGCGGTGAAAATTTACGAACATTCGCGGAAGAAAATCGGGTTTTGGCTGCGCGCCCAAATTATTTTGAGTTTCTTGATGGGGCTTCTGGTTTGGATATCCCTTTCCATTCTCGGCGTCAAATATGCGCCCTTGCTTGGCCTGACGGCCGGCATTTTTGAGTTGATCCCGTTTGTGGGTCCTATTTTGGCCGGCGCGATTTCGGTTCTGACGGCGTTTTCTTCTTCGACTCTTCTTGCCACCTATACGCTGGTTGTGTTTCTGATATTGCAGCAGTTCGAGTCGAACATCTTGGTTCCCTTTCTTACCCGCCGGACCGTGGGTCTTCATCCGGTGATCGTGATCGTAGCACTCTTGATGGGAATTGAGATCAGCGGATTTTTGGGCGCGATTATCGCCGTGCCGGCCGCCGCCGTGTTTCAGGAAGTGATTGAAGATTGGGCCGGCAGGAAAAAAGTTCATCGGCTGGAATGAAAAAGAATTTTTACATCACCACTACGCTTCCGTATGTAAATGCCGATCCTCATATCGGCTTTGCCTGGGAATTGGTTCAGGCCGACATCATTGCCCGGTATCATCGGCTTCTCGGTGAAGAAGTTTTTTTCAACACCGGCACCGACGAGCACGGCTTGAAAATTTATCGGAAGGCGCTTGAGGCGGGCAAGGAGCCGCAGCAATATGTTGACGAGTACGCGGCGAAATTCAGGAATCTGAAAAAGGCGCTCAACTTGAGCGAAGATCTCCATTTTATTCAAACGACCGACGGAAATCACAAAAAAGCCGCACAGGAATTTTGGAAACGCTGCCGCGAAAATGTCGACCGGGAGACCGGCAAGCCGGACATCTATACGGATAAGTACAAAACAAAATACTGCGTCGGGTGCGAACTCGAAAAAACCGATTCGGAACTCGAACACGAGCGCTGTCCGATCCATCCGAACCTTGAGATCGAAATTATCGAAGAAGAAAACTACTTTTTTAGATTTTCGAGATACAGAAATAAGCTCCTTGCATTCTACGAAAAAAATCCCGAGTTCGTTCTGCCTGCCTCGCGGTTCAACGAAATAAAAAAATTTGTCGAGGCCGGCCTGAATGATTTCAGCATCTCGCGCCTCAAGGAAAAAATGCCGTGGGGCGTTTCGGTGCCGGGAGACGACAAACAGGTGATGTATGTCTGGTTCGCCGCGCTGATAAATTATATTTCAACGCTCGGCTGGCCTGAAGACGAAGAGAAATTCGGCGATTTTTGGGGCACGCCAGAACAGCCCAACGCGATCCAAATTGCCGGCAAAGATAATCTCCGCCAGCAGAGCGCTATGTGGCAGGCGATGCTGATGTCAGCCGGGTTGCCCACTTCAAAACAAATCATCATCCACGGCTTTATTACGAATGCCGGACAAAAAATGAGCAAGAGCTTGGGCAATGTGGTGGATCCGTATGAAGTGATCGAGCACTACGGCGCTGACGCATTCCGTTACTGGCTGGCCCGCGAGTTGAACACATTCGAAGACGGCGACTTCAGCTGGGAGAAATTCAAAGAAAGCTATAATGCGAATCTTGCGAACGGTTTGGGAAATTTAGTGAGTCGCGTGATGAAAATGGCCGCGATGAGCGGAGAAAAATTAAACTTTTCCGAAGAGGACAAGCAGCAAATTTGGAGACTGAATAATTCTCAATTCAATGTTCATATGCAGAATTTCCGATTCAATCAGGCATTGGATATTGTTTGGTATGAAATTAAAGAGAACGATACTTTCATTGAACGCAATCAGCCGTTCAAGATGATGAATGACGATCCGGTTCGGGCCAAAAGATATTTGGCGGAGCTTCTGAAAAATTTGTGGTTGATCGGAATGTTTCTTCAACCCTTCCTGCCCGAAACGAGCGAAAAGATTTTGCATGCGATCGAAACGAATTCGGAAATAACGGCGCCGCTGTTCCCACGAAAATAGATTGTATGGGATACGTAGAAACCTGCAGGAATGTTTTAGGTCAGACTCGTAGATGGTATGATTGGTACAATCGTGAAAAATCAGAAGTGCCTACGATAAAATCATGAGAGAACATTTTCCCAAACACGAGGGAGAGCAAGAGCCAGAAATATCGCGGAGAAGTTTTTTGACGTTCCTTGGAGCGACTGCCGCTGCTGCTTTAATGCCTGAAAAAAAGAAGTCAGACTCTGCTACTGGTAGGGGAGAGAATGCCGATAAAGATCAGCTGGTCCCTGACGATTTACGCGAAATGTTTTCTATTTCTCCCGAAGCGCTTCGTGTGACTGAAAAATATGGAAAATATATGCATCGTATGTTTGGGATCATGAATATAGATAGGCAGGGTGCAGGTGAGTCGAGACCGGAACTGGGAGCCGATATTTGGAACGAGGTGGACAGAGTTTTTTCGGGCCCGCTTGAACCGTTGCGTGCATGGAATCGAGAGGTTGTCGAAAACGGAAGATATTTGCATATTGTAACATATCTGCTACAGGATTTCCGAAACTCACCGGCCGCCACGGAGCTCGCGCAAACATATAAAAATCTTAATCAAGAACAGAGGTCCGCTTTTGAAAAATCATTTGCCATAAAATTGGGAAGTGGAGAAATTTTTGACCTGCTTTTCAAACTGGGATTGCGACCAACCATTTTGGACCCGCGTGATGTGCCGGGTAATATAGTCAAGGAGGAACCGATCAAAGTAGATCTGCGTACTTCTACGGGTGGTTCTATTGAAGAATTTCCCAAGCCATTCTATGATATCAGCGATCAAAATCATAGGCGTGTGTTTTGGGGTGCAGACAATGTCCCGTCACCAACACAAGGTATGGGCGGTTTCGTGTATAATGGCAAGGGGCAACATCTGTTCTGCCTGGAATATTTTATTTCAGATCCCCGGTTGCACTTTTATCACTATGATGAAAAAGGAGAAGTTAAAGAACAGCACGAGTATTTGAAAATGTATCTTGGTTTTAAGGGCAAGTTTTTTTGGTATAGCATCGGAGGAAGCACTGACCAAGAACGAATTTTTGAATCTCCGGAATTTACAGATGAACAATTGGATGCATTAGTAGATTTTTTTGATACCCGGCGGGATGAAGATCGTCCTTACTTCCGCACTTACTGACTCTTTACTATTACCTTAGAAGATAAATTTTTCTTATGGCTTACGAGATGACACAGGATAATGATCGGGAACGCGAGCAAAGCTCTTGGGGATTGGGTTCTCGGGGCGAACAATAAATGCATTTTTTTGACGCACACACTCATGCGCACTTCGCCGCATTTGAAAACGACTGGCGCGAGGTGATTGACCGCGCCCTCAAAAATAATGTCTGGCTGATCAATGTCGGCACACAAAAAGATACTTCGGCGGGCGCAGTCGAAACAGCGAAGCTGTATCAGGAAGGGGTCTATGCGGCGATCGGCCTTCATCCGGTGCATACCGAAAAATCGTATCACGACAAACAGGAACTCGGCTTACCGCAGACAGACGCAGACGACACGCAGACAAACGCAGAAAAAATTCCGCGTAAGTCCGCGTCAAGTCCCCGTAATTCCGCGCCTACTGGTTTTACCAGTAGGGACGAGGAATTTGACCACGATTACTACAAGAAGCTCGCCGAAGATCCGAAGGTCGTCGCGATAGGGGAGTGCGGATTGGATTACTATCGAATCGCGAATCAAGGAGCAGGAATTATGGATAATGAATCAAAGCAAAAACAAAAGAAAGCGTTTATGCAACAGATTGAACTCGCGAGCGAAGTCAGGAAACCCTTGATGATCCATTGCCGTAACGCCTTCAACGATCTTATTGAAATTCTACATTCTAAATTCTACATTCTAAATTCTCCGCCCGGCGTTATCCACTTTTTCACCGGCACGCCGGCTGACGCCGGAAAATTGCTCGAGCTCGGTTTTTCGTTCACCTTCGGCGGAGTGATCACGTTCGCGCGCGACTACGATGAAGCAATCACAATGATCCCGCTCGACAGAATTTTGACCGAGACCGATGCTCCGTATGTTGCGCCGGCGCCCTATCGCGGCAAACGGAACGAACCGGTCTATGTGGTGGAAGTTGTCAAAAAACTGGCGGAAATAAAAAGCGTCTCAACCGAAAAAATCGCAGCTATAATTTTTGAAAACGCCAAGAGGATTTTCAATTTCTAAGAACCCTTCCGGGACGAGTTGAGTTTTTCTTGTAAGTTTTTCAAAATTGTCAGGTAGCGAGGTAGGCGGTCATAGACATTTTCGGCGGTTTTTTCATCATAGGTGTGAACGGTTACATTTCGATCCTCGAACATTTGAAGCCACAGCGGATCGTCTTCTACTAAGCCGAACGCGAAGGCCTCTTGCAGACATTCTTTGGGCGAACGACACACGATTTCTTCGTTTCGTAAGAACTTTTGGATGCTCTTCCAAGCCAATTCAACGGTAAACTCGAATCTTTTGATAGCCGAATCGCGATGCTCGACCGTCTTTTCTTTTTTCAGAATATCTTCCAGTCGCTGCAAGGAGTTTTTAAATGAATCAAATAATTCTTCCATCTTTTTCATAAGGCCTTGGCGTACCGCAACACATTGTCTCGAAAGCTTTTTTCTTTCGCAGTAAGATCAACCACATCAATTTTTCTTAAGGTTGGAATCGTCTCTATTTCGTTCAAGATGTTAACCATCGAATCCCAAGGCAACTCTTCCTTTCCCAAAATGCCAATATCAATATCTGATGTTTTCAGGGCATTGCCTTTGGCCCAAGAACCAAAAAGAAAAATTTTATAATCTTCAGAAAGCAGATGCGCTCTGACAATCTTTACTGTTGCGCTGATGATTGACTCTGTATCCATTCACCCTAATGGTATGATAAAAGCAAAAAGAGTCAAATTACAATTCCTCTACCAAGCAGTTCTTTGAAATATATATCTAAGTTTTCGAGGTTTTTTATTTCTGACGCGGCGAACCACTTGAATTCGGTGTGGTCGCCATCAAGTTTCGGTTCGCCCTCGATGTGCGCGGTGTAGGTCAGCCGCACCACGTGCCTGCCGGGCACTCGCAGAATATCCTGGGCCCCGATTAATCTCGGTTCATCATCTAAGTCCAGCGCGGTTTCTTCTTTGATTTCGCGCTTAAGATTTTCAAGCAGCGTCGAACCCGGATCGATGCGTCCGCCGACAATGTCCCAATTCGCACCCACTTCGGGATATTTCTCCGATGAGCGTCGAATCAGCAAATATTTTCCTTCCTTGTTTTTCAAGAGCGCTTTGACGCCGACTTGCAGTTCCATAGGATTGTAATAATTTCATTGTTCGATTTATTTGTTGATTTCTTCATTCTTGTTTTTGCCCTGTTTTTAGATTAAGATTCGGTTAGTAAAACTCAATACCATTATAGCAAAATAATGAAAAAATACGATTTCAAAAAGATCGAGAAGCGCTGGCAGGCGGTTTGGCGGAAAGAGAAGATTTATGAACCAGAACTCGTCCCCGGGAAGGCCAAAGGCAAGAAGCCGTTTTATAATCTGATGATGTTTCCGTATCCGTCAGCCGAAGGGTTGCATATTGGCGCGATGCGGACGTTTACCGGTATTGATATGTACGGGCGTTTCAAACGGATGCAGGGATACGATGTGTTTGAACCGATCGGCTTGGATGCGTTTGGCATTCATTCGGAAAATTACGCGCTCAAAACCGGGCGACATCCAACCAAGCAGGCGACCATTTTAGAAAGGAATTTTTACCGGCAGCTTGCCATGATGGGCAATGGATTTGCCTGGCGCGAGCATCTGGAAACCAATGATGTTGAATATTATCGCTGGACCCAATGGATTTTTGTCCAAATGTTCAAGCGGGGTCTGGCGTATCGCAAAAAGCAGCCAGTGAATTGGTGCCCGTCATGCAAGACTGTGCTTGCGGATGAACAGGTGATCAGCGGTGAGTGCGAGCGGTGCGGAACTGTTGTTGTCAAAAAAGAACTTGAACAGTGGTTTTTCAGAATCACCGATTACGCGGATCGACTGCTCAAGAATCTTGAAAAACTCGATTGGTCAGAACGCGTGAAGATCGCGCAGAAAAACTGGATCGGGAAATCAGAGGGCGCGGAGATAAGCTTTCCGATATCGGGCAAGCATAATTTCGTACTGTTGCACGGGTATCAGGGAACGCCCCAAGGAATTTTCTTTCCCTGGCTGATTGCCGCGCTCAATAAGAGAGGGTATCAAGTTCAGGCGCCCGCTTTGCCGAATTCAAAAAACCCCGACACCGAGGAGCAGGCACGCTATGTTTTGGAGCATATGAAGTTTGATAGAGATACGATTCTTCTGGGGCACAGCTTGGGCGCTCGCGTGGCTTTGCGCATAGCCGAGAACTTGAAGCAACCGATTGCGCAGTTGGTGCTGGCCGCCGGCAGAGCCACGCCGAGAAAAGTAAATCCGCCGGCATATGATTTGAACTTCAACTGGCGCTTTAACTTCGCCAAGATCAAAAAAAATGCGGGGAATATTCTGATTTTAAGAGACACGACCGACACGGTGGTTAGTGCGGAAAAAGGGGACGAGCTTAGGAAGTTTTTGGATGCAAAGATCGTCGACTTCGTTGCCGAGAAGCCGCACATGTGCGGGGGAAAAGAGCCGGAAATTCTCAAGAATATCTTGCCGGAAATCAAGGTTTTTACTACTCGTCCTGATACGCTGTTCGGCGCGACATACATGGTGTTAGCACCCGAACATCCTTTGGTTTCAGGTATTAAGCATCGAGTATCCAATTGGAACGAAGTTGGGGCATATATAAAAAAAGCGAAAGCGACTCCTGAAAAAGAGCGCATCGCGGAAGGTAAAGAGAAAACGGGCGTGGAACTCAAGGGCGTGAGCGCGATGAATCCGGCAACCAAGAAAGAGATTCCGATCTGGATTTCAGATTATGTGTTGATGGGCTACGGCACCGGTGCGATTATGGCCGTGCCGGCGCACGATAAACGAGATTATGAGTTTGCCAAGAGATTTGATTTGGAGATTAAAAATGTAATCGATCCCATAACTACTGATGTCAAGCAGAACAATCCAAAAGAAAAGCAAAAAATCGTTGCCGTGGTAGAAAATAAAAACGGAGAGATACTGACGATTAACTGGGGAAAGCTCGGCGGTCGTTTACTTATTGGCGGAACAATCGAGGCGGGGGAGGATCCCATAAAAACTGCCGCACGGGAGATCGCGGAAGAAACAGGATATGATGATTTGGAGTGTATCGAATGTGCGGAAGAAACCGTGCATCACGAGTACTTTTCTTATGTCAGGAATCAGGCATATCGTGCTCATACGAAGCCGATATACTTCCGTTTGCGGAGCATGCGCAAGAAAATACAGGATTTAGATGATCACGAACATGGAAAATTCAGCGTAGAGTGGGTTTCAAAAGAAAGGGCTGAAAAGGAAATTCAAGATTCTTTGCATCAATATGTCTACCACAGATTCATCATCGGCAACTTTTATGAAGGAAGCGCCATAGTAAGCAATTCGGGAAAATTTACCGGCCGTGATTCTGAAAAAGCTAAATGGGAAATCACAGAATTTGTTGGCGGCAGGCGCGTTTCGCACTACCATCTTCGTGATTGGTTGCTTTCCCGCCAACGCTACTGGGGCCCCCCGATCCCGATGATTTTTTGCGATGCTTGTGCTACGGCGCACAGGGGTGAGCGGAAAGAAATGCCGGGGTGGTATGCGGTCTTGGAAAAAGATCTGCCGGTGAAGCTGCCGTTCGTGAAGAACTTTCGGCCGACCGGAACCGACCGATCGCCGCTGGCGGCGGTTGAGAAATTCTACAAAGTGAGATGTCCGGGCTGCAAGGAGTGGGCGCGGCGTGAAACCGATGTTTCGGATACATTTCTGGATTCGGCGTGGTATTTCCTGCGTTACCCCTCGACTCGCTCCGCTCGCTCGGGGCAAGTCCCCTGGGATTCTGCTATTACAAAAAAATGGTTACCGGTGAGTGTATACATTGGAGGAGCGGAGCATTCGGTTTTGCACCTTTTGTACTCGCGGTTTCTTACCATGGCGTTTTACGATTGGAAACTTCTGAGATTTGACGAGCCGTTTCCGAAATTCCGGGCGCACGGGCTCATCACAAAAGACGGCGCCAAGATGTCAAAATCGAAAGGGAACGTGGTGAACCCGGACGATTATATCCGTGCTTTTGGAGCAGACGCGATCAGAATGTATTTGGCATTTATGGCGCCGTTTGAACAGAGCGGGGATTTCCGGGATGCCGGCATTCTGGGAGTCAAAAGATTCTTGGAGCGCGTCTGGAAAATCGCCAACGAAAAACTGAAAACGAAAAACGAAAAACATATAGGGGATAGTACAGCTATAAAGCGAGCATTGCATAAAGCCATCAAGAAAGTCAGCGATGATATTGAAAATCTTCGTTATAATACCGCAATCTCGGCATTGATGGTTCTTTTGAATGAACTTGAAGCGAGCCAAGGCGGAGTTACCCGTGATGACATCCGGTCGTTCTTGAAGCTCCTCGCCCCGTTTGCTCCGCATATCAGCGAAGAACTGTGGCAGCGCGAGCACGGACTGACGCAGACTAAACACGGACAAACGCCGACAAAATTTCTGCGTACGTCAGCGACAAGTCAGCGACAGTCTGCATTTAATAGTATCCATCTCGCGCCGTGGCCCGCGCATGATCCGCGGCTTATCGAGGAAAAAACCTTCACGCTCATCATCCAGGTAAACGGCAAATTCAGGGATAGCGCGTCGGTTCCGGTGGGTCTCACCGAACCGGAGGCGCGAGCCATAGCTATGAACCGCGATAAAATTAAAAAATTCGTTGATCCGGCGCAAGTGAAAAAATTTGTGTATGTTCCGGGACGCCTGATCAACATTGTTGTCCAGTCTTGAATGCCGAATTATGTATCAATTCTTAGCCATACTGTTGCTTATTATTTTCGTCGTTATTGTCGCGTATGCTCTTGTTCAGAACAAACCCGCAGGATTTGATTTCAAAAACTTCTTCTCTTTTTCATCTGGCACATCCACGAGCAGTTCTGGCGCCAATCGGTCAGCGGTCAATCAGCCGGCTCGCTCTCAATCTCAATCCCAGCTGCAGCCGAGCGTCCCGGCGCCAACTCCTTCGAATGTACCTTCGGATCAACCCCATATAAATCTCTCGGAGATTCCGCTGGGTTTTACGATCCGGGATCTTTCTCCCTATTTCAAGAAAGTCGGAGTTTCAGCTTCGCCCGGATCTTTCGGATCGTATAGCCAGGTTTCGCTCTATGGATATTTCAACGGGAGCAAGCCGGTGGATGTCACCGGCTGGCTTCTGAAAGGCAATCGCGGCAGCGTCTATGTTCCTCAAGCCGTTGATAGCTATGATCCTTCGGGGGTTACGGGCGAGAGCGACATTAATTTGAAAAACGGCGATGTGATATATCTATATTCCACAATCAGTGCGATTGGCAGGAATCTCCGCCTGAATAAATGCATCGGCTGGCTTGCCAATACTAATCAATTCAGTCCGCCGCTCTCCCTTAGTTGTCCCGGCGTCAATCGCTCTCAGCTCATCAACTTTACCGGTCAATGCCAAGGCTATATTTTGTCCCTGGCATCCTGCCAAATACCCAATCAGAATCTGCTTTTTCTCAAAAACGATTACGAATGCCAGGCATTCCTCGACAAATTAAATTATGGCGGCTGCGTCGCGGGCCACCGCAACGATTACGATTTTTTCAGCAACCAGTGGCTCGTCTGGACCGGCAGCCAATTCCTCGATTTCCAGCATGATCGATTGCTGTTGCTCGACAAGCAAGGATTGCTGGTAACGGAGTATAGTTATTGAATCTTGATAAGTGGCACGCAAGAGTTTCCTTTTGCATAGTTTTTATTTGACGGTTTTTTGTGTTTCGGTTTAGAACTTTCCTGATGCAAGCAGTATAAGGTTTTTTTGGAGTCGTTCCAGAATTCAAATTGAGGTGTCTCGGTCGAGAAGTCCTATGAAAAACTACTGAAATGCTTTCAAGGTGTCTAAATTTTTATCCTTGTAGGCTCGATTAATTTTCTTCATAATATCCTCCTTTATTTTTTGAGTTTCTGGGTTTTGGCTGGTATCAGGGTGGTATTTTTTAGCTAGTTCTCTGTATAGCCTCTTCAGTTCAACCTCTTTATCTCGAAGGGAATTCTCTTTTTGTGATGTTGTATTATCCTTTTCATTTTCCCAGTTGGATTTATCTGAAGCAATAGTACTCGACTCCCGCCTTACCACCCTGAAAGAACCAAGAGCTAAAAAAAGTAGAACATAGAATAAGAATACTAACCAACCATTGTATGTAGAAGCGTTACTATCCCCAAAAAACCCACCATAATAAGCAAGAATAAATCCGGTAATAATTAATAAAAATGAAATTCGATATTTTTTAACGGTTTTACTTATTGAAACAAGAAAGGGATTTTGTGAATTTTTATAGCTTAGGTAGGATAAAAATAGGAATACATAAGCCAAAATTACGAAAAATAAATTATAATTTTCACTCCCCCTTCCATCACCTAGGTAACCGGAAATAATGGCGAGAATAAAATATAATATTGCTTGCGATTTTTTATTCATATTCTTTCTCAAATCACTTAAGAGAAATGTAATTTATATCGGTTGAATTCAGATAAGTTACGTCAAATTTTCCCTCCAACATCTTAATAAAAACAAATTGCTCTTTTTGTGCATTTTCTGCATTGGCGGGATTTTCTCTCCCTCTATGCTTCCATCGCTCTCGTAGTTTTTCTGGGTCCACCCAAAGAAATAAAATTCTGTGCAGTGCGTTTGGAAAGGACATATGTAATTTTTGGGGTAGATTATTAGTATATAAGTCTACGGCTTGCCCCTTAATAAGAATTGGTTTATTACTTTTCTCTATCTTGGTTAGGACATCTAAAAGAATATTGCGGGTCTCGTTTGTGGGACATCTATCTCCAACTAAATTTAAACTTTCTTCGCAAACGACAATATTGTTCTTGAGGTTTAATCGTTGACTTAAAAAATTACCATTCGCTCGTATTGAACGGATAAGGGTATATTTCCCTGCACAGCTTGTGCCAAAAATCCAAATAAATTCAGAGGTTGTTTCCATATCACTTTCTTTGGCGGAAGCGGGAGGATTCGAACCTCCGATACTCTTGCGAGCATACCGGTTTTCGAGACCGGCCCATTCAACCACTCTGGCACGCTTCCGTTTGTTTACTGTAGCAAGTTCCCGTTCCTACTTCCAGAGGCTGAATTTTTTGAAGAGAGGTTTTATTTTCTCGTTTTCGCCGAAAGCGCCGATTCCGTAATATTCTATTTCTTCGTCGCGCTTTCGGCCCATGATTCCTTCCAAGAGCGCGTCGTCGGTTGTCTCGATCATTTCGGGAATGAAGCCCAGATATAAAAGCCCGGATTCGCGGATCGGTTCAATGAAATTTTTGAGTTCTTTTGCCGTCGCGGAAAAAATAATAATGGGGTATTAGGAATTTCTCGGATGCTGTTTCTGGTCTTGGGTTATAAAGTATTTGCCTGTGTCAAAAGGGGATTGTATTTCAATCTTATTTCCCAGATATGCACTGATGTGCGCAACGGTATTCAGGACTTGCCACGAGGGCAAGTCTTTATTCAAAACAATCGCAAACCGTTTCGTGAAATCTTGAAGCATTTTGTGTGTGTACTATGAAGCTTTAGCGAAGTAGTGCAGTATTCTTGAATTAGTCCGAACGCATTTCGCCGCCTGCGGCGAGGAAGTCCTCCCGCGAAAAAATTCAGAATTTGCGGCGAAGCCGCACCGATAACAATTTCCAATTTTTCTTTGGCGGCATTCAATTCAAGAATTCGCAAAGCGAATACCTAAAGAATAATCAATTTTTATAAAAATATCAATGATTTCAATTTTAGAAAAAAGAAGAGCCCCAAGCGAAAGCGTGTTTCGCAAGGGGCTCGGGCGCGAGGCATCTTCTCCTCGCCTAGGCGGTCAGCGCACAGCCGAACTTCGGGGCACTCAGCATCTCGCAGAGCTCGGGCGGGAAGTCGTACGACCCGCTGCTGGTGATGCCGATCGAAGCCGAGGCACCGAAGGCGGCCATTGGGCCCTCACCGCGGAGGGTCATCCCGAAGAAACCTTCGTTGCTGTCGCGGGTCTGCGGATTGTTGTAGAAGTCCACCGCAAGCTCCACGACCATCGAGAAGAAGAAACCGTAATCGTCCTTCGTGAGCTCGATGTTCGCGTTGTCGCGCTTCACCGTGAGCTGGAAGAGGCGGCGGATCTCGTTCTCGTCCTTGGCCGGCTCCATGCTGTCGAGCCGCGCGATCGGAACCCCGAACACGAGCTCGTAGTCGAGCTTGGTGTCGGCGATCTTCACGTAGCCCTTGTAGTGGCTGCCGTTGCGAACCTGCTCGACATGCCGTTCGACCGAAACTTTTCTCGTTGCCATGGCTGTAATCCTCCTGTCAATGTACTGGGTTACCACGATGCCCTCATGGCGGGGTTACCGGATTTACAAGGTTTTTACCATGATTCCGATGCCGTTAAGAATAGCATATTAAGGTCTATCTGTCAAGCCAAACAAAAAATCAGCATCTCTGCTGTTTTATAGCCCAAATCCTATGAATTCAATGATTAAAATTTTTTCTTTTCTTCTTTCTCCTAAAACATGGTTCGAGCCGATTGTTTTTTCGGGCTCTTTGGCGGTTTTGATCGGTACGGCTTCGCCGCAAATTCTGAATTTTTTCGCGGGAGGACTTCCTCGCCGCAGGCGGCGAAATGCGTTCGGACTAATTCAAGAATACTGCAC
>OBEQ010042746.1_pt1 | contig 19976 bp, 21 predicted proteins | sample 1670901 | NCBI WGS metagenome assembly OBEQ01 (sample SAMEA104232315, study PRJEB22302) | groundwater metagenome | biome: forest; feature: aquifer; material: groundwater | place: USA | collected 2011-08-07 | depth 5.4 m
GAGCTGGAAGAAAGCCGCAAACATCACAAAGCATCGACCAGTTTGGAGCGATTGATAAAGCCGGAAGAAATTTTTGTAACGCGGAAAGAAGTGGAGGAATGGTTGCCGCTGTTTTCGCAAATAGATTTTGGAGCGGGTGACGCGACTGGGGGCCCCCCACCGAGCGCCAGCAGCGAGACGGAGTCGAGCGATGCCGTCGGTGGGGGTGAGGAGCGGCAGGACCCGCGCCTGGATATTCAATCTAACTCCCTCATCCAACAAAAAATCAAGGCGCGCATCGCCAGCGAACAGGCTCTAGAACCGTTGGTCACCGAACTCAACCAAAAGCGAAACGAATCGACCCACATTTTTCTAGTCGCTTCTTCCCCCGCACAAAAAGAAAGACTCAAAGATCTTCTCACCCGCTACAAACTTCCGTTGGCAAGCCCAGATTCGGAAACCGAAGTGCAATCTCGGATCGAACAGGCGGTTGAGGGGCGAGACCCCTCGCCTCTTATTCAAATTATTTTAGGTCCATTGTCGGAAGGATTTTATTGGCCAGCTGACAAACAATGGTGGATCACCGACGAGGAAATTTTTGGAAAAAAGGGACGAAGAATTTCCAAAGCCGGCAAAAGACTTGCCGGAGAAGTTTTCTCGTCGTTTGCCGAACTTAACGAGGGGGATTACATCATCCATCTCGATCACGGAGTGGGAGTGTACCGCGGGCTCTTGAATTTATCGTTTGGAAAGACCCAGAATGATTTTTTACTTTTGGAATATCTTGGCGGCGACAAACTCTACGTTCCCGTCGATCGCCTCAACCGGGTCGCGCGCCACACCGTAGCCGAAGGGGTTCACCCCATGCTGGACAAAATGGGGGGAACATCGTGGCAAAAAATAAAAGCGCAGGTCAAAACCGCCACCCGCAAACTGGCGCGCCAGCTTTTGGAAATTCAAGCGATGCGCGAAACTCAAAAAGGTTTTGCTTTCTCGTCGCAAGATACTTTGTTCGAAGAATTTGAAGCGACTTTTCCCTTTGAGGAAACCGAAGACCAACTGCGCGCCATCGAGGATGTCGTCAAAGACATGCAACGCCAAAAGCCGATGGACCGCCTCATTTGCGGCGACGTCGGTTATGGAAAAACCGAAGTGGCGATCCGCGCCGCTTTCAAGGCGGTGGAAGACCACAAACAAACCGCTGTTCTAGTTCCCACAACCATTCTCGCTTTTCAACATTACGAAACTTTCAAAAAACGCTTCGCCGATTATCCGATCAACGTCGAAATGCTTTCCCGTTTTCGAACCGCCACCGAGCAGAAAAAAATTGTCGAAGGGCTGGCCAATGGTGCCGTCGACATCATCATTGCCACTCATCGGCTTCTTTCCAAGGACATCCAGATGAAAGATTTGGGGCTTTTGGTGATTGACGAAGAACACCGATTTGGTGTGGGACAAAAAGAAAAAATTAAAAAACTGAAAAACCTGGTGGATGTTCTCACTCTTTCGGCAACGCCCATTCCCCGCACTCTCAATTTTTCGTTGGTCGGCATCCGCGATCTGTCACTTATCAACACGCCGCCAGCCGATCGTTTGGCAATTCGAACTTTTATTACTTACTTGGACGAAGGAACCATCCGCGAAGCGGTGATGCACGAGGTGAAGCGCGGCGGACAAGTTTATTTTGTCCACAATCGTGTGCAAAGTATTCATGCGATGCAAGAACGCCTCAAAAAAATGTTACCGGGCATCACCATCGAAGTAGGACATGGACAAATGAACGAGGAAGAACTGGAAAATGTGATGATCCGTTTCATGGAAAAAAAGTTTGATGTTCTGTTATGCACCACCATCATCGAGTCGGGCCTGGACATCCCCTCGGCCAACACCATCATCATCAATCGCGCCGATCACATGGGGCTGGCGCAACTCTACCAACTCCGCGGCCGTGTCGGGCGCTCGCATCACCGCGCCTACTGTTATTTGATAACTCCCGAGACGGATCTCGTAACCGATGTCGCCAAAAAACGGCTTCAAGTAATTCAAAAATTCACCGAGTTAGGGTCTGGGTTTAAAATTGCATCGCACGATCTGGAAATTCGTGGTGCTGGAAATATTTTGGGGAGCGAACAGTCGGGACACATAGCCGCCATTGGATATGACCTGTATGTTTCGCTTCTCAAGCAGGCGGTAGACGAATTGAAGGGAAAATATGTTGAAGAAGAAATCGATCCCGAATTAAAATTGGATGTCTCGGCGAACATCCCCATAGAGATGGCTCCCGACACAACACTCCGTTTGATGCTCTACAAACAAGCCAGTTCGTTGGAAAAAGAAGAAGAGGTCGAAGACCTCCGAGAAGAATGGATCGACCGCTTTGGTCCTTTGTCCGGTTCAGTCGAAAATCTCCTCGGATTGATCCGGATCAAACTCCGCGCTAAAAAATTACGCATCACTTCCGTCTCGTTTAAGAACGGTTTGTTTACTTTCGGCTTCCATCCCACCAGCCCCATTTCCACGGAATATTTTGTCAACCGCGCCAAACGCGAACCAAGAAAAACGCAGATTTTGCCCGAGGGAAAATTTGTGATTCGCGAGTCGTCCACGTCCGAAAAAGAAACCCTCACCCAAGCTCTTCGTCATTTGGAGGAATTTGAAAAAGTAGTTGTCATGCCGGAGTAACTATTCTCGGAAATAAATTGAGTTTTTGGGCGGTGAGTTGATGGGTAGATTGAAGAAAAATTTTGTCACTATCGGTAAAACGAATGTCCTTCAACGTTTTGATAGAATCAAATCCATACGCGTTCCATATTTTTTCGATGGATGAGGGGATAAAAGGATAAGAGAGAATACAAATAATACGTATCTGTTCTACCAACTGAGCCAGAACCAGGGACAAAGAATCTGTCTCCCCATTTTTTGCTTTGGTCCAAGGAGCTTGTTGATCAATTGTCTGGTCCACCAAGGTAATAAACCCCCAAACATGGGCCAAAGCTCTATGAATATTCCAAGTTTCCATCTCATGAACAAATATTTTTAACCCATGATCCGTTGTTTCTTTAATTCCTGTTGTGATAAATACTTTCCCCTGTTGATATTTCCAAACCATTCCTAATATTCGGGACGCGAGATTGCCTAGACCGTTCGCCAAATCCGCATTGTACCGCTCCACAAAACCATCCCAGGTAAAATCACTATCGTCGCCAAAGCTGGAAGTGCGCATCAGATAATAACGAAGAGCATCCGCGCCGAAGTCGGGAAATTTTTGGAGGATGTCGAGAGGAGTCACCACATTGCCTAGCGACTTGCTCATCTTCTCCCCTTTAAGATAAACAAAACCGTGACCAAAAATAGTTTTGGGAAGTGGAAGTTTGGCCGACATCAACATCGCGGGCCAAATGATACAATGGAAACGAGTAATGTCTTTCCCCACAATGTGAGTGACATTTTTCCAATATTCGTTTGTCTTGAGATCATCCAGCGATTTGAGATTGAGAAGCGAGAGATAGTTGATCAACGCATCAAACCAAACATAAAAAACATGCTTGGGATTGAGTGGAACCGGAATCCCCCACGTAAAAGTGCTGCGCGAAATACTAAAATCCTGCAACCCCTGCTTGATAAAATTCACCACTTCGTTTCGCCTTTTGGCAGGCAAAATAAAATCGGGGTGATCGTCAATATGTTTCAACAAAAGATCGGTATATTTTTCCAGCCGGAAAAAATAATTTTTTTCCTTCAGCCATTTCGGTTTTGTTTTGTGATTTTTGCAAAGTCCCTCTTCCAAATCTTTTTCGAGATAAAACGCCTCGCACGATTCGCAATACCACCCCTCGTAATCTTTTTCGTAAATATCGCCAGCCTTGTTGACACGATCAAAAAATTCGTACACCACTTTCTTATGTTTCTCGTCGCTGGTCTGAATAAATTGATTGTTGGAAATGTTCAGACTCTCCCAAATTTTTTCAAACTGCGGACGCATATCATCGCAATATTTTTTGGGGGTGAGTCCGGCAACTTCGGCCGCTTTTTGCACATTGGCGCTGTGCTCGTCGTTTCCCATTTGAAAAAGCACTTCATTCCCCAGCATTCGCTGGAAACGGACCCACACATCAGCCCCAATTTTTTCGTAGGCGGTACCAATGTGGGGAAGGGAGTTTACGTAGTCGATGGCGGTGGTGATAAAAATTTTGGACATTTTTTTAATTGTCACCCCGTACTTGATACGGGGTCCGGCATGACGGACTCAATTCTACTAACAAATTTTCCATCACCAACGTCTTATTCACATTTCTCTGAATATCCCGCTGGGCATTTGAAATCAAATCGATTTGGTCGAGAAAAGCCAGCTCTCCTTTTTTGGCCAGTTCCAACTTCTCTCGCTTGGCTAGTTCCAGCAATTGAGAAAGATCAATTTCCTCGTCGATCCATGTCTGTATCGTTTTGGTGATGGTTTGAAATGATTTTTGAGTATCAATCATTTTTTTCCAGACGCCAAACGCTTTTTCCAATCCCTCATCGCTTCCTTGCCTTGTTTGGTTGAGTGCAGCTTCTTCGGATTCGGTGAGCGAAAAGAAAAGTTTCCGACAACGCGAACGAATGGTGGGAAGAATTCGAAACAGCGAGGGTGCGATCAAAATAAACAAAAGATCGTGTGGTGGCTCCTCGAGAATTTTCAAAATACTATTGGCCGCGGCAGGTGTCATCGTATGGGCTTCGTCAATGATGACAACGCGCAACGGTGCGCTAAACGCTTTGCGTTCCAACGAACTCTTTAAATTGCGCAAAGTGTCGATGGAGATGGAAGTTTTTTCGGGAGCGATGAGATAGAGGTCGGGATGGGGAAGCTTGAGAGAAAATAGGGTTGAAACCCATGCCAGCGCCATTTCTTTTTTTCCAATACCGGAAATGCCATAGAAAAGATAAGCGTTGGAGAGACGTTGATTGTTTGCTTCCTTTAAGAGAATATCCCAATTTTTTTTGTGTCCTATCATTTTACATAAATCCGTCATGCCGGACCCCGTATCAAGTACGGGGCAAGCTTTGATGCGGCATCCAGTTTCATTTTCACAATTACCTTAACTATTTAATTTTGACATTGTTGACACGGCACTAGCGCTTTGTTCATTTTAATTTTAGTTGCACTAGTTTTAAAATTTCTTCATGAATCTTTTTTGGATCTTGCTCGGAGTTTATCACAATCACTCGTTGGGGTTCTGCCTTGGCAATTTTCAAATATCCCGCACGGACTTTTTGGTGAAAACTGATCGCTTCTTCTTCAAAGCGCCCTTCTTTTTCGAGCGCGTTGGTTTTGACAAGTCGAGCTCGCGAACGTTTCAATCCAATTTCGGGATCGCAATCGAGCAAAATGGTGAGATTAACCTTGAGCAAGGGGCAAGAAAAGGAAATTAATTTTTCAACCACATCGGCCGAAAATCCACGACCGCCCCCTTGATAGGCGCGCGTGGCGTCGATGAAACGATCGCACAAAACAATTTGGCCCGTTGCCAATGCCGGCAAAATCACCTCGCGAACATGTTGCGCGCGGGCGGCGGAGTAGAGGAGAATTTCGCACTCGGGAACCATTTTTTTGTTGGCAGAGTCGAGCAAAATAGTCCGGATCTGATCACTAATGGCGGTCCCTCCCGGTTCGCGAGTCAGCAACACGGCTTTTCCCTCTTTTTGGAAATGAGAGGCCAGCATTTTGATTTGCGTGCTCTTCCCGCTCCCCTCAATGCCTTCGAATGTAATAAAAAGAGACATACTCTAAAAAAAACCCGGCCCACCTTTCGGCAGACCGGGTTTTTAATAAAACATTTTCAACAACACCCATTAGAACGTATAGGCAAATTCAGCCATAGCCGAATGAAAGCTGGGGTTGCTTGAAGCACCGGAAGTCATGGCATAGTCGAAGCGGTATTCGAGCTTCATCTTTGCGCCATCAGCAATCTTGTATCCTGTACCAAGAGTTGCGGAATGGAGGCTTCCTTCGTAACCGGTGTTCCAGTTACCACCCGTTGTGGAAGCGCCGCTACCACCACGAGCACCTGCTACGTTTGGATCAAATTCATAACCGTAACGGAAAGTGACATCCCAAACATCGCTAGCTTCGTAGTTCAAAGCCAATTGACCAGCTAAGGCCTTTTGGTTTGCACCACCGCTAATGCTGTCGGATTGACGATAGGTTCCTTCTCCAGCCAAGTTGATGGAGTCGGTCAAAGCCAATACGAAGTCGAGGTCGCCGTAGAAGTCGAAGTGAGCATTGTTGGAAGCTCCACCAACGCTAGCTTGGCTTTCCGGACCACCACCACCACCGATTCCGACGGTGTTTTTCTTCCCTTCATCTCCCCAGTTGAAATTTAACTGAGTGATGACGGAAGGCATGGCGCTATCGCCAAAACCGTTGGAGTTCAGGTCATTAACAACGGCCAAGTGCCAGTTGATCAGGTCGCTGAAAGCGTAATAAATCTTGGCGCCTGTGACGTTGGTCGGTGTTAACCAACGATAGTTGGGGCTGTAGGAAATGAGCCAGTTGTCATTACGATCAACGGATTCGATACCCACAGGGGCGTTGAATTTACCGATGAGGAATTCAATGCCATTTCCAGCGGCTAAGTTAGCAGTCACATAACCTTGTTCGAGGTCAAGAGCGGCACCTGCTGCTCGGCTACCGGTATTAGCAAAATCGCTGAAATCGATATCGGCACGGAGGCGGATGTTCTCGCCAAAGCTTTTGGCCAAATCGAGTTCGACCTGGTCGACATCAAACAGAAATGCATCTCTTCTTGCAACGGTTGCGGCAGCACCGGGAACATCTCCCAATCCACCGACGTTTGCACCGGCAACAGCTCCGGCATTTTTGTGATCGTGCTGGTAACCAGTGATCACATCAACGTTACCGCTGATTTCAAGACCTTCCGCGGCCGGTGCTGGGGCTGACGTCCCATTGGCCAGGAGGCTTGAGGATCCAGCAAGCACGAGGCTCGCTGAAAACAGTCCTGTCATTATTAGTTTCTTCATTTGTCTCTCCTTGTTTTTAATGGTTCAACTACACAAATCCCACCCAGCTCCTAAACCCCTGCGGATGTAGGTTGAGCGGGTACTACACATAGGCCCCAGCTTCGGGCCAAAACATTTATTATTTATATTTATTATTAATAAATATAAATACTTTAAACCTTAATTTTTTTAAACTACTTATTTTTTTGATTCGGGAGCCTGCCAAGGCTTCTTTAATAAAGATTAAACTTCAAGTTAGCCCGATTTTAAATACACTTAGGTCTTCTGTCAAGAAATAAACTCTTGAAACCTTGGGCCTTCTTTCCGAAACGAGGGAAATTTCCTCCAAATTTGCCAAATCGTCAAGGAAAAAATTAACGCGACGTGTTAGGCGGATAACTTGTGTTGCTCCCGTCATTCTGTTAAAAGATAAAGTTCATTAATTTATCCAAAATTATGCAGAAAAAAATTCTCATTGTTGACGACGACCCGCAAGTTCATAAAATGTTGGAAACCGTTCTCACTCCCAAAAATTACAATCTAACTTTTGCGGAAAATGGCCGCTCGGCCTGGGAAAAGATGCAAATCCATCGCCCCGACTTGATGGTGCTTGATATTATGATGCCCGAAATGAGCGGCATTGAACTCTGCCAAAAAGTCCGTGCCGCGCCTGAGTTTAAAGGAATTTTAATTCTGATGCTCTCCGCCAAAGACAGCCAAAGCGATCGCCTTGTCGGATTAAAAGATGGTGCGGACGATTATGTCACCAAACCCTTCCATGTCGCGACTCTGGTTAATAAAATTGAATATATGTTGAATAAGTAAGAGAGGAAAAAAACCCTCCGCCTAAGGCGGAGGGTTTTGAATTTACCTTTGAATAGTGGGGGCATCTGCAGCTGCCTGGGCAGCATCGATGCATTCATTATCTAATCTGGGCTATTTAGAAAAAGAATTGACTTCCTTTTTCGCGATGCCTAAACTCAAAAAAAAATGGAAAACAATCATAAAATAGACGAGATTCTTCAGCTGATTCGCCAAGAACAAGAAGTGAACAATACACGTTTTGGTCAAACATCTTCAAAGATTGCAGATCTAACCAACATGATTCGCCAAGAACAAGAACTAAATAATACCCGCTTTGACCAAACATCTTCAAATATTACAGAGCTGAGCAAGAACTTTACAGAACAAAACAAAAACATTACATGGCTGACCAAAAATGCTGTAGGGCTAACCAAAGAAGTAATAGAGCTGACTAAAGAGGTCAAAAGCATGAAGGTTGAACTTAAAGAGGAAATTGAAAAGGTTTACGTTTCTCTATCCCAAGATATCCAAGCCTTGGCTTCCGACTTGGGTAAAACCGAAAAAAGAGTAGATAAACTTCAAAAAAAACTGGCTTAATAAAAAACCCTCCGCCTTAGGCGGAGGGTTTTGAATTTCTATTGCGGGAGATCCTTCTCCGCCTAAGGCGGATCAGGATGATCAGCCCCTTGTGGGCTGATCACATCATGCCGCCCATGCCACCCATTCCGCCCATTCCTCCGGGCATTCCACCACCGCCTCCCCCTTTTTCTTTCTCTTCGGGTTTGTCGGCAATGAGTGCTTGAGTGGTCAACATCAACGAAGCAACCGAGGCCGCATTTTGAAGCGCGGTTCGGCTAACCTTAGTTGGGTCGATAACTCCGGCCTTGATGAGGTCTTCGTATTTCTCGGTCTGGGCGTTGAAGCCGTAAGATCCTGTGTTCTTTTTCACTTCATCGACAACAATGGCCCCTTCAACTCCGGCATTGTTCGCGATTTGACGAAGAGGCTCTTCAAGTGAGCGGCGGATGATATCCACCCCAAACTTTTCGTCCCCTTCGACTTTCAATTTTTCGAGAACAGGCAGGCAACGGATGTAGGAAACTCCTCCTCCCGGAACAATTCCCTCTTCCACTGCGGCGCGTGTCGCGTGCAAAGCATCTTCGACACGGGCTTTCTTTTCTTTCATTTCAGTTTCGGTTGCTGCTCCGACATTGATCACAGCCACTCCGCCAACCAACTTCGCCAGACGTTCCTGAAGTTTTTCCTTGTCGTAGTCGGAAGTGGTTTCTTCAACCTGAGCGCGCAATTGTCGTACACGCCCGTCGATGTCCGCTTTTTTGCCGGCGCCGTCGATGATCGTGCTGTTGTCTTTGTCGATGGTCACCCGTTTGGCGCGACCCAGATCTTTAATGTCGATGTTCTCGAGCTTGAGTCCCAATTCTTCGGCAACCAGTTTACCGCCGGTTAAGGTGGCAATGTCTTCTAACATCGCTTTGCGACGATCACCAAAGCCCGGGGCCTTGACGGCACAGACATGGATGGTTCCGCGGAGTTTGTTGACAACCAATGTGGCCAACGCTTCCCCTTCCACATCTTCGGAGATGATGAGAAGCGGGCGGCCTAGCTTGGCTACCTGTTCCAAAACAGGCAAAAGCTCTTTCATGTTGGAAATTTTCTTTTCGTTGATGAGAATGAGAGGGTCTTCCAAAACGCATTCCATGCGCTCGGGGTCGGTAACGAAGTAAGGAGAAAGGTAACCGCGGTCGAATTGCATTCCTTCCACCACATCGAGGGTGGTTTCCATCCCTTTGGCTTCTTCGACAGTGATGACCCCTTCTTTGCCCACTTTGTCCATCGCTTCGGCGATGATATTTCCGATGTTGTCATCGTTGTTGGCCGAAATGGTTCCCACTTGGGCAATTTCTTTTCGGTCTTTGGTGGGTTTGGACAATTTTTTGAGCTCATCAATAACGGCCGACACCGCTTTGTCGATTCCGCGCTTAAGTCCCATCGGGTTGACCCCGGCGGTAACCAGCTTGGAACCTTCGCGATAGATGGCTTGAGCCAACACCGTGGCAGTTGTGGTTCCGTCTCCGGCGACATCCGAGGTTTTGGAGGCGACTTCTTTAACCATCTGCGCCCCCATGTTTTCGAATTTGTCTTCGAGATCGATTTCTTTGGCCACCGTCACACCATCTTTAGTAATAGTGGGGGAACCGAAAGATTTTTCGATAACCACATTGCGTCCTTTAGGACCCAAGGTGACTTTGACCGCGTTGGCCAATGTGTTCACTCCGTTGAGAATTTTTTGTCGTGCTTTGTCGTCAAAAATAATTTCCTTAGCCATGATTTACTCCTTATATATGTTTATGTTGTTAATCTACGATCGCTTGGACATCTTCTTCTTTCAAAATCAAATATTCTTCGCCGGCTATTTTGATTTCGTTGCCAGAATATTTCGAGAAAAGAATTTTGTCGCCGACTTTGACATCGAGCGGAAGTTTCTTTCCATCGTCGAGGACTTTGCCATTACCGACGGCAATGACTTCTCCTTCTTGGGGCTTTTCTTTAGCGGCATCGGGAATGATGATCCCCCCTTTGGTCTTTTCCTCTTCGGAAAGACGTTTGACGATAAGACGGTCGTGTAACGGACGAATGTTAAGTTTCTTTGAAGCCATGTGTGTTCCTCCTAAATCGTTTAAGTGTATGTGAGCGGGGTGCAATATATTGTTTGACTACCGATTGTCAAGAGGGGGAACGAATAAAAAGGGTGAATTCCAAAATAGGCTTGAATTCATTCAATATTTAGAAAAATTTAGAAAGTAATTTGACTCCCCACCGTCACTCCATTTTTTGAAGCATAGCCGGCATTCACTTCTAGGACATATTGGACAGGTGCCGGAGGGGCAATGGTCGTTTCCGACAGCGGAGTCGTTTTTTGGGCGATAAAAATAACTTTTTTCTGAGAATCGATAAACAATAGGTCGAGACTAATCAGGGTATTTTTCATCCAAAAGAAATGATCTCCCTCTTCATTAAAAATAAAAAGCATTCCTGCATTGGGATCCAGAAAAGGGCGATTCATTAATCCTGTCATTCTTTTTTCATCCGTATCGGCGACTTCGACTTGGAGTTTAAGAATAGTGGATCCGGTATTGATGGAAATATTTTGTGTAAAATTTTTTGGTGAAGGGACAATGTCCCGAGAAAAACGAAAATGCTGCAACGGACGCAACATCATTAGCCCCACCAGTCCGATGATGATCGCGAGCAGCGCTTTATTTTGAACCAACCGTCGTCGCATGGATTAAAACGTTTACGACGTTGGCGACAACACAGGTTCGGCGGGAGCCACCACCTTGGGGGCGGCGGCGATTCTTTCGGCGGCGGCCGCTACAGAAGCGCGCTTAGCGGCCAGCTTGCTAGTGGCCTCGCTGATGGTGAGTTGTTTTTTGCGAAGACGGGTATTGCCGTGGCTCCGAGCGAAAACTTTTCCTTTTTTGGTACGTCGATCTCCTCTTCCCATAATATTTCCTTTCTATATAATTCGGAATCTCTCTCAGAGATTCCGCTTTTGTAATTCTTCGTTATAATATTTTTTATAAAGCACTTCCCACTCGGGGGAGCCTTCTTGCACCCCTTTTTTAAGGGAGTGAATTTTGTGCCTTAGAAAATCGTCAATCTGATCGTCCAGCGTTAAAAAATCAATCGCGGTTTTTTTAATCACCCGCAACGCCTCGTCCTCGTCGGTATAATCGACCATCTCGTCCAGATAAAGCCGGTCGTGGATTTTGTGGGCGATGGTAAAAATTCGATCTTCGGAGAAGCGCATAATAACCTTTTGTCAAATTGTCAACTTGCGATCTTTGGCCAGTTGCTTCTTGATCATCTGAAACAGACGTTGTTCGTCCACCGAACCGGCTTGAATTTGGGCACGGTACGTTTCCATCATTTGGCGGGCGTCTTGGTCGAGTTTGACCTCCGCTTCCAAATCATCATGAATCACCTTCACAATAGCCTCTAAAACTTCCGGTTCTTTTTTTCGAAGGGTCAAAAGATTTTTGGCCTTGAGATTTCTAAGTATTTGTTCGGCCAATTTATGAACTTGTTCCTTTTTCAGACGCATGACGCAACCTAGAATGAGACTTTAGAAATGGAAAGGGAAATTTTTTTTACGGCTCGCTGTCCATTTGGACGCGGCCGGTGCCACGGCAGGTGGGGCATTTTTGGGTGAGGTCGAAAGTTTTGAAAATGGTCCGGGTATATTCCTCATGTTCATAATCATGTTCAGGATAGCTGATGTGCGCCAGCTCGTGGGCCATGGTATCGAGGATTTCGTTGCGCGGGATGGCCACGATTTTTTTAACTCGGGTGTGCCCCCGTTTGGTCGAGTAGGTCTGCTGAGTGTGGGTGGCCAGGACGATAATGCGGCTTTCGAAATAAACATTTCCCAACACCCGCATGATTCGTTTGCGGGTTGGTTTAAACGAGCGGATCTGGGTCGGCAAAATCAGCGTCGGCATTTTAGATTTGGCTTTCCGCAAGTAAGGGAGAAGCCATTGGAGACGAGGAGAAAATTTGACGTTGATCCTCACTTCTTTTTTGTGCTTTTTCAGTGCCATAATCTTTCATTGTAAAAGAGCGCCCGCTATAAAGCAATAGACAAGGACTTTCGAAATTAATACTCTTCCTCCATCATGTCTCCAAAAAAATCTTACCCGATCCAGCAAAAAAAGGTCGCAAGCGCAGACGGCACCACCATTGGCTACCAAGTCATGGGAAGTGGGAACAAAACGATCGTTTTGTGCAACGGACTGGGGGGCTCGGCGTTGGCTTGGTCACCCATTTACAACCATTTTGGGGATTCTTATAAATTTGTAACGTGGGACTATCGCGGACTGTTTAAATCGGACCCCCCCGCCGACATGAAACGGATGACGATGGAAGACCACATGAAAGACATGGAGGCGGTTCTCGAAAAAGAAGGGATCAAAAAAGCGCTGATTGGAGGATGGTCGATGGGAGTTCAGATTGCGCTGGAATATTATCGCACTCACCCCAAGGAGTTCGCCGCACTTTTTTTGCTGAATGGAACTTCAGGCTATCCATTCGACACCGCGCTCAATAATCCTTTAAGTCGGTACATTCTCCCTTCCATCAACGATCTGGCACAAAAATTAATTCCGTTCCTGCAACCTACCATCCGCCCACTGGCCGCCCGGGTGATTGATTGGAAAGGATTTGCAAAATTAGTTTCGAGAATCGGACTGGTCCACGAAAATTTAAATTCCGAGATTTTCCAGCAGGTCGCCAGCGAAATGATCCAAACCGATCTAACGATGTATCACACCATTATGGATCACCTAAGCCGCCACGACGCCAGTGATGTGTTGTCTAAAATAAAAGTGCCGACGCTCATCATCGCCGGTGACCAAGATATTATTACTCCACTCAAAGTGGCCGAAAAAATGGCCGACCTTTGCCCCAAGTCCCAGCTTTTTATTATTCCTGGCGGTACCCACTATTCTATTCTGGAATTTCCCGATTCTATCAATTTACGGATGGAACAGTTTTTGAAGGAAGCTTATCCGGCTTAAATATGAAGAATTTGACTTTCACTTTTTTTGTCCTGTTCGCAGCAGTTATTTCGCCGATGGCTTTTGCACAAAGCGTGCCGTCAACAGCGGAGATCAACAGCAAGATTAAAGTAGCTGTAAAAGGCTATGCCAATTCGATATCGTGCGGTCATACGAAGATCGATTCTAAAAAGATAGCCCCTCTCATTCCCTGGACTTCAGAGCCTGATAAATTGAAAGCCAAATACGCCGTCATTTGGGATGGAGACGTGGGATGCTTAGGCGGATCGGGCACATCGGGGGCTCAACTCGCCATTGTTACTGTGGGAACAGGCTCTCATTTTATGGTAGACCCAACCCGGTCTACGCCAAACATTCACTTCAATACAGATACCCGTTTCATAGAAAAACTGGTTCGAAATACAAAAAATACTCTCGTCCTTGAGGGATTATTTTTAAAAAACGAAGATCTGAACAATTTTCCGAGCCTAAAAAAGCGGCTCACCCTGAAGCTGGATCAAAAGGGAAATTGGAATAGATAAATAGTGAACGGGTTGACTTTTCACACCAGAACCAATAAACAGATCCACCATGTCAGACAATTCTATTATTTATACACGCCGCCCTACCCGCACCGTCTTTGTTGGCCAAGTGGCCGTTGGAGGAAACGCGCCGATCCGTGTTCAGTCGATGACGACGTCGGATACTAAAGATACGGCTAACCTCATCCCTGAAATTGAGGCGTTGGTGAATGCGGGATGCGAAATTGTGCGAGTGACTGTCCCCACGCAGGCTGATTGTGATAATTTGCCCATCATTCGCGCCGAGATGAAAAAGCGCGGACTTAAAGTTCCGCTCGTAGCCGACATCCATTTTACCCCATCAATTGCGTTAAAGTCGGTGGAATTTGTCGAAAAAGTGCGCATCAATCCGGGAAATTTCGTCGACAAAAAATTATTTAAAGTTTGGGAATATACCGACCAACAATACCAGGAAGAACTATCGCGACTGCATGAGAAATTTTCGCCGCTCGTTCTCAAATGCAAAGAATATGGAATTGCCATGCGGATTGGCACGAACCACGGATCGTTGTCCGATCGGATTATGAACCGCTACGGCGACACGCCCGCCGGCATGGTCGAGTCGGCGATGGAATTTTTGAAAATCTGCGAAGACCACGACTACAAAAATATTATTTTATCGATGAAGGCCTCGAACGTGCAGGTAATGATCGAAGCTTATCGTTTGCTGGCCAAACGTTTACTCGAAACTAATCGCGATTATCCTTTTCACTTAGGAGTGACCGAAGCGGGATTCGGAAAAGAAGGAAGAGTTAAGTCAGCCATTGGAATCGGGACTCTTTTAGAAGAGGGAATCGGCGATACGATCCGTGTTTCACTTACGGAAGATTCGGTTCATGAGGTGCCGGTGGCGTTCCAGTTGGTGTCCAAATATAATTCCTTGCATGCGTTAAATTTAGGGAAACCGGATAAAAGCTACAAATTGCCGGATCTACAACCTAAGACCCCAAACCCTGATCCGGTCCGCGTCTGGATCCCATCCAATTTTTCTGCCCAGGAGATCGAAACCTACCAAAAAAGTTCCGATGGAAAGGAACGACCGATCGAAGGAATCGACCAAACCGACATCCGTCTTCAACCCAAAAATTTGGAGGAGATCCCTTCTTTGCTTGACAAGGCGCTTTTGGAATTGAGCAAAACCAAAACAACAAAAATATTTTCCGTTGAGGCTGTCGATCATGTTGCCGCGTATCGTTGCTTATCCGAGGAATTAAACAAACGAAAGATCCAGGCTCAAATCCACCTCCGCTACCGCGAACTTCCGAACGAAAATCCCCTTCTGGCCGCTTCCATTTTTCTCGGGAGTCTGCTCAATGACGGAATCGGCCAGAGTGTGGAAATCGAGAGTTCTCTTTCCTTGCAAGACACGATGGACTTATCCTACGACATCCTCCAGGGATGCCGCTTGCGCATTTCGAAGACCGAATATATTTCGTGCCCATCGTGTGGCCGGACGCAATTTGATTTGCAAACCACGACTGATAAGATTAAAAATGTTACTTCCCATCTCAAAGGGGTAAAAATTGCGGTCATGGGTTGCATCGTCAACGGCCCCGGCGAAATGGCCGATGCCGATTTTGGTTACGTGGGCACAGGCCCTAAGAAGGTGAGTCTTTATGTCGGAAAAGAATGTGTCGAACGAAACATCCCCGAAGCCGAAGCGTTGGACCGCTTGGTTTCTCTCATCAAAACGCACAACCGCTGGGTCGCACCTTCCTCCCCTTTGTAAGGAGGGGAAGAAACGTGTTTTATTATTCTTGGTTCTTTCCTGGCTCTCCCTTTCCGCTTTCACCAGCAAATATATTCCGCCGATTACCGTCTTAAATCCCGAAGCGATCGAGGCCACAAAAAAAGAAAAAGGATATTGGATCGAAGTACAAATTCCGCAACGAAAACTTATTTTGGCAAAAGGGGATCACATCATTCGCGCCTATTCGGTGGCGGTCGGCGCCCCTGATTTTCCAACGCCGGTGGATGTGCGGCATATCGAAACCATTGTCTGGAACCCTTGGTGGTACCCTCCTCCCAAAAGCAGTTGGGTGACCGATGCCACCCCTGTCCCCTCGCGCGCGCCTAACAATCCGTTGGGTGAAATAAAAATGCCGATCGGAAAAGATAATTATTTAATTCACGGCACCAAAGCGGTCGACTCGATTGGACGTTGGGCCTCGCACGGTTGTATTCGAATGTTGTTTGAAGATCTTTTCGGCATCGTGCAGTTGTTAATGACCGAATATGCCCACACCAGCGCGATTGACGCGATGGAGCGGGCCAACCGCGAGCCGACGATTCAGTTTGCCACGTCACTGACGCGCTCGGTGCCGGTAGTGCTGGATTACGACCCGATTCTTGTCCACGACGGTTACGTTTCCATTTCACCGGATGTGTACAAAAAAATTCCCAACATGGAAACGCTGATCGCCGACACCATCGCCCCGGCTCTCAAAAAGGGAGAAATCCCCAGCTTGAAAAAAATAAAAAATGTTTTGAAATTATTTAAGGATCAAACCATTCAGGTGCCGCTTGGAAATTTGGCGACAAAAGCTTCCAATTAATTCCGACTCTGAACTTTCAACAATTTGAAATGGGCATGGGGATCTTCGACCAATTGGCCACTAAGCGCCTCCCATTGATCGAGAGAAAACGAGTACGAAGAAATAATTTGTCGAGAGTGAGGCGTCATAAAACCCAACGAAAAAAGTTTCACGACAGCCGCTCCCAACGAGTCATTCTTGTCTTGATCGTTAATGCTCACCACCACTTTGTCATCCGCCGTTACTGAAAACCAGTCGGTGTCGAACGGCGTGCGGCACTGATAAGAATCGGGACAAACTTGGGAACTGGCAACCGTTGTCGACCCCACCTCCACCAAAAGATAAATATCCGGCTCGATACCATCGTTCGAAGTAGCTACGTCCCAATTGGCTTGCTTGGTGACAGTGAATCCGCCAAATTGAAGTCGCACACTTTTCACAACCGGCATGGTGAATTGCAAATTTAAGGGGGAACCGGAGACAGCCACAACCGTTTTGTGATCGTCAAACACATTATCCTTGGGAATCATCTTCACCGTAACCGAATCGAGGCTGGCGGAAATAGTTTGCGGACCAGATGGCAATTTTAAATAACGAAAAGGAAAATCCCAACGCAAATCCATTTTTCCATTTTTTGTGGGAGTTTCAAAGGTTGAAAAACAACGGGCGTTGTCAAAACCAAAATCAGCCCGAAGCGGCAAGTTCAAACAAGCCCTGAACATGAACGTTTCATCCTGAGAAGGAACTGGAACATTCGACAGCTTGGCTTTCACCAAAACCTCAATCCCCTTTTCCTCCTCTTTGTTCGAAATGGGTTGGACGTGATAAGAAAGTATTTGAAGATCGGCCGCCAAAACCGGACGGCTCAAAAACCCGCTCATCAGTAACAGCGTCGATAAGAGGATGCGTTTAGTTATCATCAATTATGTCAATATGTATACCCATAATAGACTAGATTACATAGTTGTTTTTAGTGGGAAATAGTCTTGTAGCAACTTGTACTGTTCAAAATCGGCCTCTGCTTTTTCTTGATGACCCATTTTTTCCCAGAGCAGGCCGCGATTGTAGTAGGCCAAAACACACTTTGGATTCAATTCAATAGCTTGAGTGTAATGGTCAATCGCCGCCACAAAATCTCCCTGAGCCTGATTGACAAGACCCCGATTGTAGAAAGCCGAGTCCGATTTTGGATTTAACTCGATGGCTTTATGGTAATCTTTAATCGCTCCTGGATGATCTCCCTGGAACTCCTTGGCACGGCCTCGGCGGCTGTAAATATCAGCATCGTTTGGAGTCAACGCGAGGGCTTGAGTGTAATCGTCAACCGCACCTTTAAAATCTTCCTGATAATATTTGGCAATACCACGGCCGGTGTGGGCAACAACAAAACTTGGATCCAGTGCGATGGCCTTGTTGTAATCGCTAATCGCGCCTGGATGATCTTCCCGCGTCTCCTTGGCAGTGGCACGGTTGAAATAGACAACGGCAGAATTTGGATTCAGCACAAGAGCTTGAGTATAATCTTCAATCGCACCGAGAGAATCTCCTTGAGCCTGCCTGGCAAAACCTCGGCTGATATAAATATCAACACACTTTGTATCCAACACAAGGGCTTGAGTATAATCTTCAATCGCCCCCACATTATCTCCCTGGAATTTCTTGACACGGCCCCGGTTGTAATAGGCAAGGGCATACTTTGGATTTAACTCAAGAGCTTGAGTGTAATCGGCAATCGCCCCAGAATAATTTTCCTGATCCTCTTTGGCATTACCCCGGCCGATATAGGCGTCTGCAACCTTTGGATCCAACTCGATGGCCTTGTTGTAATCGCTAATCGCTCCGACAGAATCTCCTTGAGCCGTCCTGGCAAGCCCCCGATTGTAATAGGCAAGATCACATTTTGGATTTAACTCAAGAGCTTGAGTGTAATCGGCAATCGCTTCGGGATAATTCCTCTGGGTTTTTTTAGCAAGGCCACGAACAATGTAAAAATCCGCATCCTGCGGATTCAGCAGAAGACCTTTATTACAATCTTCAATAGCCCCCGCATGATCTCCCTGAAGCTGTTTGGCAAGACCACGACTGTAATAGGCGTCTGCATATTTTGGATCCAACACAAGGGCCTGAGTATAATCTTCGATGGCTCCGAAATAGTCTCGTTGTAATTTCTTGGTCCGGCCCCGGCGATAATAAAAAGTCGCTTGTTCGGATTTGGAATCCACATCATTCATAAACATTCATAGACATTACTTCGACAGCCGTCTCAACTGGGGAATAAACATACTGTCGAGCATCCCGCATCCGTCGGGCGAGTTCACCGAAAAAGCACCGCAGTAGCTGGCCGAAATTTCTCCCCAAGGGGCGCGGAAAGTCATGTTGGGCATGCCATATTCCGCTTCTTTTCCATTTTCAAACATCACATATTTACTCATCACCAAATAAGGGTGGCGAATTGTAATCGTCTGATTTTCGTAACGTCCGTTGTGATGATTGAAAACAAGGACTTGTTGATACTCGGTATCGTACCCTTCGTAGCTATACATCCAGGTTTCTCGCGTGAGGTTGGCCCGGACACTTTTGGATTTTTGGGTTGGCCTCCCCCAGGCAATATAAACCATTTGCGGCGTAAACCCAATGTCGGTCTGTTTGTTTTTTATTTTTTCCTGCTGTGCTGGCGTGAGCCGATCAAAATAAGGCTGATTTTTTTCGATCCGGTGTTTCACCCCGCATCCGACCGCCAGCGCCATCAACAAAACTAAAATTCCCTGTTTGAAATAATGTTTCATTAAAAAACCCCTTTCTTTCTTTTCTGAAATGATAATAAAAAATCGTACAAAAAGCCAGGAAGCATTTGCATCACAAAATAAAGAACGCGCATCGGCCCAGGAAAAATAAAACGAGCCTGGCGGCTTTTGATGGCCCGGCAAATTTTTTCGGAGGCAACTTCGGCCGACAAAAGAAAAGGCATGGCGGATTGGCGATTTTCGGTCATCGGCGTTTCTATAAATCCGGGATGAATCGAGCTGACCGTGATCCCCTCTTTTTTCAAATCGAGACGGAGCGATTCGAGATAAATACTCAACCCCGCTTTGCTCGAACAATAAGCGGACGATTGCGGCATTCCTCTTGCCGCGGCCACACTTGAAATTCCCACCAAATGCCCCCGCTTTTGACGAAGCATCACTTGCTTGGCCAATTCTAAAGAATAAATCGCACCGATAAGATTGACCTCGAGAATTTGTTTTGTGTCCGTCCAACAATCCTGCCAAGCGGGAGTGATCCCACCCACACCGGCATTGGCCACAAAGACGTCAAGAGAACCCAACTGGCTCACCAATTTTTCAAAAACTTCCCGAAACAAATTTTCGTCCGTGACGTCGCCGGCGGCCACAAAAATTTTTCGCGCAGGAAATTTTTGGAAAATTTCTTTTTGCAGGTCGCGAAGTAAATCATCACGGCGGGCGATGAGACCAAGATCGTATCCTTCGCGCGCCATCACCAAA
>OBEQ010064511.1_pt1 | contig 19974 bp, 16 predicted proteins | sample 1670901 | NCBI WGS metagenome assembly OBEQ01 (sample SAMEA104232315, study PRJEB22302) | groundwater metagenome | biome: forest; feature: aquifer; material: groundwater | place: USA | collected 2011-08-07 | depth 5.4 m
AACATCGATGTTGTCGGTGATGAGCCGATATTCCAGAGGGGCTAGCCATTCATTCGCAATACCCACTCGAGAGGTATATTGACGACCTCGAGACCAAATATGTCGCGAATGTCATGTGTATCTTCGCGGTCAGGTGTCGCCGTGATGCCGAGGATCCAGTCTTTTGGTTGAAAGTAGTTGATCACCTCCTCGAATGTTGGCGCTTTCCCATGGTGGGACTCATCAACAATCAGGCAATCGAATTCATCGGGACGGAATTTACGGACATGGCGATGCATGATTTGGAAGGATGCAAAAAGGATATCGCGATCCATTTCATCCTTTCTCTCACCATGGAAGGTGCCATAGGTAACCTTGTCATCAAGCACTCGGCTAAACTCCAGACGCGATTGGTCGAGAATACGGTTTTCGTGGCAGAGAAATAAGGTTCGCTTTCGTCCAACTTCACTCCATTCTTTGAGAATTGAAGCGGCAACTATTGTCTTGCCCAAGCCAGGTGCCATGACAACAAGTGCCTTCCTTGTCCGTCGTAAAGCACTTACGACTGTAGTAATAATAGGTTTTTGGTACGCATAGAGCTGAATCATTGAGCCCTCCTTATGTACAGGTAAAGCAAGAAAAAATTATCTAGATAACTATATAATATGTTAAAGTACTCGAAGACATAATAGCACAAAGTTGTTGTATTAGCAAATGCTCCGCTGGCTGGACGAAGTTAGAACCTGTTTTCAACGGCAGAATGGCATAAATCCTTATGCAATCACTCTTCGAGGTATCAGAGATTTAGTTTATTGATATTACTCCCCCATCCAGCAATTCGCTCTCCGTCTCATAAAAAACTCCCCGTCGCGAGAAGCGCAACGGGGAGTTTGAAATGCGGGACTAGAGTAATGTCAGATCACCTTATAATCTAGCTTATCGTCTTTGTCCTCAGGTTGAAGATCCTGATCATACTCGACAGAAAATAAGCTCCCCGGATAGCTCATAGCAAAAGTCTTTATCCTGGACTCAATCTCATCGACGATCCGCGTCATGAGATTCTTATATTCCCTTAACACTTCGATGACTCCGTCCGTATATGCTGCTCCTTCAACAACTCTTATGTGAATCCAAGCGGTGCATGGGATCGTTTCCAGTGCCTGGAGTATTCCGACAATGGTCGCCACCGCAGATGTTTGGTCATATCTGCTTTCGAGCGTTTGGATAGGATCCATCTGTAGCCGAGGCGCCTTAATAACTTTCTCAAGGGTTACACTATGAGAAGTCTTATAGCCTTGATTTACCAATGTCATAGCAGTTATCTCAACATCGATCATCATTCTCTCCTTTTAGAGATCTCTTCTCTTTACTGGTTGTTTATTTATAATCTCTGGTGGTTGTTTCAAAAGATCCCAAGCGTTTTGAAAGCGTTGCCACCGCGATTGAGTGTTCGCGAGAGTGGGTAGCATAATGCCTGTCTGACCAGCTACCAGGTAACCGTGAATGATGTACCAGAATTGGCGATCTTCCATCCATACCACGAGAAAACCATTCTCAGGAACATGCCGGTCGAGACCAATCATCCGAAAAGGATCTGTGTCATACATCTGACCAGCCAGTGAATGTCTCAACACAGCGGCATGCCCATTGATAATTATCTGATTCCGGTCATGTATCCTCGTGAGTGGTTTGTAGTGTGACACTCTCAAAACGGTGGCGCAGGATAATGTATGTTGCCGGCAGATCTGAATCAATGACTCATACCAGTGAGGGTCTGGCGCAATGGGTATTTCGGATTCATTTCGTGAACCTTCCGGCAGGAGCTGTTCCTTCAGAGCAAGTGAACTGACGTTCCTTTGTTGAGTTTTCGGCAGGTACGTGTATCTCAAAAATATATTCGATTCATGCGCAAATCTTAGTATGGCACTGCTCTCCACGAGTGCTCGAGTGATCTCACTGCCATGAGGTTTGATTTGATAGATCCGGATCATTCGTTGCCTGCACCAGATCAAAAAGTCTGCCAGTGATCCGTTAAGCAACGTGTTTGCTTCCGAAAGAAAATAATATTTCTTTGAAAGGGTTTGTGCTCTATTCTTCATTCGCCGCTCCTCATCATAAATAAGAGTTAAGGAACACAAAAAGAGGATAGCACTTCTATGCTGTTTGTCAACTCCGCTGGCTGGACGAAGTTAGAACCTTTTTTGAGGGGCAGAATGGCTTATATCTTGATTCCTCTGTTCTTATTGGCGTGGCAGACTTGGTTTGTCGATTTTAGCTCATACCTTCCTTTAGGATTTAATCCCACTCATAATCCGAAGTGTCAATAACTTATCCACAGGGGTTGACGTGCATAAGTTATGGGGTGGGAGTAGACTGCATGAACCGCATGAAAGGTCTCAAAAAAATAATCAATTTTAAAATAAAATATATGAAAATAATTACTAAGTTTTCAGTAATTGTCGCAGCCATTCCTTTGGGTGTTGGTCTCATGGGGTCGATTGTGGTACTCGCGGCTGGTCCGGCAACAGTTAATCTTGGTGCCTCGGGTAATTTTGTCATTTTGGCAAAAACAGGAATCTCAACTACCGGAGCTACCGCTGTCGTTGGAGATATTGGAGTTAGTCCTGCAGCCGCGACTTACCTGACCGGATTTGCATTGGCGCTCCCCGCGGGGAGCGCGTTTTCTACATCGGCGCTGGTAACGGGAAAAGTATACGCACCTGGCTACGCGGATCCGACTCCCGCTAACCTGACCACGGCGGTACTTGATATGCAGACCGCCTACACCGATGCTGCGGGGCGTGCGTCGACTGTGACTGAATTGGGCGCAGGAACTATCGGCGGACTGACACTCGCTCCCGGTGTTTACAAATGGGGTACAGGCGTCACTATACCCACAGACGTTACTCTCTCGGGTGGCGCACAAGACGTCTGGATTTTTCAGATAGCGCAAACGCTTACCGTAAGCTCCGGTGCGAAGGTGGTTCTTGCCGGTGGTGCGCAGGCGAGTAATATTTTCTGGGTTGTCGCGGGACAGACGACTCTTGGAACGACAGCCGTCTTCAATGGGACTATTTTGGATCAAACGGCGATTGTGCTTAATACCGGTGCCAAACTCAACGGTCGAGCGCTGGCACAGACTGCAGTCACCTTGGATTCAAGCACGATTACCCTGTCAACTTCGGCAACTCCTGCACCTACTTCCACGCCGGTCCCTACACCGACGCCAACTCTCTCTCCTACTCCAATTCCAACTCCGACTCCAACGTCGACACCGAGTCAGGTTGTGTGTACCCAGGATGCCATGCAGTGTCCGGATGGAGGCTATGTCTCACGACAAGGATCAGCCTGCACATTTGCCGCCTGTCCAGTTGCCGTTTCACAAGCGCCAACCCCACCCAACTCATCGGCATCATTGGACGCGGCCGCCGCTTTACAGGTTAAGCTCAACGGATTAGTGGCGACCCTGCAAGCACTCAAGGCGCAACAGACCGCAGGGCAAGGCTCCCCTACTTCGGTGGCTTCCAGCCAGCAAGTTCGGACAATTGGGATTGATCTTAAGATGGGCAGTAATGGCGGCTCCGTAAACATCCTTCAGCAGTTTTTGATTTCACAAGGGAAAGGTCCAGCTGCGCAAGCGCTCGCCAGAAATGGCGCAACGGTGCACTTCGGGGCTCTTACCCGCGCGGCACTTGCGGAATTTCAGGCAAGTGTTGGCATAACGCCGTCAAGCGGCTACTTTGGAGCAAAAACGAGAGCATTTATTAACGCTTTGAATTGATAGCTTTACCTTATGAAGGGACATATGAAAAATATAAAAAAACTTTCGGTTACGATACTAACTGCAGCGGTCGGTGCATGTGCACTTGGTCTCATGGGACCGGTGAGCGCGTTTGCGGCAACCTCTCCCAGTCTTGCAACTGCAGCCACCTACTCAATCTTAGCCGGTTCGACGGTGACGAATACCGGCGCGACGACCATTAGTGGAGATGTAGGTATCAGCCCGGGTACCGTGCCGCCAAACTATACCGGCTTTGGTACGGTAACGCTCGGAGGTACGCTCCACGACGCCGATGCGGCCGCAGGAACCGCGCAAGGAGATAAGAATACCGCCTACACCGCCCTTGCCTCCCAGGGGTGCGATACCGACTATGGAGGAGTTACTACGGAACTTGCCGGAAAGAATCTTGTGCCGGGCGTCTATTGTTCAACTTCGTTTCACTTGACATCGGGAACGCTCACACTCAACGGCGACGCTTCCGGAGTCTGGATTTTCAAATCGGCGAGCGATCTTATCATTACCGGGGGTGCCTCCGCCAAGGTTGTTTTTACAGGCGGGGGGTTAGCGTGCAATGTGTGGTGGCGAGTTGTTAGTTCCGCGACGTTTGATGCCGGCAGTTCGCTCGTAGGAAATATTCTTGCTGATACGAGTATTACGTTCGCCGCCGGCGCCAGTCTGAACGGCAGAGCTCTCGCGCGAACCGCCGCAGTGGCGCTTAGCAGTAATTCCATAACTGGACCGACCTGTTCGGCTCCTCCTGCTGCTGCTATTGCCACAACGTCGGGGGATTCTCGACCGGGAACAATCAATGTTGTTAAAATAGTTATTAACGACAACGGTGGAACCAAGACCGTCGCCGACTTTCCACTCTTTGTCAATGGCGTATCAGTCACCTCTGGTGTGACTAACAGCTTTGATTCCCATAAGGATTATTATGTGACCGAGACCTCGGATTCTCATTATACCCAGACATTCTCCGGCGACTGTACCTTTGATGGGCGTCTGGGTCTTAATCCGGTTAATACAAAGGTCTGCATCGTCACGAATGATGACATAGGCGCGCCTGTGGTCGTTCCGCCCGTGCCGCCTCTCATTGACGTAGTCAAAGTGCCCACTCCTCTGGCTCTGCCCGCCGGTCCCGGTTCGGTTACCTATGCCTACACGCTCCGTAATATTGGGACGGTGCCGGTTACCAATGTGACAATGGTCGGGGATACCTGCAGTCCCATACTTCTTGTCTCCGGCGATACCAATGCCGATGCCAAGCTTGATGTGGATGAAACATGGACGTACCGGTGTTCTACGACGCTTTCGGCGACTCACACCAACACAGTCGTCGCGACCGGTGTGGCCAATGGGATAACCGCAACTGATATTGCAAGCGCCACGGTCGTTGTTGGCGTGCCAGTCGTGCCACCCTTGATCCATGTGACAAAAGTGCCGAGTCCGCTGACGTTGCTTGCCGGAGGGGGGGTAGTTACCTACACCGAAAAAGTTACCAACCCGGGAACGGTCGCGCTAAACAATGTCCGTCTCACCGATGACAAGTGTAGTCCTGTGAAGTATGTTTCCGGCGATACGAATAGCGATTCAAAGCTTGATACCACCGAGACGTGGATCTACACCTGCCAGACGAATCTGACGAAAACGACGACAAACACCGTCATAGCGAGCGGTGAAGCCAACGGTCTGACAGCGAGAGATTTTGCGGTCGCTACCGTCGTTGTGGCCGCTGTCGTTCTGAAACTGCCGAATACGGGTCTTCCTCCGGAAGGAAGAAATATTCCATAGGATATCGCCATACCGGCTTGCATCTGTGGGATTTTAATCTTCTTTTCCCTTGCGCAAAGACGACGCACAGCATAATCTCGGCAGTGAGAAAGATGGGCGCACGAGCTGGACAAATTTTTGTCCAGCTCGTGTTGCCACAAATCTTTTGAAAAATCCATGCAATCGAAAATCTCATCCAAATACTTACTATTCATCATAAGTATTGCGGTGGTTGCATGCTCAATAATTATCTTCTTCCTGACAGTCAATTTGTTTGAACCGGGTCTTTCTACGAAACCAATATTGCAGACCTGCGGTCACTCTTCACAATCTATGAGTTATCACACTAATATCGTCAAGGATACGGAAGAGAATACAAATTTTCGCCATGTCTTGTTCACTGGTCCGAAAAGCCAGCTGGTCGTCATGAGTATCCCTCCTGGCGGCGAGATCGGGGAAGAAACGCACCAGTATACCGAACAAACCCTCTTTTTCCTTTCGGGAAGTGGCGAGGGCATGCTTAATGATAAAAAATTTCCCCTTGGTCCCGGCGATGTTGTTGTAGTAACTGCCGATACCAAGCATAATTTCCGGAATACCGGTACCGAAGCTCTCAAAATTTATACGGTCTATGCCCCTCCTAATCACCTTGACGGTCGCGTTCATCGTACGAAGGCAGATGCCGACGCCGACACAGCTGATGAGGCCGTCGGTGAATCGGATTCCTTAAAATAAAACAAAAAAGAATCACAAAAAACCCTTAAGGCATTAAGACGTTTCATTTTTTAAAGCTTTACACTTCGCACTACAAATTTAATCTGGGTTATGAAAATTCTCCTTTTTAAAAGGTTCATTCTCACACTAATCGTGATATTAGTATGTGGATGTGGCGCAAAGGATACTCTCGGCCAAACAAGTTCTAGCGTACTGTATGTTCCTTTGATAGGCCTCACATCAGTACCGGAACCGCTGGCATTGCCGAAAGGGGCAGGTATTGTCACCTACCACTACGCGGTTAAAAATTTTCTTAGAGAAGTTGCTTTGACCGATATACAAGTTATTGATGACACCTGTAGTCAGGTTGCATTTGTGGAAGGTGATGACAATCACGATGCCAAACTTGATTACTCCGAAACATGGAGGTATACCTGCACGACAAAACTTTTCAAAACTACGCGGAGCACCGCTACGGCAAAAGGTACCGCTTATGGTATCACGGCGACTCATAGAGCTTATGCTACCGTTCTTGTCGGTTCAAATAATCCTCCTCCGCTTGTTAGTATCGTGAACATTACCAAAGTTGCCTATCCTTTATCGCTTCCTAGAGAAGGGGGCAAGATCACTTTTACCTATAAAGTGAGTAATCCGGGTGTAGTATCCTTAAGCGAAGTAACCGTTGCCGATGATAAATGTAGTGCCATGTCGGGCAAACTAGGAGATACGAATGGCAATAATCTTCTTGATATACATGAAGTGTGGCTGTATACCTGTACGACGACTCTCAAACAAACAACGACGAATACCGTTACTGTTACGGCTTTTGCCAATGGTTTGAAGGCGGTTGATAATGCTACCCTTACCGTTAAAGTCGATACCCCGCTTTCTCGAACTTCACCAAGCTTTCCGAATGTGGGGGGGGATCCTGATGTAAAACCTAGTTTAAAAACCACCGTCTGGGAGATCTTATCCGTTATTCTGGCGGTCCTTATCGTAGTTTTTATAGTAATCCGCAAAACTAAACCGGATAAAAAGCGATGAAGATAAAAATCCCGTCGAAATTAATAATGATCGCAGTTTTTTTTGCGGGAATTGCTGGAGGTGGGTATTATTTTCTGTCGTCACCTTATCCCAGTGATAGTAAGCCCGTAACTGTCTTATCCGATGAGTCATTTGGCTGGAAATTTCCGGTGGCCAAGTTTCCGTCAACCGGATCAAGCCAGAATCTCATTGCCTATTCCGACATCCGGGATCCGGGAGGCATACCGCAAGGACTTCCGGTCCGCCTCAAAATTCCAAGGTTGGGCGTAGATTCGGCGATTGAAGACGCGCTTATCACGCCCGATGGAAGAATGGATGTGCCGGCCGGTTCTGTAAATGTCGCCTGGTTTGCGCTTGGTCCTCATCCGGGGCAAGAAGGGAGCGCGGTCATTGGCGGACATTTTGGTATTCAAAATGGAGTACCGTTTGTTTTCTATGATTTAGATAAGTTGAACGTACGCGATAAGATCTACATTGTAGATGACAAGGGCGATACTCTTGCCTTTATCGTTCGGTCAATCAGTTCATTTGATCGAAATGCCGACGCGACGACTGTCTTCACCTCCCATGATGGTTTGGCACACTTAAATCTGATTACGTGTGAAGGAATTTGGAATCAGATTAACGGTAATTATCCCCAGCGGCTCGTGATATTTACCGACGCGCTACCGGCAGAAGACAGTGTCAAGATTGAAAATATCACCACTGCTTTCCACCGATCACTTGGTCCTGGAGCGCGAGGTGCGGATGTCGCGGCACTACAAACCGCACTTGAGCAAAAAGGATTTCTCACGATACCGCCAGGAGTTACGAAGGGGTTCTTTGGCGTCTTGACGAGCGCTGCACTTGCCAAATATCAAGTAACCGTAGACTTGCCGCCGGTCGGCGTCTTTGGTCCGCTCACGAAGGCAAAACTTATTGCGGAGTTGCGGAGTAATCCTATTTTTCCCAGTACGGGGACGGAAAAAATCGCAACGCCAAATAGCGTACAAAAAACCTCTTTGTTCTTTCAGATACTTGTTCAGTCCGCAAAAAGTTTGTATCCGACTCCACGAGACGGCCTTATTACTTCCTTTCTTCTTATTTTAATAATTTTTATGGCCTTTAAGATCATCAGGCGATAAGATAAGTTTTTCCCGTTCTGGTAATGAGAGACCTTTTGAAAATCTATGCGATCGAAAATCTCATCAAAATGGTCATTACTCCTGATGAGTGTTATAAGTGTTGCGTTCTCTTCAATAATCATCTCCTTTCTGACTGATATACAGTCGGTCGCATCTGTTCATCCTGGTGTCTTTCAAGAACATGCACGTTTGACGATTCCAGTTCGTCTCATCATTCAAAAGATTAATGTTAACGCCGCCGTCGAGCAGGCAGGTCTTGCCTCTGACGGGACAATGGACGTGCCAAAAGGTCCTCTTAATGTAGCTTGGCTTAATCTCGGACCCCGTCCCGGGGAGAGTGGTAGTGCTGTTATTGCCGGGCACTATGGCTGGAAAAATGGGCAGACCGCTGCTTTTGATAATTTATATAAATTACGCAGAGGTGATGAATTGTATGTAGAAGATGACAAAAGAGTGATTACTTCTTTTATCGTGCGTGAAAGCCGAAGGTATGACCCGAACGCGGACGCTTCACCTGTGTTTAGCTCACATGACGGAAAGGCACACCTCAATCTTATTACTTGCGAAGGAGTGTGGGATAAGATTTCTAAAAGTTATTCCAAACGACTCGTGGTATTTGCCGATAAGGAATAGATGAGAGAATACTCACGTTAAAATATTTTGGTTTCAACGAAGGATTATTAAAGACGTCTATGACGAAAAACTAAAAAAACTCAAGGAGGAGCAGTACGATGCGCTGATGCAGATGGAGAATCATACCAAAGCCGATGAAAGCTGGAATCTAACGGCTTCCCGCGTGCTGGATGTGGCTCAACGGGCATTGGACATCTTCAACCGTTCTGAACCAAACGAAAAACGGCAATTCCGAATTACTTACTTCAGAACTGCCGCATTTCGCAAAAAAAGCTAGTGTTTGACCTACGAAAACCGTTTGATAGTATCGCTTTGTACGATAATCATCCTACGGGGCTCCGCACTGTGGATGATGTTAGAACCATTTTTGAGAGGCAAAATGAGTATATCTACATACCAAACCTTACTCCCACAGTGGCAGATTTGGTTTATTGATTCCTAGATGAGTTCTTTTATCTCACAAATGAGTATACTTGCTCTTTGAGAGAATGGACAAAGCCATATAATCCCTCGGGGTATTTTGCTTGTATTGCCTCTTTCTTGGCATTCATATTTGGGAGCAGGAATGCCTGTGCGGATAGGTTTTCTTCGCCGCTATTCTTGTACTTCTCCATAATCTCACGAATTGCCTCACCGATTTCTTTGCCGTGTTGATCTATGGTCTTGGCATTTTGCCGCATAAAGTGCTTCACGCGATCTTCACGGGTCAAGAGAGGTGCGTTAAAAGCGATGTGGGCAAGTATATCAAAAGTGTCTACATCCTCAAGGTTCTCAATGGATTTAATAAGAGCAATGTTTACGCGCTTGGCTTCAAGGTCTGTAATAAACTTCTCGCGCTTTTGATGATCAAGCCAAATAATGCGCAACTCATCTGAAGAATGGATTGACTGCTCAATCTTGTCTTTTGAGTATTTACGATACTCGGCATATGAAAGCTTGATGCCGTCAAACTCAATTTCAACCTCCTCATCAATTATTACTTCAACGCCTTTGACGATTATTTTCTTCGGCGCGGATTTCCACGGCTTCAATCGGAACTCATACGGCGTTTCTTCTTCGGAGACGTGCGGCTTGAGCTTTTTACTCAACTTTTTGTAATCGGCGTGTTCAATGCTTAATCTCACGCTGTCATTTGAAGGCAAGCCGAATAGTTTGAACACTCCATCCTCATCAGTTTTGCCGAGCTTCTCCCAGCGTCCGAGTTTCGCTTTTACGATTGCGCCTGCAACCCCCTTTTCCCGCTTGTTGTCTACAACAATACCCATCACAAGCTTATCAAATGGCGGGATTGGTTCTTCAGGTGGCTCTGGCGGTTCGGGTGGCTTTGGAGCAATGTTCCATTCGTCAATAAGTCGCGTAGCGTTGGTAAAATCAATAATCCTGAAAAATCCCTTGCCCTCAAAAAGACGCGAGCCACGGCCGATGATTTGGTTGAACAGCACCCGCGAGGCAACAGGGCGCATAAAGACAATGTTTTGAAGATGCGGGATATCCACACCTGTTGAAAGCAGGTCTACGGTGGTTGCAACAACAGGCATCGCTCGCTCCTTATCGCGGAAACTCGTCAAATCGTCTTTGTCTTCGGCAACCACGCGAGATGCGTATTCTTCACTGCCCTTGAGTTCGTTGAGCTTATCTTTTATCGCTTGCGCGTGAGCCATATCCACGCAAAATACAATGGTCTTGCCGTAGGGATTTGTTTTACCCAGCACCTCAATGACTTTTTGCGCGAGTAGATCTATTTGCTCTGGAATAGTTACGGCTCTTTCGTACTCTGACGGTTCGTAGAAATCCTTTATTTTTTCCGGATCTATTTCATCATCATAAATAACTTCTTCAGCCGCCGCGATATTCAGCCCCTCGCGGTATAGATTGGTTGTAATTTTATAGATTTTGTAGGGCACAAGATAGCCATCCTCAATCGCTTCTCCCATAGAGTATTGAAATACTGGTTGTCCAAAGTATTCATAGACATCGATATTGTCCTCACGCTTCGGCGTGGCAGTCATACCGAGATGCTTTGCGGTATGGAAATGTTCAAGCACTATGCCCCAATCGCCATAACGGGAGCGATGACATTCGTCTATCACAATAAGATCAAAGAAGTCGGCTGGTATCTGCTGGTAGAGGTCGTTTGCAAACAGGGTTTGATAGGTAGAAAAATAGATGTCTCGGTTTTTATTGAAATCCCCGCCCTCAATTTTGCATCGCGCTCTTCCGAACGGCTCAAAGTCCCTGCCGTATGCGTCATCGCGGAGAATAATCCTATCACAAAGAAAAAGAACGCGATGAATTGTTTTTGATTTGACGAGTTTCCAAACAATTTGAAACGCGGCAAATGTTTTTCCTGTACCAGTTGCCATTGTGAGAATTGCCGCCCGCTTGCCGTTCGTAAATGCCTCAATCGTGTGTTTGATTGCTGTTTCCTGATACGCGCGTGGTCGTCTTGTACCCGCAAGATAGAGAGGATATGTGAGCGCGTCCAGCTTCTTATCGCCGAGCCCTTTCCACTCCAGATATGCTTGGTACATATCTTCGGGTGATAAGTAATTGGAAACCGCCTCTGTTTTCTTGGTGCGGCGGTCGTGAAGTATGGTTGTTTTGCCATTTGAAATATATGCAAACGGCACATCAAGGCGTTTAGCGTAATCCTGCACTTGGCTCAAGTGCTTCATCGGGTCTTCATCTTCTGCTTTTGCCTCAAGGACGGCAACCGCAAGATTTTTATACGAAAGCACATAGTCCGCGAACTTTGCCGTTTTCAAACGCTTGAACTCCTCGCCCTCAACAAAAAAGCGGTCATCGGCAATAGGAAATTGGCGAGTAAGATATTCCTCGCTCCATCCGCATTCGTGTATTTTGGGGTCTATCAGTTTGACCCGCGTATCGTCCTCCGAATATGGCATAGTTTATGTTATTAGCTTTGCATCCCATTTCTGCTGTTTGATAAAATCAATTGTGCGGGATACTTCAGCATCTTGAAACTTATTTGGCTTCCATTCGTGTAGTTTCTCTCGGATAACTTTCTCATCGGTTGTTTTTGTGTCCTCAATGATTTTGCAAATTGTAGCCAAACGCTCTATTGAAACGCTATCGCTTCTGGAAAAGAGTGGCATCATTTCATCAAGATAACCTTTCATCTTTTTTGCAATTGTAGAGTTTGAGTATTGCAATACCTTGTTGGCATTTGCGCCCAGCGCAAGAACTTGTCTGCCCCCTATATTTTTTCTGAAGAAAAACTTTTGTTTTTGAGAAAGCCCACCCATAACGGCTTTCTTTACCGCACTATCATACGGACCGAAGTTTTGGGCACTGAACTGGATACCGAGAGGCACTTGGTAAATCTTTTGCGCGAAATAAAGCATCTTTGCGACAACCATCTCGCCGCGCTCAAATCGTTTCAAAACCGAAGCAACTGCCTGCTGAATACCAAATGGTCTCGGAGCAAGGATAGATTGTGCAGGCACGGCTACTTGGATAGCTTCGGTCTTTGGCGCAAATGCCTCATTTAATACCGAGACCCGCAAGCTGGCAAATGACCTCTCTTGTTTATCAAAAAGATTGCCGAGCTGTTCGGACAACGCAAACGCTTCGTCCAATTCATCAATAATACGCTTCTGCTCGGCGAGGTCTGGCTTGCCATTTTTCATTGGAATAGGTATCGGAATAGTTAGCACTTCTTCATTGCTTATATTTTTCTGCGCCGCACCTTTGCCAAACGCAATACAAGTTTCCTCAAACATTCTGCAATTCAACATATGGAATAGGTACTCGGGTAGAACCGCATCATTTTGTATTACAAACTTGGAAACACGCTGGTTTAACACTGCGGGCAAGTGCTCTTTTTTTATAATACCAACTCGTCCAACATTCCCTGTGAGAGATATGAGAATGTCCCCGTCTTTAAGAATGAATTGTGCTTTTTCTTCGGCAATGTTTCGTGGGACAAAAACTTGATTGGTATCATCAATATAACCGTTTTTTACATTTGCAATCCTGATTAGTGAGAAACCATTATTTTCGTAATCTACGCTTTTATACGCAAAACCACTTTGAAGTGAGGTAAGAGCCGACAAAGAAAGTTGTGGGATATTTGTATCTTCGTACATATTTTTTAAGTATGAATGACGAATACTCTCGGCAAATGTCTGTTGTTTTATGGTCATTCGTTGTCCTTTTTCAATCTCCGCAAAAACCTTGTCCAGCTTATCGGCGATACGCATTTGCTCGGCGAGATTTGGTTTGCTATCTTTGAATGGGATGGATAATTCTATATCTCCGAGATTTTTCCTACTAATTCTCTTTCGCGTAGAACCTGTAACCATTTTATAGACCTGCGTTCTGGATTGTTCGGCATTCAATAAATAGTTCAAATACCTTGTATTGTACTCGTCTTTCGGACGAAAAATTGCGCAGTCCACAGCAGTCATCATTCTATACGGCAATTTTGGGATAATACACGACCTGCCGATGGGGTCAGGCAAGCGCGAAATAAGAATGTCGCCTGCGTATATCTCTGTGCAGTTGAGGCGTTTGAAAGTTTGCTCACTAACAAAATGCTTTACCTCTTTGTTGCGGTATAAAATAACTCCGACATTACCAGTTTGAACCAGCAAGACACCTTTTGAGGACTGGTCTTTACTCTCAATCCAGTCCCCGTCCTCAAAGACGGATGCAATGTCAGATAATTTTTGTTTCTTCCATTCCATATTATTTCTTCAAAATCTCTTTGAGTGATAAAGCGACCTTATCTATCTCGCGTTGATTGTTCTCAATTTCTTTGAGTATTTCATCAGGCGCAAGCAAGACACCGCTATCGCCGCCATTCGGGTTCTTTGGTGAAATGTCATAGCCGTGCTCTTTGATTTTCTCAATCGGGACAACCCACGAGTTCTCGGACACTCTGCGCTTTTTCCACCACTCAAAAATGTCCTCGAAATGCTCATCCCGTATATTTTGCTTTTTTGTAAACTTACCCTTGATTTCTCCGTACCAGATTTCTTTTGTTGAGCCAGTTTTATCAAAAAAGATAAGGTTTGTTTTTACTCCTGCGCCCATCTCCGTAAATACACCCTGCGGCAGAGAGATGATGCTGTGCACATTGCACTTCTCCAGAAGCTCTTGACGAATACGAGCCATCGCCCCGCCACCGAACAAAATGTTTCCCTCGGGCAATACAACGCCGCATCTTCCACCATTCTTTAGATGGCGCACTATGTATTGTAATGCCATAGCTTCCGTTGCTGATGTTTTGATGGGGTAATTTTCCGCTATTCTTTTTTCTTCCTCGCCGCCAAAGGGAGGGTTGGTGAGTATGATATTGAACTTCGCGCTTTCGGAGACATTGTGAACATCCTCATCAAGGGTGTTCGTTCTGATAAGATTTGGCACAAGAATATGGTGCAAAATCATATTCATATTGCCAATCAAGAACGGTAGTGGCTTTTTTTCTTGCCCGTAGAATGTTTTGGTTTGAAGCATCCTCCACGCATGGACATCCTTTGCAGAGTTCTCATAGAGATGATCAAAACTCTCAACCAGAAAACCACCAGAACCGACGAATGGGTCAAAAATTGTTTCGCTAAGTTTTGGATTCACAATTTTGACCATCAAGCGAATGATGGGGCGGGGCGTATAAAACTCTCCCGACCAGCCGCCCTCGCTTCCCATAGCTTGCAGGATTTCTTCGTAGACCTGCGAAAGAAGGTGTGTATCTTGAAAGTGGTGCGTTTCAATCCTATCCAAGATCTCAACAACATCAAGGAGATTGTGAGGCGAGCGAATACGATTGCCGGAGAGCTCACGGAATAGCTCGCCGATTTAGTCTTTGTCTTTCGTACCCTGGAGTGCCTTGAGATACGGGAACAGTTTTTGATTGATGAAATATATGAGTTCATCCTTGTCTTTCCAATCTTTCTTTGCCCATAATGACCATTGATATTCCTTATCAATAATGGATTTGTATTTCTTGCCTTCCGCTTCTTCAAGTTCCTTGAGCTGACCCTCTACGCCTTCAAAGACCTTCAGAAAAAGGAGCCAAGAAAACTGCTCAATGTAGTCCTTTGCGCCAACGCCGTCATCGCGGCGCAAAATGTCGCAGACACGCTTTATATCTGCTTTGGTGAGGGCATCTTTTTTGGGTTGTTCTTTCTCCTTTCTCGGCATAGTAATTGTAATTTTTATTCTACCTACGCAATAGCCAGCGCATGAGCGCGTGGGATGGAGTTCTTCCAGAGTCTTCAAAGAAGATTCTGGACAAGCGAAGCTTGTGTTGGACTGATACTATGGGCGTAAGCCCATAGAGATTCATTTTGGTTGCAGGAGCTTGAATATATCCTCTTTTAGGTATCGCCGATCTCTCCGTGCACCAAAACGCACGGCTTTCAATATCCCTTTTTCATCCCATTGTCGCAGGGTATTCGGGTGGCACTTCAAAATCCCGCACGCCTCTTTGAGGGTGAGCAGTTCCGGCATGATTTGTCCTTTTTTCCGCATCTTCACTATTGATTTCTAACTTACCATTTGTTACTATTGAGTGTACATCAGCATTTCTGTATCCGCAATCCACAACCCAATTACTATTACAACGCTTATGCAAGACGGCTACCTTGAAGATTTTCAGATCGCCCTATTGAAGCGGCTCGCGTTGAGCAATGGCACATTTGTCTTGCCCATTCCTTCTCTTAGTTTCCATACCGCCGATACGGCAAAATCTCGATGGCAACAGATTTTTCAGTATTTTCGTTTTCTGCACAATGATGGTTCCGTTGTGATAGAAGGAGTTCTATTATCTTCCTCATATATCAAATCAACTAAAGGTAATGATGGCGGAACAGGTACGGATTTTTTTGGCCTACCAAGTGAGGTTTACGCAAAAGTCGTACGCGGTCAACGCCTTACCTTTGAGGAATTTTGCGAGATTATTGATGATCCGATCAATCGTCCAAAAATCGATCTCATCCTATGCCATAGTACAGTTTATGCCACTATCTCGGAAGAGCAGGGGAAATGTGTTCGGAAAAAACTTGATGAGTATATTGAAAATTTTGCGAAAAATGAGCTTAAACGACCGTTATGGAAAGCGCGTTTTTTTAATTTTGAACAAAACCGCGAGCTATTTCAAAAATTTGCTGACTCATTCCTCCTTTCCGATACTCCACATCATGTGGCAGTTGATATATTCCGGATCGCCGAAGCTAATGACATTCAAGCAGGGAATGTTTTTTTTGAACACTTCCGTCTGCTAGAAACACTTCTGTATTTTGAGAAGTTTGACATGCTTATCATAAAAGATTTTGGGAAGACGGAGAATCCTCAGCGCACCGCCGGGTATGTTATTGTTGATTTTGTGCATTTTGGCATTGAGCAGGCCAGTGAGAAGATGGTTGCGATTCTTAGGAACGGCTTTCAAGACGGAAAAGTCATACGATGGCATTGCAATGTATGTAACGGCTTCATACAGGAGATTTGCAATGCAAGGGATTTTTTTACGGCAATCAGCAGATTTAACAAAGAACACCCCCGCTCTTGTCGTAGAACAAGCACCCATAAATGCTGGCTCATCCTTGACCGTGATATTTTGTTTTTTAACAGCATGGTACGGCTGGATGAGGGAATATTCCGCGAAAATAAAGGGAAGAAGTTGACTCATAGTGTTCCTTTGAGGTATAATCCCAAAGAGGCTTAGACAAAATTGAACATTAAAATCAGCGCGGTTCCGCCTTGTATCACCATGTGAAGGAGAACAAGGCAGTTATTGAGTTTCCATAAACACCATGTAAGGAGTTCGTAACGCGGGTAACGCTGAAAAGCGGATAGCCGCCGAAACCGAGATAACAGAATAAGTATAACCGTTTTTGCGGTAAATACTGGTTTTGTTGTGTCGGTTTCTTGATTACCCAGACATAACCAGCAACCGCAAAACGGAGTGCTGGTTTTATTTTGCCCTTAAGACCTTTCAGATTTATGAACAATCACAATTACAAGCTACTTAAAGACGACGAGCATGTCAGCTTCTCCGAATTCTCCCTTGCTATAACGCTTATTTGTCTTGGATTCAAACTTGATGCGCTCAACCGGAACGATCAGACATACCGGAAAATTGAATTTACCTTCTCCAAAACGGGAGCGCTTGAAGCGGCAATCACCCGTTATTGGAACGGCGACTTACTTATTGAACCAAAGACATTTTGGAATGTGAGCCGAGAACTCAAGAGCCGGATGCGCTCCGCCGGAGCGTATGCTACTGACTGACGAGCAAATTGGTCGGTTACAAACTCTCTATAAAACCCGCTTTGGCGTGGAAATTAACCGCGCGGAGGCGCTTGAAAAAGGAATCAAGCTCATGCGCTTGGTTGAGTTGGTATACCGACCTATGACGGCAGACGAGCACGAGAAAGTGCAGGAACGCCGGAGAGAAACCGGCGACTTATAAACCCCTTAATAACCTTGAACTATATGCAACTTCAAACGATTACGATGAAAGAGTATCTGATCCGTAAAGACATTACATTCCGAGAATTTAATGGAGAATTGATAATCCATTGTGTTTTTAATGGCTGTGATGATGACAGTGTGGGCAAGGAGGCGCACTTGTATATCAGCGCGGCCACGGGGCAATACCATTGCAAGAAGTGTGGAGCGCGGGGCAATATATTTACCCTCGCCAAGCACTTCGGAGATGGCGTGGAGGAGATTGCCCTCAACCCGCGAATGTCCAAGATAAAGCCGCCGCGAGTGGCGAAATTTGACGCAGGGCTGGTGGAAACCTGCCATCGAGCACTTCCAGCCAATATCGGCCGATATCTCAACGATAGAGGCATCACAGACGCTATTATAAGCGCCTACAAGCTCGGCTGGGGCAAGTTCTATGGCAGATGGTGGATTACTATCCCGATCAAAGACGCGGAGGGCAATCATACCTTTCTGAAATTGCGGCGAGATCCAGAAGACACTACCAATCCCAATAAATACAAATGCTACCCTGTAGGAAGTAAAGCCACGATTTTTGGCTGGGATATATTGAGAGGCAATGAGGACAGGATAGTCATCTGCGAAGGAGAGTTTGATTGTATGCTGTTAATTGCTCGCGGCGTACCTGCCATTACCTCAACGGCTGGGGTAGGAACTTTCAAAGAGGAGTGGGTGGAAAGAATAGGAAAAGGGAGAAAAATCTACATCTGCTTTGATGTGAACGATAAAACTGACGCTGGCAAGAAAGGTGCGGAGAGCGTAGCAAAAATGTTGGAGAATACTGGAAATGAAATCTTTATCATTACTCTTCCAGATGAAGTCGGAGAGGGCGGAGACATTACCGATTACCTCGTGAAATTGAACGGCAACCCTGATGACTTGTTTGGAAAATACGCAAAAAGGTTTAATAGTTCTGAAAAATACGGACGCATAATGAAAGTTGAGAAATTGGAACGAGAAGTAGCTTTCGGTGAGTGGCAAGAGACGATTACAAGCAACTTTCCAGAATTATTGTTTTGTGCGGAGGTTGGACTATCTGTCATTGCCCAAATCCTCATCAAAGAGATCACCAATCCGTTTGCGCTCGTATTGGTTGATGTCCCCTCTGCCGGTAAAACCATAGCAATCAATTTCTTCTCGGAGATTGAGGGATTGACCTACGCGACCGATAAGTTTACACCCGCTTCGTTTGTATCAAATGCGACCAATGTCAAAAAAGAGAAGCTGAAAGAGATAGACCTCTTGCCGCGCTTGAAATATAAGATGCTATTGTTGAGAGACCTGTCCGTTCTGTTCTCAAAACGGGATGACGATTTGAACGAATGTTTGGGATTATTGACGAGGGTGCTCGACGGGGAAGGTCTTAATACCGATAGCGGGGTGCACGGGCAACGGCAATATGTCGGCGAGTATCTCTTTATGATTTTAGCCGGATCAACGCCGATACAACCGCGCGTATGGAAAATGATGGGCAACCTCGGCTCGCGCCTGTTCTTTTTGAACATTAACAGTAAAGATAAAAGCGAGGATGAGTTAGCGGATCAACTGACGACGCTTGCCTATAAAGAGAAAGAAAAGATTTGTCGGGCAACCACAAAAAACTTCCTCTACACGCTTTGGTACAAATATCCGGATGGAGTGGACTGGGACAAAGTTGCAGACAGACCGGAGGAGCGGCGCATTGTGGCTCGGTGCGCCCAACTGTTGGCGAAACTACGAGGCGTCATCAATGTCTGGAAAGACAAATGGCAAGACGGCGAAGTATATGATCATACTCATCCCGTGATAGAAAAACCTGATCGGATAAACCAGTTATTCTATAACCTTTGCAGGGGACATGCTGTAATATGTGGCAGAACCCAAATCAATCAGGAAGACCTCCGGCTGATCGTGGAGCTGGCGGTTGACAGTGCACCAATCATACGAGCAAAGCTGTTCAGAAAATTATTGGAGAGCAATGGAGAGATGAAAACTGACGAGGTCATGGTAGCGTTGAAGTGTTCTCGCCCCACAGCTTTGAAAGAGATGGAAGCGATGAAGATCTTGGATGTGTGTGATACTGCGCAAGACGGCTCCGGCGAAGTCGGTGGGCAGGAAAAAATCATTCGTCTTAAAGATGGCTTTCGTTGGTTTTTGAGCGATGAGTGCAGGACAATACGAGGGCTACTACCCACCCCAAAACAAGAGATTGACCAACAAGACCCGCTAGGAGATTTTCTTTAGTGGTAATCAATAAAGCAAATCTGACGCTGTACACCATAAAAAAGGGGTGTGCTCCTGCTAACAGGATAAGCACGGGTAATAACAAACAAAAACCATGACCGAAATATCACAAAAACAACTTGAGGCAAATCGTGAGAACGGCAAGCTCGGCGGCGTGAAGACCGAGGAGGGAAAGGCGGGGAGCAAATACAACGCCTTAATACACGGCTTATTAAGCAGGGAGGTTCTACTTGA
>OBEQ010027639.1_pt1 | contig 19966 bp, 18 predicted proteins | sample 1670901 | NCBI WGS metagenome assembly OBEQ01 (sample SAMEA104232315, study PRJEB22302) | groundwater metagenome | biome: forest; feature: aquifer; material: groundwater | place: USA | collected 2011-08-07 | depth 5.4 m
GAGTCTTATGGTTTTGAGCCTTTGGAGACGCCCGCTCTGGAATATGAAGAAATTTTGGTAGGTAAATATGGCGATGAGGGAGACAAGCTGATGTATAGATTCGAGGACAACGGAGGCCGCAGGGTTGCTTTGAGATATGATCAAACCGTGCCTCTGGCACGAGTGATAGCGCAATATCAAAATATAACTTTACCACTCAAAAGATATCAAATCCAGTCGGTCTGGCGGGCTGAAAATACCCAAAAAGGCCGCTACCGCGAATTCCTTCAGTGCGACGCTGACACAGTCGGTTCAATCTCTCTCTTAGCTGATGCCGAAACAATAGTAACGGCGGCAAAATCGCTAGAAGCGTTGGGTTTTAAAAAATATAAAATCGCCATAAATGATCGGCAAATTTTTAAAGAATTTCAAACTCCAGTTATAACCATAGTTGACAAACTAAAAAAAATCGGAGCAGAAAAAGTAAAAGCTGAACTAAAAACAGCAGGATTTTCCCCAAACATTTTAAAAGAAATTCTCAACAAAAAACCAACTGCCGCAGTTGAAGAAATAATTTCTTACTGCGAAAAAATGGGAGTTGATAAAAAAGCAATTAAATTCGATCCGACACTTGCTCGCGGACTTGACTACTATACTGAAATGATATTTGAGCTTGAAGTGGAAGGATACAGCGCAGGTTCTGTGTGCGGAGGAGGCCGATATGATAATCTTATTGGTATGTTTGCCGGGAAACCGATTCCTGCAGTCGGCTTCGCTTTTGGCTTCGATCGCATAATTGAAGCAATGGAGGAACAAAAACTTTTCCCCAAACGGCTGAATGCTTCAGCAACCCAAATTCTGGTCACAGTGTTTCCAGGTTACAAAGAACAAAGCATACAACTTGTCTCTACGCTTCGAAACAAGGGCATCAACGCCGAACTTTATCTTGAAGATACAAAACTTGACAAGCAATTAAAATACGCTGACAAAAAAAACATTCCCTATATTGTTATCATTGGGCCGAATGAGATAAAAGACAAAACCTTGACTCTAAAAGATATGAAAACGCAAAAACAGGAATCAGTCACGCAAGATGAATTGTTAGAACGTTTTTCCCGTAAATGTGATTGTGGAGAGGAGTGTGGTAACAACTGTGACTGTTGACCCAAATGTTGCAATAATTGAAGCCTTGCCTGGGGTGGGAGGAGATGAATCAAAGCTTTGGTATAAAGAGCTTCTCCTTTCATATATCCGTTTTGCACAAAAGCAAGGACTAAAATTTTCTTATCTTGACGACAACATTGTCAAAATAAGTGGACCGGGCGCTTTCAATTTTTTCAAAAACGAAACCGGTGTACACAGGGTTCAAAGAATTCCGGAAACAGAGAGAAGAGGAAGAATTCATACTTCAACAGCTGTAATAGTAGTCCTGCCACACATTCAGGAATCAACAGTAAGGATAAATCCAAACGAAGTGGAATGGCAGTTTTTCAGATCCGGTGGCCATGGAGGACAAAATGTGAACAAGGTTTCAACCGCGGTAAGACTTACTCACAAACCAACAGGTATCACTGTCACAGCAAGCCGTGAGCGCTACCAGGAGGCAAACAGAAAGATAGCTCAAGAACTTTTGGCGGCAAAACTTTACCAGCTTGAGGAAGAGAAACGAAAAGGTATGACCGCTTCATACGTCAAAGATGTTGGCACGGGTGAGCGAGCTGAAAAAATAAGAACTTATAATTTTCCACAAAACCGCCTGACAGATCATCGCATCGGAAAAAGCTTTCACAATCTTGAAGAAATCATCTCCCAAGGAAAATGGGACAAGATTCTGCTATAATATTTTTTCTATGAAAGCAAATATTCATCCAACCATTTATACCGATGCAATCATAAACTGCACCTCGTGCGGCAATACTTTTACCACTTCTTCAACAAAAAAAGCCATAACTGTTGACGTATGCTATAAATGCCATCCATATTACACAGGAGAACATCGCTTTATCGACACACAAGGTAGAGTAGAACATTTTCAAAATAAACAAAAAGTTGCAGCAGCGATGAAAGAAAAACTTGCTACTAGTAAAAAATCTAAAAAGAAAAACAATCAAGAAGAACAAGAACCAAAAACACTCAAAGAGCTCTTGAGCGAAATCTGATTTTCTGTTATAATAACTCTGTCACCAAAACTCTGGGTTCCGACAAAGGTAAAAATAATTTCCCAGAATAGTCCAAGTTCAGCTTGGCAAGTGAAAAAATATGGTAAGCGTAAAGAAAAAAACACAAGTTGATGAACTATCGGAATTAATAAAAAATAGTCCTCACTTTGCTCTCGTCAAATTTGAAAATACTCCGCATACAACCCTAGAACAGCTTAGAAAAGAGCTAAAAAAGAACGAAGCTACTTTTAAAGTCGTCAAAAAAAGCCTGTTTCAAAAAACAATAAATAAACTTGCGCTTTTAGATAAAAATATCAAGGAACTTCAAAAAAAAGTTTTTCCTCTTAAAGAAAATTCAGCTCTTTTAACTCTGGGAAATGACTACACGAAAGGATTGAATACGTTTGCAAAGTTTATTAAAAATGAAAAAAGTCTATCTTTCAAATTTGGTTTTCTCGACAAGAAACTTTACCTGGCAGACGAGATACAAAAAATATCAATGCTTCCTGGCAAAGATCAACTCATGGCTCAACTCGTTTCTTTTATGAAATCTCCTCAAACAAAACTTATATATGCTATGAAATTTAATATTAATAAGTTTGTTTATGTGCTAAAAGGGAGGTGATTTGGTATGGCTGAAAAAGCAAAATTGACTACAAAATTAGACAAGCTTGCCAAAGAAATAGAGGGTTTAACGGTAGTTGAAATGTCAGATTTGGCAAAATATTTGGAAGATAAGTTTGGAGTGACCGCAATACCAGTTGCAGCGGCCGCTCAAGCAACACAATCCGACTCCGCTGCAGCTACGGTGGACAAGGAAGAAAAAACTACATTCACTGTAGTTTTAACATCAGCTGGTGATAATAAACTTGGTGTTATTAAGGCTGTCAGAGAGATTAATCAAAACCTTGGACTTATGGAAGCAAAGAAAGTTGTAGAAACGGCTCCTCAAGAATTACTTAAAGATGTCAAGAAAGAACAGGCGGAAGAAGCAAAGAAAAAACTCGAAGCTTCTGGTGCTAAGGTAGAGCTGAAATGACGGTTAAAATCATCTATAATTAGATTACATGGATAAGTCAAAAAAATCCCACTACGGTGCTGAATCTATTGTCGTCTTGGAAGGCCTGGAACCTGTCAGAAAACGTCCCGGAATGTATATTGGCTCCACCTCTCAACAGGGACTCAATGAGTGCCTAAGAGAGATCGTCGATAATGCAATAGATGAGGCTCTTGCAGGTTTTTGTAAGCAAATTTATATTCTCATAAAACCTGACGGCTATCTTACTGTCTTTGATGACGGTAGAGGAATTCCTGTTGAAAAAAATCCGAAATATAAAGTTTCTTCTCTCGAACTGGTCATGACCAAACTTCATGCCGGAGGAAAATTTACAACTTCCGCGTATAAAGTTTCAGGAGGTTTACACGGTGTGGGAGCTTCTGTTGTAAATGCTCTATCCCAACATCTCATCGTCGAAATAAAAAGGGACGGACAACTCTACAGACAAGAATATAAAAAAGGTATTCCAATATACCCGGTTAAAAAAGTCGGCGAATCAATACTGGGATTTACATTTAAACAAGGCACAGCTGTTTCTTTTTTACCAGACAAGGAAATATTTAAAGAAACCTTAAAAATAAACTTCCCTGCTTTTAAAAAACAAGTAAAAGAGAGAGCATATCTTATAAATAACGTTCATTTCAAAATAGAAAACCAAGATTTGGGAGAAAAACTTGCATATTTCTTCGATGGTGGAATCGTCTCCTTAATTAAAGATATTAATCGGGGTAAAAGAGCATTACATCCTGCAATATTAATCAAAAAACAAGTTGACGACAAGGAAATAGAGGTAGCGATCCAGTACAACGATTCGATAAGTGAAAATGTAATGTCGTTTGTAAATGTCATTAATACTCATGAAGGTGGAACCCACCTGACCGGATTTAGGATCGCCCTAACAAAAGCCGTCAATAATTATGCTAAAAAAATATTAAGCGAAAAGGATTTGAAAGAAGCGTTGACGGGTGAAGACGCTAGAGAAGGCTTGGCTGCAATAATTTATGTAAAAATGCCGTCAACCAATCTCCAGTTTGAAGGACAAACCAAGACAAAACTTGGAAATTCAGAGATTCAAACTATAGTCCAACAAACTGTGTCTGAATTTCTTGATGTTTTTTTTGAAGAGACCCCTAAAACGGCTAGAGAGATAATCGGAAAGGTGTTTTTGGCTCAAAAAGCAAGAATGGCAGCCAAGGCTGCAAAAGACGCAGTATTGCGAAAAGGAGCATTGGAAGGCTCTAGCCTACCTGGAAAACTAGCCGATTGCCAGGAAAAAGATCCTGCTCTATCTGAAATTTTTATTGTTGAAGGTGATTCGGCAGGCGGTTCTGCCAAGCAGGGTAGAGATCGCAAATTTCAAGCAATTTTGCCTCTTCGCGGTAAAATTTTAAATACCGAAAGAGCCTACTTGGATAAAGTACTTGCCTTTAAAGAGATTAAAGACCTGGTTATCGCCTTAGGAATGGGTATTGGCGAGAATGTTGATTACAGTAAACTCCGCTATCACAAGGTAATCATTATGACCGACGCTGACGTTGACGGTGAGCATATTAGAACTTTGATCTTAACTTTCTTTTTCCGCCATCTGCCTGATGTCCTCCAGAAAGGTCATTTATATGTTGCCCAACCGCCTTTGTACAGAATTCAATCGGGAAAAAAAGCAGAATATGTATATTCCGAGGAAGAAAAAGAAAAGACTGTCGGTTCTTTTAACTCAAAAGGCCAAGACTTACCAAATTCTCACAGTTCAATAAACATCCAGCGTTATAAAGGTCTTGGAGAAATGAATCCGGACCAACTCTGGGAAACAACAATGAATCCGGAAAATCGCGTTTTAAAAAAAATAACAATCTCTGACGCTCAAGAAGCTGACTATACCTTTTCAATGCTTATGGGAGAAGAAGTTCCTCCTAGAAAAAAATTTATTATCACTCATGCAAAAATGGCTAACTTAGATATATAAATATGGATATACTCTCAAACGCAATATTTTTTGCAGTCATAAGTAGCTTCTTATCTATTGGGTATGGTCTTTTTCTGACTACAAAAGTTCTTGCGAAACCTCGCGGAGATAAAAAAATGAACGAAATAGCTGATGCCATAAGTGAAGGAGCAACAGCTTACATGAAACGTCAATATAAAGTTGTGGCAGTAATTGGTATTATTATCCTCGCCGTCCTTTTTTATACTTTTGGTCTTCTAGCAGCAATAGGTTTTGCAGTAGGAGCAATTTTTTCAGCTGCAGCTGGTATTGTTGGTATGAATGTTGCAGTTAGAAGCAATATCAGGACTGCCCAAGCTGCAAGAAACGGTTTGTCCGAGGCTTTTTCTGTAGCTTTTTCAGGTGGTGCAGTAACAGGGTTCATGGTTGCTGGGTTGGCTCTTCTTTCTGTGAGCGGTTTTTTATGGGTAATAAGTACAAATAACAACTTTAATAATTTACAGCCATTGATAACTCTAGGTTTCGGGGCCTCATTAATATCTGTTTTTGCAAGACTTGGGGGAGGAATTTTTACCAAAAGCGCAGACGTTGGGACTGATATGGTTGGAAAGGTAGAAAAAAATATTCCCGAAGATGATATAAGGAATCCAGGAGTGATTGCTGATTTAGTCGGCGACAATGTAGGCGATGATGCTGGAATGGCAGCAGATCTTTTTGAGACTTATGTTGTAACTGCAATCGCAACAATGATTCTGGGGCAACTTACTTTTCCCAATAATCAATCAGTACTTTTTTATCCTTTACTTATTGGTTCAGTTGCAGTTTTATCAAGTATTGTCGGTTCATGGTTTGTCAGACTTCGAGGTAAAAACATTATGTCGGCTCTTTATAAAGGCCTAGGAGCTTCAGCAATATTCTCTATTTTTGGTTTTTATTATATTACAAAACAACTCTTTCCGTTTGGTCTAAACACAGGTAATACAATCTCATCAAATAAACTGTTTTATGCCTCGCTTGTTGGAATGATTGTCACAATTGGTCTTGTCCTCATAACAGAATACTTTACCTCAAAAAAATTCAATCCCATTAAAAACTTGGCAAGAGCATCAACCACAGGGCACGGAACAAATGTTATCGCCGGTCTTGCAATCTCAATGAAATCAACTTTTGCACCAATTCTTCTTATCTCCTTTGCCATATTGGTTTCGTATACTTTTGCAGGTTTATATGGTCTTGCAATCTCTGCAATGAGTATGCTTTCTTTGGCCGGAATCATAATCGCAATTGATGCATTTGGACCTATTACCGATAACGCAGGAGGTATTGCTGAAATGTCCAATCTTCCTGAAAAAATAAAGAGCATAACAGATTCGTTGGATGCTGTCGGCAATACAACCAAAGCTGTCACAAAAGCCTATGCCATTGGTTCGGCCGGACTTGCGGCCTTGGTTCTTTTTACAAGCTACACCCAAGAGCTCGCGAAATTCTCAAGTCGATTTCCGCAGGGAATTAGTTTTTCTTTATCGGAACCTATAGTTTTGATAGGACTTTTTATAGGTGGCAGCATTCCGTATTTGTTTGCATCACTGGCAATGGAAGCTGTTGGTAAAACAAGTGTTGCAGTTGTCAACGAAGTTAGAAGACAATTTAAAGAAATCAAGGGAATTATGGAGGGTAAAGCCAAGCCCGAGTACGGAAAAGCGGTTGATATTGTAACCAAAGCGGCCATTAAAGAAATGATTTTGCCTACTCTTTTAACCCTCGTTGCTCCTATTTTAGTTGGATTTTTACTTGGGCCAAAAGCCCTGGGCGGTCTACTTGTAGGTTCTATTGTGACTGGTCTTTTTGTGGCAATTTCTATGACCACCGGCGGTGCAGCTTGGGATAATGCAAAAAAATATATTGAAGAAGGACATTTTGGAGGAAAAGGAAGCTTTGCTCACCAAAGCGCAGTCACTGGCGACACTGTTGGCGATCCTTATAAAGATACTGCCGGCCCTGCAATTAATCCCATGATCAAAGTATTAAATATCGTCGCTCTTTTAATTGCTCCTTTTCTACTATAGTTTATTTTGAACTTTATAGAAATGAATAACTTAAAAAACAATATCCAAAATACTGAAATTACTTCCGAAATGAAGCGAGCATACCTTGATTATGCGATGTCTGTCATCGTCTCCAGAGCCCTTCCAGATGTACGTGATGGTCTCAAGCCGGTTCATAGACGAATACTTTTTGCAATGTATAAGCTCGGGCTCACTTCGGGCGCAAGATTCTCTAAGTCAGCCAAAGTTGTGGGAGAAGTTCTGGGAAAATACCATCCTCATGGTGATGTTCCGGTCTATGAAGCGCTTGTTCGTATGGCGCAAGATTTTTCAATGCGCTATCCCTTAATAAAGGGTCAAGGAAATTTCGGCTCTGTTGATGATGATCCTCCTGCTGCAATGCGTTATACAGAGGTAAAACTAACAAAAATAGCGGAGGAGATGTTGATTGATATCGAAAAGGAAACCGTCGCTTTCATAGATAACTTCGATGCAACATTAAAAGAACCTGTTTATCTTCCGGCAAAACTTCCAAACCTACTGCTTATGGGGGCCGAAGGAATCGCCGTTGGAATGGCGACCAAAATTCCACCTCACAATCTAACGGAAATTGTTGATGCTTTAGGTTTAATGATTGACAAGGCAAAAAAAGCCGATTCACAGATTCTATTCGAGACTACTACCGAGGATCTTTTGCAGTTTGTAAAAGGACCAGATTTTCCAACTGGAGGAATAATCTACGGAGCTTCTGACACAAAAGAAGTCTATACAACCGGCAGAGGTAAAGTACTTATCCGCGGACTGATTGAAGAGGAAGATTTAGGCAAAGGTAAAATGGCGATTATTGTAAAAGAACTGCCTTATCAAGTTAATAAAGCTACTCTAGTTGAAAAAATAGCGCAACTTGTAGCTGATAAAAAACTTGTTGGAATCTCCGATCTTCGCGATGAATCTGATAGAGATGGTATTCGAGTTGTCATTGAATTAAAACGAGATGCATCTTATAAAAAGGTCTTGAATAATCTTTTTAAATTCACGGAGCTTCAAACTACTTTTCCAGTTAACATAGTTGCTTTAGTAGATGGTATTCCACAAACCTTATCTTTAAAAACTATTCTTGAAAGCTATGTAAAACATCGGATTGATATTGTAACAAAACGTTCACAATTTGAGCTTGCCCAAGCCAAACACAGAGCTCATATTCTTGATGGCTACTTGATTGCTTTAGACAATATTGATAAAGTCATCGAGATAATTAAAAAATCAAAAGATGAACTTGAAGCAAAGACTCAGCTGATGAAGAAATTTAAACTTACTGAAACACAGGCTCAAGCAATTCTGGACATGCAGCTTAAAAGGCTCACCGGGCTTGAAAGATCAAAAATCGAAGATGAATTAAAAGTACTAAAAAAAACTATTGCGTACCTTGAGAGTCTTCTTAAAGACGTCATGAAAATTCTTAAAGTGATAAAGGATGAACTTTTATATCTTAAAGAAAAATACGGAGATGAAAGAAGAACAAAGGTTGTCAAATATAGACCTGGAGAAATAACTGATGAGCAACTTATTGAAAATAAAGAAGTAATCATAGTAATGACCAAAGAAGGTTATATAAAACAAGTTCCTCGCGAAACTTTCCGAGTACAAAATAGAGGAGGTAAAGGCGTTTCTGGCATAGAAACTAAAGATACAGACAACGTATATTTTATAACTACCGCAATGGTTCACGACCATATTCTTTTCTTCTCAAATCAAGGAAGAATTTTCCAAAATAGAGTTTGGGATATCCCACAAGGCTCAAGGATTTCCAAAGGAAAGGCTCTGATTAATCTTTTAACATTGAAACCTCAAGAAATTGTTACCTCTGTTCTTAACTATAACCTTGAAGAGTTTTCACAACAAAAAGAAATGTATATCCTAATGGCAACAAAAAAGGGGACTGTTAAAAAAACTTCTTTTGACCAATTTGCACACATAAGAAGCAACGGAATAAACGCTATTAAACTTGAACAAGAAGATGAGCTTCTGTGGGTAAAAATTACCGATGGAAAAAAATTTGTAATTTTGACCACCAAAAACGGTAAAGCAATTGTATTTAATGAAAATGAGATTCGTCCAACGGGAAGATCTTCAATGGGTGTAAAAGGCGTTACTTTGGAAAGCAGTGATGAAGTTATTGCAGCTGATGTTTTTGGAAACAACGAGTTTAGTAAAGATCTTTTAGTAATTAGTGAAAAAGGTATAGGTAAAAAAACTAAGCTTTCTTTTTTCAAGGGACAGCATCGTGCGGGTAAAGGTGTTAAAGTCACATCTGTTGATCAAAAAATGGGAAGGATTGCCTTTGTTAAAATTGTAGCCCCAGCGACCACAACGGTGATAATAACAAGCGGTTTAGGTCAAGTAGTTAAGATTTCAATCCAGTCTATTCCATCACGATCAAGAACTGCAAAAGGGGTTATTCTGATGCGCTTTTCTAAGGCGGGAGATAGAGTAGTCAGCGCAACTTTATTTTGATATAATATGGGATTCAAATTTTATGAAAATCCCTTGTCAAGAGATCACTGAATCTATAAAGAAAAATCTCATTAAGCGTGTTAAAGCGCTTAAAAAAAAGAAAAAAACGCCGAAGCTTTTAACAATCCTTATCGGCGAGTCACCGGCACAATTATCTTTTGTTGCTATAAAACAGCGCACAGCAAAAGAGATAGGCATTAAGTTCGAATTCCTTCATCTTAAAGAAACTCCAGAATTTTTGGATTTTGCAAACCTCCTTAAACAAAAATCTAGCGATAAAGAAATTACAGGAATAATAATTCAACAACCTCTTCCTTCAAAACTTTTTACAGAAACCTTATATAATTTTATAAATCCTCTTAAAGAAATCGAGGGTCATCAAAACAAGACAACTTATTTACCACCGCTTGGCCTTGCTGTTTTAACAGCTTTAAAATATGTATATCAGCACGGAAAAATCTCAGATCATTTGATTATTGATTCCCGATCGGACGCTGTTTTTTTTAAGAATGTATTAAAACATAAGCGCGTGGTACTTGTTGGGAGGGGAATAACCGGAGGGCAACCGATTGGTAAAACGCTTTCCTTTTTTAGAATAAACTATATCAATGTAAATTCTATAACTACAGACCCAGATCAGTATTATAAGGAAGCAGACGTTATAATAATCGCTGTTGGAAAAAAGGTTTTAACTGCGAATAATATTAAGCCAGGTGTAATCTTAATTAATGCCGGTTTAAGACGCGATAAGGGAAAGCTTAAAGGCGATTATGATGAAGATGAAATTAAAAATATTGCTTCCTACTATAGTACTACACCAAAGGGGATTGGTCCTATAGATGTACTTTACCTTTATAAAAATCTCATCGATTCTGCAGAGAAACAAAGATAATTACACTGAATGGCTTCATGAAAAAAATAATTGTCATAACGGGCCAAACAGCAACAGGAAAGACAAAACTCGCTATAAACTTTGCTAAAAAATTAAATGGTGAAGTTATAAATTGTGATTCAAGACAGATTTATAAGCATCTTAATATAGTAACCGGCAAGGACATAAATATATTCAAAAAGGAAGGAATAAAGATTTATCTTTATAATATTATCGATCCAAAAGAATATTTTTCGTCATACGATTACGCTGTAGTTGCTCGTAAAACAATTTATGAAATAATTCAGAAAAAGAAAACTCCGATAGTTGTTGGTGGAACATACTTATATTTAAAACATTTGCTTTATGGATTTGAGACAGAAAATATAAGACCTAATTGGGCCTTGAGGAAAAGCTTTGAGCAAAAAAAAGTGCACGAACTCCAAGAAATACTTAAAAAACATTCTATTCAATCATTCAATCGTCTAAACCCAAGTGATAGGAATAATCCACGAAGACTCATTAGAAAAATAGAAGTAGTTTTAGAAAAGGTCGGCGAGTGGCGAGAAACAGGGATGTTTAGAGCCAAAGTACGGGATGCTAATAAATTTAATATCGAGCTCATCGGCTTAAAGTTCAAGAATAAAGAAAGGCTTAAGGAAGCTATCCAAAAAAGAGTAGAGGAACGAGTAAAACAGGGTGCCTTTGAAGAAACAAAAAAATTGGTCAAAATGGACTATGCAAAAAATGATCCAGGATTAAATGCAATTGGATACAGACAAATTATTGATTATCTCGAAGAAAGAATATCGAAACAGCAAGCTATCGAAGAATGGATAAAAAAAGAAGTTCAATATGCCAAACGTCAATACACTTTTATGAAAAAAGACCCAAATATCAGATGGACTAACGTTGATTGAGTGTCTTTTTGGCCTTTATAACGTCTTTTTGAATCTGTAATACGAGATCTTTTTCTGAATTGAATTTTTTTATTTCGCGCAAACGTTTCACTATATTAATTGTAATAATCTGATCTTTCAAGTCTGGAATATTTTCGTCCCTTGTATCAATCAAAAATACTTCGAGAGAAGGTTGTTTTTCGTTAAACGTGGGAACAGGACCAAAATGTAAAGCGCCTTTGAAGTTTTTTTTATCAATCAGAACTGTAACTACATATATTCCATCTTTTAATTGAAAAGCTTTTGGTATTTCTAAATTTATTGTAGGAAACCCCAAAAATTTGCCCCTGCCTTTGCCTTTGATCTTTTGGCTTTGAAATTTCATCATCTTTTTTGAAATTGCGCAACTTTGTACATTGCAAAAAGAAGAATCGTTGCAGCTATCAACTGACTTGGAGCAAGAAAAGTTTTATACAAAAAAGCGTCAATAAAAATTGCTAAAACTGGAAATGCAAGTTCAAGAATTGTTGAGACTCTAACTTGTGTTGTTTTAAGTCCTTTGTAATAAATCAAAACGGCAACCATACCAGTGGACAAAGCAATTATTACGAATCTTAAAAGTTGTGAAACTGTAACTGTTGAGAGGCTCGCTTGTGCCCTTAAAATAAAAACAGTAAAAAAAGCCAAAACTGCTGTAATAATAAATCTTAATCCCGTAACAAAATTGTTGCTTTTTTTTTGCAAAGCAATTTTAGAAATTGTGGTTGAAGAACCCCAAGCAAATGCCGCACCCAGCGCATATAATGCGGCAACAATAGTATTTGAATCTGTCTTTATACCTACATATCCGTTTTTGAATGTTACAAAATATGCTGCAAATAAGGCCAAAACCGCCCACTTAAGATAATTTCTGGATATTTTTTCTTTCAAAAAAATTACAGCTGTTGTGATTGCAAATAATGGTTGGAGTTTTTGAAGAAGAAATACTACACTGAATGAAATATAATGTGTCATTAAAAGCGCTGTAGTAAACCATAAAGTTCCCAACACACCGCTTAGAAGCGATACAAACACCAGTAGGAAAATCTCTTTTTTTGTAACCTTCTCTCTATAGAAAGTTTTCAAAACAAACGGTGTTAGAATTAGAGCTCCAACCAGATGCTCATAAAAAACTATGGTAATTGCTGGAAGAACGAATAAACTTCTTCTTATAATTCCATCTAGCGCCCAGAGTATGGCTGCAATTATTATAAATAGAGGTCCAAAGTTGAAATTCTTTTTCATGCCCAATTATACTAATTTTTTTTGAAAAGTTTTAAGAAACCTTCTTTTGGAATCTCTATTTTTCCAACCATTTTCATCTTCTTTTTTCCCATCTTTTGTTTTTGCAAAAGCTTGTCTTTCCTGGTCCTATCTCCTCCGTAGAGTTTTCCAGTTACATCTTTTCTAAATGGGCTAATCTTTTCTGATGCAATAATTTTTCCTTTATATTTCGCTTGAATTTTTACTTCATATTGCTGTCTGGGAATAATCTCCTTTAAATTTTTTACTATAAAATTTGCTTTTTCCTGAGCTTTTTCGTAAACCACTATTTCGGAAAACTCTTCAATTGGCTCGCCGTTTAATAAAATATACATCTTATCTGCTTTTACTGGTTCGTAGTCTAGAAACTCCCAATCCAAAGATGCATAGCCAGAACTTACACTTTTTAGATTATCGAAAAAGTCAGATATCATCTCGCTCATAGGCATTTCATAGTGTAAAGAAACTTGATTTCTATTATCCATAGTGATAAACCTACTTCTATGTTCCTCGCAAAGCCCCATTACTTGCCCCATATACTCTGATGGCGTGATAATTAAAACCTTTACATAGGGTTCATAAAAATTACCAGCCTTTATTTGATACTCAACTTGAGGTAACGTCAGAATAAGATTCAATCCATATTCTCGTTCAAGTCTTTCTCTAACAACGTCTGCATGCAAAAGTCCCAAAAAACCAACGCTTAAACCTGCTCCCAAGGCTTTACTATAGATTGAAACAAATTCCAATGAAGAATCATTAAGTTGCAGCTTTTCGAGTGCTTTTTTAAGGTTTAAATATTCATTGGGATCCGTTGGGAAGATTGATGCAAAAATCATCGGCTTTATTTTTTTATACCCAGGAAGGGGAAGAGATTTGCTTTCTTTATCTATTAAACTATCTCCAACTTGAACATAATGGATGTCTTTTAAATTTGTTACCACATAGCCTATTTCTCCAGCTGTAAGTTCGGCTTTTTTTGTCAAATCCGGAGTAAAAATTCCTACTTCTACAACTGCAAAAACTTTATTCTGTGCGGCCAACTTTACGCGAACACCTTGTTTTAATTGTCCCTGAAAAACTCTAATGAATGCAATGACCCCACGGTGTGCATCATAGTATGAGTCAAAAATTAGAGCTCTGAGGAAGTCCATTTTTATGTGCCTTCTTCCCAGGAAGAAAGATATTTTTTTTGTTCCCGAGATAATTTGTCAATTTTTACTCCTTCGCTGGCTAATTTAAGCGCTGCTATTTTTTTATCAAGTTTTAAAGGAAGACTATAAACTTTATTTTTGAGTTTCGTTCTATTTTTCCACATGTATTCTGCGCCCAAGGCTTGACCAGCAAAACTCATATCCATAACGGAAGCAGGATGACCATCAGCTGCAACTAAATTAATCAATCTCCCTTCGGCCAAAAGATAAATTTTTTTATTTCCGAGATCGTATTCGTCAATAAACTGTCTTCTTCTAGTTATTTTTTTAGCCATTTTTTCCAATGCTTTTTTGTTTATTTCAATATCAAAATGGCCTGATTGAGCCAGGATAACATTGTTTTTTGCAAATTTGAAATGCTTCATATCCACAACATTTTTATTTCCTGTTGCAGATAAAACAATATCGGCAAGGGTAATCGCTGATTTTAACGGCATTACTCGGAAACCGTCCATTTTTGCCTCAAGTGCTTTGACAGGATCTACTTCACATACTATAACTGAAGCTCCCATTCCTGCAGCTCTTGCAGCAACACCCCGTCCACACCACCCATAACCGCAGACTACAAATGTTTTGCCGGCAAGCAAAATATTTGTCGCCCTGATTATTCCATCTATCGTAGACTGTCCAGTTCCATATCTATTGTCAAAAAGATGTTTTGTCAGATTATTATTTATTGCAAGAACTGGTATTTTAAGCACTCCTTTCTTTTCCATTGCTTTGAGTCTCATAACTCCCGTTGTCGTTTCTTCTGTTGATGCCGACACACTAGAAAGTATAGATTTTCTTTGACCATGGAGTAGACTCACTAAATCCGCACCATCATCCATTGTAAGATTAGGTTTATTATCAATTACTTGATTTAGATGTTTATAATAAGTATTATTATCTTCTCCTTTTACTGCAAATGTAGAAATCTCAAAATGTTTTACTAGGCTTGCTGCAACTGCATCGTTTGTCGATAGGGGATTGCTCGCGCATAAATAAACTTCCGCTCCAGCTGCTTTAAGTGTTATTACTAAATTTGCAGTTTCAGAGGTGACATGCAAACAACAACCTATTCTAACATTCTTTAATGGCTTTTCTTTTTCAAACCTATTCTTAATCAAATGTAGAACTTGCATATCGTTTTTTGCCCATTCTATTCTCTTTCTTCCTTCATCCGCAAGTTTTGGATCTTTTATATCATTTTTTAACATAGGCTTTTTATTCTATCAAGAATTTCTTTTTTTGTAGGTTTATGCTTAACTGTACCATAATGCTCAACAGCAAAGCTCGCTAGTGCGTTTGCCTGTTTTAAACAAAACTCTATATTCTTGTTTTCGATTATTCCTCCAATAAACCCAGCTCTCCATGCATCTCCTGCTCCTGTAGGATCTACAATTTTTTTTAATTTAAAAGCTGGTATTTCTAGTTTATGCCTTTTGTCTTGATATAATACTCCTTTTTCTCCCAAAGTTATAATAACTGCAATGTCTCGATTTAGCAGTTCAGAGATACTTGTTTTTAAAACTTTAATGACTCTTGAAGTCTCATAATCATTTCCAACTAGCCACCGACAGTTTTCTACACCTTTTTTTAAATCATTTCTTGATATCCAAGTAAGCACCATACCAGGATCAAGCATATAATCGGCCTTAAGATCAATCGTTTGATTCATAAAATTTAAGAAGGCTTTTGGATGATTAGCTGAAATTATAACCAAAGAATTCTTCTTTGCATAGCGATTTAAATTAATTTCTTTAGCCTTTTCTGAAGCTCCATAATAGTAACCCCATATTTGATTATCTTTTATATCGGTTATAACCTTACCGGTCGCAGTATATAAAGTAGTATCTACAACTAAACCTCCCGTATCTATTTTATTTTGCCTTAAAAATTTTAAAAGTTGATATCCATCTTTACCAATTGCTCCTAATAATATAATTTTTTTGCTCGTCACAAGTGATAAGTTGTATGAAATATTTGTAGCGGTTCCCCCAAACTGTTTTTCAAGCTTGTCTACCACAAAAGAAATGTTTATTTGATGGAGTTTATCTGGTTGAAAGAAATCTATAAATCTTTTGGGGAAATCCATAATCTCGTCGTAAGCTACAGTGCCAGTTACTATTACATTATCATACATATTCTTTTGGTGGTGAAATTTTGGTTATGACTGCTTGCAATAATTTTTCAACTCCTTCGCTAGTCTTGGCAGATATGGCAAAAACTTCATCTTCTTTGATACCCAGAAAATCAACAATCTGTTTTTTTGTTTTTTCTATTTCCGCATTAGGAAGATCTATTTTATTAATAACAGGTATTATAACCAAATTTTTTTCAGTCGCCTTATGTGCATTCGCAATTGTCTGGGCCTGGACTCCTTGTGTGGCATCAACAAGAAGTATTACACCTTCAACACAAGCTAGCGTCCTATCTACTTCATAGGAAAAATCAACATGACCGGGAGTATCAATGAGATTTAAAATATATCCATCGTATTCCATCCTTACCGGAGCTAGCTTTATAGTGATTCCTCGTTCTCTGGATATTGGGTTTCTGTCTAAAAACTGCTCCTCATGTTCTCCTTTTTTTACAACTCCTGTAATTTCCAAAAAACGATCGGCAAGAGTTGATTTACCATGATCAATATGGGCAATAATCGCAAAATTCCTGATATTTTGCATAAAGTAAAATATTATAACTTATAATTATGTATTTCATGAGAAAATTCATCCGCTTTCTATTACAAAATGATTTTTTTCAAGGTAGTATCCTGTTTACGGCCTCGAATTTCTTTGGTGGCTTTTTAAACTATTTATTCAACTCTCTATCTGCAAAACTTCTCGGACCAGTAGGTTACGGAGAAGTAGCAACGCTTTTTGCTTATCTAACAATACTTTCTGTCCCCATATTAGTCATTATTACAGATATTATCAGACGATTAGGAAGTATTGGAAAGAATAATTTAATTAGAGTTGTTAGCTGGGAAGAGTGGGCAAAACAGAAACTCTCCAGATGGAGTTATCTTATCATTATTTATTTTTTAACCTTATTTTTCCTTCCCAATATTACTAACCTATCTTTAGTAACATCCTTTGGTTTGCTAATTATCTTTCTACTAACATTATTATCATCTTTCTACAACGGCGTTTTCCAGGGGCTACATTGGTTTTTATTTTTATCTTTAATTTTGATTTCAGGAGCCGCAGTAAAGCTTTTAGGTCCTCTTTTAGTTTTTTTGGGTGTCGATGGTCTATCGACAATAATCTTTTCGTTGATCTTATCTGGAATCGCAACAATTTGGCTAAGTCATAAGATCCTTCAAACAAAAACTAAAGAATTTGATCTTCAAAGACATAAAATCAACAAAAGGATTCTCCAACTTTTATTTACAAAAACTTTTATTACGACGGCATTTTCTTTAATAGCTCTTAGTATGTTAAATAATATAGATCTCATTTATGTAAAAAAATATTTTTCAGCAAAAGAAGCAGGTGTTTATGGAGCGTGGAGTTTATTCGGAAAAATCATCACATATCTTTTTGGTTCAATCTTTAATATTGGTCTCATCTTTTTTTCGGCACAAAAGTATAAAAAATATCATATTAAAGCATTAGTGACGATTGTCATCGCTCTCTGTTTTGCCGGGTTTATTATGTTCATTCTTTACAGCTGGTTTGGAGAGCTGCTTATCAAATTAATATTCAATTACAAATACTTAGCAATACTTCCATATCTGTCAAAAGCGGCAATCTTTGGATTTTTCTATAGTTTTATTTTTATCGTAAATAATTTCTTTCTGGCTAAAGATTCCTCATTTTCTCTTATTGTCTTTGCTGGTATACCTTTCTATGCTTTTGTACTAATAATCTACGGTAAAACTCTACAAAATATATTCGCAATCAACGTCTACTTTTCCCTCTCCCTTGCTCTAATTTATATGTTCTTCATTTTTTATTATAATATCAGGATATGGAAACAAAAAAAACCGATCATTTCTTAAGCTTAATCATTCCTGTTTATAAGCAGGAAAGAACAATTGTTAAAAACATAAAACGCATAAAAGGAGTACTTGATAAGGTACGCTATGATTACGAAATGATTGTCGTTGTGGACGGTATCGTAGACAATTCCTACAAAAAAATAAAAAAAACTCAAATCTCTAAAATCAAAGTTATCTCATATTTCAAAAACCAAGGAAAAAGCTACGCTATTCGCTTGGGAATGACGAAAGCGAAAGGCGATTATATAATGTTTTTGGATTCGGGTATGGAGATTGACCCAAATGGCATCTCGATGCTTCTTGAGCACATGCAATGGTATAACGCTGATATTATCGTTGGCTCAAAAAGACACCTCGCCTCAATGGTCAAATATCCGCTCTCAAGAAAACTCTTAAGTTATGGCTATTATTACTTAGTTAAAATTCTTTTTGGTATAAAAATTAGAGATACACAAGCAGGGATTAAGATTTTCAGAAAAAAAGTTCTTGAAAAAGTTTTACCTAGACTTGTTGAAAAAAAATTTGCTGGGGACTTAGAAATGTTGGTAGTAGCAGACAGTTTGGGATTCAAAAAAATATATGAGGCGCCTATTAAGCTTGATTATAATCTCGGTACCTTAACTTCGGCTGCAACGCTAAAATCAATCTGGGGAATTCTAATTGATACTCTAGCTATTTTTTTTCGCAAAAATATTTTGAGATATTACTCAAAACCATAATGAAAATTCTCTGGTTTACTTGGAAAGACAGAAAAAATCCAACTTCGGGCGGAGCCGAACTGCTAAACGAAGAATTAGCTAAACGGCTCGTACAGGAGAGACATGAAGTTATTTTTATCGTTGCCGGTTTTCCTGGAGCAAAGAAGCAAGAAATTATTGATGGTTTTCATGTTGTAAGAGTAGGGAATAGGTGGACAGTATATTTTGAAGCTTATCGATATTTCAAAAAGTATTTGAACGGATGGGCGAATCTTGTAATTGAAGAAGTAAACACAATTCCATTTTTAACGCAGCTTTATATAAGACAGAAAAAGGTTTTAATCGTTTATCAGCTATGCCGAGAGATTTGGTTTTATCAGATTTTTTTTCCTTTGAATACAATAGGTTATTTTCTTGAACCTGTTTACTTGTGGTTATTGAGAAAAAATAAAGTTATTACCATATCAAAAAGTACCAAAAATGACTTAGCTACTTATCGCTTTAAACCACACAGCATATTTATTATTCCTGTCGGCATTGAATTAGAACCGATTACTGATTTACAAAATGTGAAAAAATATTCACGCTTCACAGTACTATCATTAGGAACAATACGGGAAATGAAGAGAACTCATCATCAAATCAAAGCATTTGAACTTGCAAAGAAAAAAATACCAGAACTTAAACTAAAAATAGCAGGCGATAGTGACAATAGGTATGGAAAGAAGTTTTTAAAAATGATAGAGAATAGTCCAAATAAAGATGATATTGAATATTTGGGAAAAATAACCAACGAAAAAAAAACTGAATTACTCCAAAAATGTCATGTTCTTCTAGTAAGTCCTGTAAAAGAAGGCTGGGGACTTATCGTAACCGAAGCAGCAAGCCAGGGAAGCCCCGCTATCGGTTACAAGATTGATGGTTTACGGGATAGTATACAAAATAATAAAACTGGGCTTATTTGCGAAGAAAACAATCCTCGAAATCTTGCTGCTAATATTGTAAAATTGTACCGAAATAAAGCTCTTTATAAAAAGCTCCAAATTAATGCGTGGCAATGGAGCAAAGAAATGACTTTTGATAGAAGCTATCAAGAATTTTTAAAAATAATAGTACCCTAGATGACACAGTATCCCCAGTTATCAATAATTATAGTTTCTCTGAATTCAGACCGTACGCTTGGTTCCTGTCTGAACTTTATTCAATTGCAAACATATCCGGAAATAGATGAGATTCTTCTTGTTGATGGAGGAAGTACGGATAACACTTTAGACATAGCAAAAAAATCTGATCTACCGATC